>OOFU01000044.1_pt1 | contig 16089 bp, 16 predicted proteins | sample 1670361 | NCBI WGS metagenome assembly OOFU01 (sample SAMEA98145418, study PRJEB22522) | marine metagenome | biome: marine biome; feature: marine water body; material: sea ice | place: Arctic Ocean | collected 14-Sep-2015 | depth 1.3 m
TTTTGGATTTGTATAAGCGCTCCAAATGGTTCCAATTTTGCCAATACAGATGACAGAGGTAGTTCTATTTCCTGGAATACATTCACTAATTCTATATTTTCATTTAGTTTTTGCCACAGAACATTATGTAAACGTAAAGTTATATCCGCATCTTCTGCTGCATAAGGTGCTGCTTTGTCTAAAGGAATCTGATTAAAAGTAATTTGTTTAGTACCTTTACCCGCTATATCCTCGAAGTGAGTAGTTGTTTGCCCTAGATACACGTCTGCCAAATTATCCATATTGTGGCGGGTAGCCACACTGTTGAGTACATAAGACTCAAGCATTGTATCGAATGTAATGCCTTGTAAATTGATATCATAGTTAGCCAACACATTTTTATCATACTTAAGATGTTGCCCGACTTTTTTGATCTTAGGATCTTCTAATAGAGGTTTAAGCATTGCTAATACTTGAGCTCGGTCAAGTTGTTCAGGAGCATCCATATAGTCATGAGCAACAGGAAGATAAGCAGCTTCGCCAGCAGTTACAGAAAATGATACGCCGACTAATTCTGCTTCCATATAGTTTAAGCTGGTCGTTTCAGTATCAAATGCAAATAAATCGGCTGCTTTTAGTTTGTCTAACCAGACGTCTAAATCTGCTTGGGTTAAGATAGTATGATAATCACCAGGTGTAGTAATTAATTCACTTGTCTGATTTGGTGAGACAAGTTGAGTGGTAGAAACTTGTTTTACTTTTTGTTGAGTGTCAGTCAGTAAACGCTTCAATTCAAACTGGCTGCTCAAAGCAATTAATTTATCAAAGTCTATTTCGGTTGGTTTAATGTCTTGAACACTTTGAGGAAGATCTACATCCAATTTGATCGTAGCTAATTCGTAGGATAAAGGAAGGTGACTAAGTGCATTACGTAAGTGTTCGCCGACTTTCCCTTTTACTTTGTCAGCATTAGCCATAACTTTTACGAGTGTGCCATGCTCAGCTAACCACTTAGCTGCTGTTTTAGGACCGCACTTATCAACACCTGGAATATTGTCAACCTTGTCACCCATCAAAGCTAAATAGTCGATGATTTGATCCGGTTTGACTGCAAACTTTTCCTCTACACCCGCTTCGTCCATTTCAACATTGGTCATGGTATTGATTAATCGGACATGGGGCGTGACAAGTTGTGCCATATCTTTATCACCGGTAGAAATGACAGTTTCAATTCCAAGTTTAGACGCCTGATTTGCTAGTGTTCCAATCACATCATCGGCTTCTACACCCTTAATAACTAATAAAGGTAGGCCCATTGCTTCAATTATTTCATGTAACGGTGCAATTTGTGTTCTGAGGTCGTCTGGCATTGGTGGGCGATTCGCTTTGTAATCAGCAAACATATCGTTACGAAAAGTTTTACCTTTTGCATCAAAAACCACCACTATATTTCCGTTTGGATAATCTTTTTGTAGGCTTTTTATCATGTTCAACACACCAGTAATTGCACCTGTAGGTTGTCCATAAGAGGTAGATAACGCTTGTAAATAAGGTACGTGGTAAGCTCTAAACAAATAAGATGAACCGTCCACAAGTACTAGAGGGTTTGAGAGTATTTCTGATTCTGGTGGCATAATGGGAGTCCATATTCATTTAGAAAATTTAAAACTGAGAGAATATTATAAGATGTTGGAATTTAGCATTAATTCAAAGAGAAATCTGTGGATAACTGTGTAGATAATGTATTAAATAATTAATTTGGTGAAAGATAATGTTATTGAAAATCAGTAAAAAGTATATGGATAACATGGGCTTACTAAAAACATATTAATTTTACATATAAAGTTTGTACAAAATTATTTTTGTGGATAAAGTTTCAAAAAGAAATTTAATATAAATATTCAGGCGTAGAAGATACACTCATGTTGCGCGCTATAAAAGAACATTTTAAAATTATTTTAAGTTGTCTTTGAAGTTAATTACGATAAAAAATTATAAGCCATGATTGTTCTATTCTGTAGAGTTGTTTATTTGAAAACAAAACAAATTATCAAAAATATAAGTCTGTGAGCACTTGCGAACAAATTTGCGCGTTTTTGTATTTGGTAAACTGAGATTGTTTTCGATTTGTTGAAAATATTTTTGGCGACACCGATCTTTCTGTTATCTTAATAGATAAAATATTGTGAATATTTTTGCGAATGGAAATGCATCGTGAAGCGTGTCTATTTTTTAATTAGACTTTAAACTTGGTGTCTAACAGACAATAATTACAAGAAAAAATTAATCCGATGAGCTACCCAAAATTAATACATTTCTTTTCAAACTCGTCAGCTTTGTTATGTGACAGTATGGTTTTGGGGCAAAGCTGAAATATGCAATACCGTACTATAATTCGAATTTTAGGACTTCTTGTTGCATTATTCAGTGCCACCATGATCCCTCCAGTAATTGTGTCCGTCATATACGAAGATGGAAGTGGTTTACCATTTTTATTAGCATTTCTTTTATGCTTAATTACAGGTTTAATCATCTGGTATCCTAACAGAAGTTTCAAATATGATTTAAGAGCCAAGGAAGGGTTTCTTATTGTTGTGTTATTTTGGACTGTTTTGGCAAGTTTTGGTGCATTACCATTTTTGTTACTAGAACAGCCTCAGATGTCTACTACAGATGCATTTTTTGAGGCTTTTTCTGGTTTGACAACAACGGGTGCAACCGTTATTGAAGGTATCGATTATTTGCCTAAAGCAATTCAGTTTTATCGCCAACAATTACAATGGTTGGGTGGAATGGGAATCATTGTTCTAGCTGTAGCAATCTTACCCATTTTAGGTGTGGGCGGCATGCAATTATACCGGGCAGAAACCCCAGGCCCTGTCAAAGACTCTAAAATGACACCCAGAATTGCGGATACTGCAAAACATCTGTGGTATATCTATTTATCGCTTACTGTAGTTTGCGCCTTAGCATTTTGGATTGTTGGAATGAATTGGTTTGATGCAATTTGTCATGCGTTTTCTACCATTGCTATTGGCGGATTTAGTAATTATGACGCCAGTTTAGGGCATTTTAATAGCACAGGTGTGAATATAGTTTGTGTAGTATTTTTATGGATAGCAGCACTGAACTTTGCTCTTCATTACGCAGCAGCGAGCGGTCGTTCTTTAAAAGGATATTTTTACGATCCAGAGTTAAGGGCCTTTTTTGCAATTCAAATTAGTTTAGTGTTGATTTGTTTTTTTGTGTTAATTCAATTTAGTTGGTTTGCTGATTCACGCATCACCTTTGATCAAGCATTGCTCCAATCTGTCTCTGTCAGTACAACAGCAGGTTTCACCACTACAGATTTTTCTAATTGGCCTTCTTTTTTGCCTATTATGTTAATTTTCTCAAGCTTTATTGGTGGATGTGCAGGTTCAACTGGGGGTGGCTTAAAAGTCATTCGTGTTTTTTTATTATATTTGCAAGGCAAACGAGAAGTTGAGCGTTTAATACACCCCAAAGCTGTTTATTCAGTAAAACTAGGCGAAAGGGCATTACCAGATAAAGTGGTTGAAGCTGTCTGGGGATTCTTTTCAGCCTATGCAATGATATTTGTTATCATTATGGTCGGCTTAATTGCTACAGGTATGGATGATGTGACTGCCTTTAGTGCTACTGCTGCAACGCTTAATAATTTAGGTCCTGGCCTGGGTCAAGTCGCTGCTACTTATGCGGATGTGTCTGATAGCGGTAAATGGCTACTAATAATTGCAATGCTTTTTGGACGGTTAGAAGTGTTTTCGTTATTGGTTTTATTTTCTCCAACTTTTTGGCGAAGTTAAAAGCCAGAGTATTGTCAGCTGTTTGAATGTATTTAATTCTTAATTAATTACATTCAAACATACGTGTCACCAATTTTTAGTTCTATTCAATATTTTAAGGATTGCCTATTGCTTCTGTTACCAGACACTCCATACCCTAACAGTTTAGAACTAATCTAAACATCATCAATAATTAATACACACTCCTAAATTCATAGATATTTGATAAGCTTACTTCTAACAATCCACTCAATAATATACCAGCGTCTTTGCTCGTACATTCACTATTAGTTGTGCTAGTACCTTTTTGCATCCCAATAATTATATTTAGGAATGGTAATAAATGTATACTTTTACTCATGTACAACTTCACCATAAGAACTTGTTTTTCCCTTAACGTGTTCGTAGCATTTGCAGTGATCAAAAATAATAAATCATTTTTACTATTGAGCTGATGTTTTAAGAAGTCCTAATATTTCAATGTGCAACATGTGCTGTTTTATCTGTCTACGGGAGTGGTTCTAAATATGTGGTGATAAAAATCAGGATGTTATGGAACAGGCTGTTGCATATTTATTACCAGTTCAATCACCAAGGCAATGTAATACTTGTTTATGGCCGGTTATAAAGCTGAATACGATCATTTTTTTAATTTACAAATATATAAGAAATATATATTTGTAAATTATTGTGGAAAATTAATTTCAACACAGTAGCTAACGTTCTCGCTGCTCTAAAATGTATCAAGACTATCAATACTCTGTGTATCGTTGAATATTTATTTTTAACAATGAAGATTAGTGTTGATAATTATCCAAAAAAGAAGGCACTAGGCTGAAATAATTTTTCTACGTGACTAACAAACTTCTTATCCACAAGGAAAAGGATAATGTGATCGTTGGCCTCAATTTTTGTGTCACCATGTGCAATTATTACTTCTTCACTTCTTACGATGGCTCCAATAGTAGTTCCTGGTGGTAGTTTTATCTCACGTATTTCACGACCAACTACTTTAGATGTGTTTCGATCTCCATGGGCGATGGCTTCAATAGCCTCTGCAGCCCCTCTTCTAAGTGAGTAAACATTAACAATATCTCCTCGTCTTATATGAGTCAGCAGTGCTGATATGGTCGCCTGTTGAGGTGAAAAGGCAATATCAATTTCCCCACCTTGAACTAAATCTACATAGGCACCGCGTTGTATCAGTACCATCGCTTTTTTGGCACCAAGCCGTTTGGCTAACATGGCCGACATAATGTTGGCTTCATCGTCATTTGTAACCGCAATAAAAGCATCGACTTGTTCAACATTTTCTTCGGTTAATAACTCATGATCTGACGCATCACCTTCGAAAACGATAGTCTTATCTAAATGTGCAGAGAGATACTTTGCTCTTTGTGGGTCAAATTCTATTAATTTTACATTGTGATTGTGTTCCAGTAATTTAGCTAATCCAGCACCAATTAATCCACCTCCTGCAATCATTATACGTTTATAACTCGATTCCAACTTTTGCAGTTCACTCATCACGGCACGAATATGTTTCGTGGCAGCGATGAAAAATACTTCGTCATCAGCCTCAATAATGGTTGTTCCAAGTGGGCGAATTGGTTTGCCCCTTCGGTAAATAGCAGCAACGCGAGTTTCTACATTAGGAATATGTTCTTTGAGAGAAGAAAGTGCATGCCCAACCAATAATCCGCCATAATAAGCCTTTACCGCCACAAGGCTGGCTTTACCATCGGCAAACTCAACGACCTGTAATGCTCCTGGGTAGTCTATTAAGCGTTTTATCGCACTGGTAACAAGCTGTTCAGGTGCAATAAGGTGATCTACTGGCACATCTTGGTGTTTAAACAATTGCTCTTGATAAATAATATATTGTTCTGAACGCACACGTGCGATCTTAGTGGGTGTTTTAAATAAACTATAAGCTACTTGACATGCCATCATGTTGCTTTCATCACTATTGGTTACCGCAATAAGCATGTCGGCATCTTCTGCCCCTGCTTTTTTTAGAACATCTGGATGCGAACCCACACCGGCTACAACTTGTAAGTCTAGCCTGTCTTGAAGATGTCTAAGAGTATCCGGATCTGAATCGATGACGGTAATTTCATTTTTTTCACCAACTAAATTCTCAGCTAAAGTGGCACCAACTTGGCCTGCACCGAGGATAATTATCTTCATGAATGAACTTTAAACCTTATTATTAGTGTGATTTCAGCAGCCTGGCATAATAGAAACCATCCATTTGATGATATCCAGGCAAAATTTGTTTACCAGGTTTATCCAAAGAGTCGTTATCAAAAGTATCATCTAACAATGCGTCAGTGGTACGAGATAAAAAATTGTGAATTTGTAGATGATTTTCCTCGGGCAATATAGAGCAAGTTGCATAAAGTAATGTTCCACCAGGCTTGATAAGAGGCCATATGGCATCTAATATTTTTTTTTGTAATTCCACTAACACATCAATATCTTTGGCTTTACGGAGCCACTTTATATCAGGGTGTCGGCGAATAATACCCGTAGCAGAGCAGGGTGCATCCAGAAGTACACGGTCATAAAATTCCTCTTCACTCCATTTTTCAGGTGTACTTGCATCACCAACTACGATGCTTGCATTGTGCCCCAGTCTGACTAAATTTTCTTCTATTTTCGCTGCACGTCTATTATCTATTTCTAAAGCAATAATTTTAGCTATATCTGGTTGAAATTCGATTATATGACAAGTCTTGCCTCCAGGTGCAGCACAGCAATCTAAAATAGTCTCACCTTGTTTCGGTTTAAGATAATGAGCTGCAAGTTGCGCAGCTCCGTCTTGAACAGCAAACCAACCCGAGTCAAAACCAGGTAGATTAGTTATGTCATGACCCTTTGATAATATTAATGCCTCTGGATGCTCTGGTGAATGACTAAAACCTATATCCGCTTTTTCTAATGCTTTTGCATAATGTGCCTGCGAAATTTTACGGGTATTAACTCTCAACCAGATTGGTGCCTTTACCTGCATATTAGTAAGTAATTCACTAAAACCATTTTGATACCCCGCTTCAAGTTTTTTGAATAACCACTTAGGTAAGCCTGAAGCTATTTGTTCATTTGGTGCTTCTTGCTTGGATATTTCTTCCCTAATAAATGTTCGTAAAATAGCATTGACTAAACCTTTCATGGCTAGTGTATTGAGCGGCTGACAAGCGGCAACTGTCTCAGATACAGCAGCATGTTGGCTGACCCGACTAAAAGCCAACTGATAAAAACCTAACATAATTAAGTGTTCCACAACTTTAAAGCGGTTCTTCAATGGTTTATCAAGCAACTGTCTAAGCCAAAACTGCAAAATAGGTAGATTACGTAAAACACCGTAAACCATCTCTTGTAGCCATGCTTTGTCTTGTTCTTTGTGAGGCAATTGGGCAATAGGTAAACACTCGCGTGCGGATTGGCCTTCTTCTAATATTTGATGCAGCACTTTTGCGGCATCAGCACGTAAATTGAGATAGTTAGCTTTTGACTTAATCTTCATAAAAAGCAATTCATATAAGTGATACACCTACTGCAAACCAGTCAGCTCTGCCATTTAATATATCAGCAGCTAACATTGGTTTTTTACCGGGAAGTTGCAGTTTAGTCAGCAATAAACATTGATTACCTGTCGCAACTAAAATACCTTGTTTATTTGCTCTAATAATCTGTCCTGATGGGGTATCAGAGCTTTCAGCTTTAACTACTTCAGACGAATATACTTTTATGTTGGAATTGTTAAGAATAAAAAATGCAACTGGCCATGGATTAAAAGCACGAATGTTTCTCTCCAATTGTTCAGCAGGTAAATACCAGTCAATTTGGGCTTCCTCTTTTGACAGTTTTTTTGCGTAACTGGCTAACCTATTATCTTGGATTTCCGGTTGTAGTTCACTGAGTGTATTTAAAGTTTTAATCAGTGCTTTTGGGCCAATTTCTGCTAGCTTTTGATACAAGCTGGCGCTAGTCTCATCTTTACGAATGGCAAGCGTATGTTTGGACAGTACAGCGCCTGTATCTAACCCTTCATCCATTTGCATGATAGTTACACCTGTTTCACCATCACCCGCCCATATTGAACGTTGGATAGGTGCTGCACCTCGCCACTTGGGTAACAAAGAGCCATGCACATTAAGACAACCTAATAATGGTGTGTTCAATATAGAAGCTGGCAATATTAAACCATATGCGACCACTATCATGATGTCTGCTTGTAGTTCAGACAAGATAAGTTGTGCTTCTTCTGTTTTTAAAGACTGAGGTTGATAGATGGGGATCGTATGCTTAACAGCTAATTGTTTTACTTCGCTAGCTTGTAGTTTTTTACCACGACCTGCTGGGCGATCAGGTTGGCTGTAAACCGCAATGACATCGTGTTCAGAGTCTATGAGTGCTTGCAAATGTAACGCAGCAAATTCTGGTGTACCTGCAAAAACTATTTTTAATGGCTTATTCAATTTTACTTCAGCCTTTTGTCGCTAGTCGAGCTTCTTTTTCTAATTTAGTTTTAATTCTCTGCCGCTTAAGTGGGGATAGATAATCCACAAATAATACGCCTTTTAGATGATCCAATTCATGCTGAATGCATATGGCCATTAAGCCATCTGCATCTAAAGTAAAAGGTTCACCCGTTCTATCAAGAGCACAAACTGTCACTTTTTCTGCTCTTTCAACTTGTGCATAATTATTAGGTACAGATAAACAACCTTCTTCGCTAATTGTTTTACCTTCTTTATGAGTGATTTCAGGATTAATAAAAACCATAGGGGTATCTTGGTTTTCTGATACATCCATCACCACCAACCGTTTATGAACATTGACTTGTGTTGCTGCTAAACCAATGCCGTTTTCTTCATGCATAGTGTCGAACATATCGTTGATTATTGTGGTAATAGATTTATCAACCTTCACAATCTTTTTTGCTACTGTGCGCAACCTTTCATCAGGAAAACGCAATACATCTAATATTGCCATTGTATTATTCAACTATAATGAGTCTTGGACTCAGAATTAAAAAACAACAGTAACTTCACGCTGTAGTGAAAGAGTCACTGTTGATGTATGTATTATTTAATATACGATTAAATGGAATTGACTATTTAATACAATTCAACCTAGGCTATTCTAGCGTAAATCAATCCAAAACATAATAGTCACTGCATCAAGGTGTATATAAGAATGACGAGCAAAAAAATTATTAGGTTGTTGATGCTGTTAGTGCTCATGCCGCTTTATAGCTTCGCAGACAGCATTTTAGTGAAAAACTCAGCTCCTGAAGTTTATGTGGTAAAAAAAGGTGATACTTTGTGGGACATATCTAATATGTATTTGGATAAGCCTTGGCTATGGCCCCAGCTATGGCGAACCAACATACATATTACTAATCCTCATCTTATTTATCCCGGTGACAAATTGCGTTTGGTTAAAAACGAAAAGGGTGAGACGGTGCTGGAGGTAGTAAGAGAGTTAGCGAAAACTGAAATAAAACTGTCTCCAAAAGGAATTAAATCGTTCAAGACTGCCGAGCCAATCCCTGCTTTACCATGGTCAGTTATTAAACCTTATATTGAAAACGAAATGATCATGTCGAAACAAGCTTATGACCGTTATCCATATGTCCTAGGTAATCAAGAGGGTTCAGTGCGATATGTAACTAATAATTTAGTACTTGGAAAGGCATCCCGTCGTAGTAAAAAAGACTTAAATATTGTTAGAAAGCAAAACGAATTGTACGACATGGATGGGAATTTTATCGGTTTGCAAATACGCCATTTAGCTGATGCTAAATTAGTCGATGCCGATATAGGAAAGCAAAAACTGATTAAAATAATACAGGCAAAACTAGAAGTTAAACGAGGCGATAAAATTATTCCAGCTGTTAAAAATGTGCCAGAGGAAATTTTTCTTTCGGCTGCAGAAGTTCAAACTGGTTATATTATTGATGATCTAGAGCAGCATAACTTGTTGGGAAAATACAATGTTGTTGTGTTGGATCTTGGTGCCGACCAAGTGTCTGCAGGCACAATAATGGGCATCTATCGCCAAGGACCAAAAATAATTGATGGCAAACAACCGAAGTATGAAGGTGAAAATAACGCGATTCGGAGCGCTTTTAATAGAGGTGATGAAATTTCTCAACCCGCATTAAAAGTGGGTGAAGTTGTTGTATTTAAAACTTTTGATATAGCAAGTTATGCGCTTATTACTAAATCAGCTAGAGTTATAAAAAGAGGAATGATAGTCGCTAAGCCCTAGTTTTTTTAGGGCTATCTATTTAGGGAGAAAATATGCAACAGGATGTTGAATTAAATAACAATAAAAATAGCGAACTAGAAAATTGGTTGAAGTTAGCTCAGATACCCAATTTTTCTATCAATAGTTTGAAAAAATTAAAGCAAAAATTTGATGTTGAATTATCTGAATTATTCACTATATCAAAAGCCTTACTAAAAGAAATAGGTTTTAACACTGAGCAAATTAAAGCGATTTTGTATCCTAATATAGAAGTTATTACTGCGAGTTTATGTTGGCTGAATTCCACAAATAATCGTTTCTTATTACATTATGACCACCCTAGTTATCCAGATTTGTTGAAACAGATTTCTAGCCCACCACCGCTGATATACGGCTATGGTGATCCCAAATATTTAAGTAATTATCAAATCGCGATAGTGGGAAGCAGAACACCTAGTCCACAGGGTAGAGAGAACGCCAAATATTTTGCAAGCCATCTAAGCGAATGCGGTTGGACCATCACCAGCGGCTTAGCTCTTGGTATTGATGGATTATCTCATCAAGGTGCAATATTAGGTGGTTTTATTACAATAGCGGTATTGGGAACCGCCATTGATAAGATGTATCCGCGCCGCCACATTGATTTAGCTGAAAAAATATTGTTAAACGATGGCGTGATTATTTCTGAGTTTGCACCCAATACACTAGGTCGAGCAGAGTATTTTCCAAGACGAAATCGAATCATTAGTGGTTTGTCTGTTGGTACTCTTATTGTAGAAGCGGCAATCAAAAGTGGTTCGTTAATCACTGCAAGATGTGCTTTAGAGCAAAATAGAGAAGTATTTGCGTTACCGGGAAGTATACACAGCCCCATGTCTGCAGGTTGCCATCATTTGATTCAACAAGGAGCAAAGCTGGTGACATGTGTAGAAGACATTAATGAAGAGTTTCAACATCTGATCTTGCCTTCTTTAACAAAGAAAGAGGATAAATTAGAAAAAAACATGTTACAGAGCTTGGCATTAGACAAATTGTTAGATAGTGTAGATTTTGAAGTAACGCCGCTAGATATAGTGGCCCAGCGTAGCGGTATAGAAGTAGCAGATGTCATGTCACAATTATTAGAATATGAATTACGAGGTATAGTAGCTGCTGTCCCTGGCGGTTACATCAAATTGGGGAAGAAATAACATGTTCGATATCCTCATGTATTTATTTGAAAACTTTATTCATAACGAAACTGAGATACGAGTCGATCAAGACGAGCTGACAGATGAGCTAACAAGGGCTGGTTTTCATCATGACGAAATATATAAAGCATTGTCTTGGTTAGAGAAACTTGCAGCATTACAAGACACTGATATTACACCTTACTTAGCTAAAGGCTCTGCTTCCTTTGTTACTCGGGTGTATATACAAGAAGAAGAAATGCGATTGGATGTCGAGTGTCGTGGTTTTCTAATGTTTCTCGAACAAATCAATGTTCTTGATTCTTTCACTCGAGAAATGGTGATTGACCGAGTGATGGAAATTGATTCTAAAGAGTTCTGCCTAGAGGACATGAAATGGGTAGTACTAATGGTACTGTTTAACGTACCAGGAAAGGAAAATGCTTATGCTCAAATGGAAGATTTGTTGTTTGAAGAGCCTGAAGGGCCACTCCATTAATTGTTTTTAATTATAAGTAGTAAGAGTGTTGTATTAAATGTCTAAGATTGACCACTCCCTTTTTTCAACCACCGCTTCAGAGCAAACTTTTGGGCCTTGTCCAAAATGCAACGCTAAGTTGAACGTCAGACGAGGTAAATCTGGTGCTTTTATAGGTTGTAGTCATTATCCAGAATGTGACTTTTCAAAGCCTTTACATGAACACGAAACTTCCAAGATTAAAACCATCGAAGGTTCTATTTGCCCATCATGTCAATCAACATTAATCATTAAGAAAGGTCGATTTGGTTTGTTTATTGGCTGTAGTGATTTCCCTGAATGTGATTACATTGAGTCGAACTCGAACAGTGAAGATACACAATTAACCTGTCCCATGTGTAAAAAAGGGCATATCACTAAGCGTTCAAATAAGTTTGGTAAGTCATTTTATGCGTGTGACAACTATCCAAAATGTAAATATTTATTGAACTTGCCACCTGTCGACTATCCATGTCCAGAGTGTCATTGGCCAATTATGCAACAGAAGAAAGGTAACACTGAAGCTGAGCTGCTATGCCCTCAAAAAAAATGCCAATGTAAAATTCCTCAGCCCTAATAATGCATCATGAAGTTGTTATTGGTATTGTGTTTCTACATTGCATGCTTGGATTAAAATTAATTGAAAACTGACAGACCTAAGATTACATGAAAAGCTTATCAATAATTGAAAATTCAGTGCGTATTATCCAGACCTTGCAGAAAGGGGATTTGATTGCTTATCCAACTGAAGCTGTGTACGGACTTGGATGCGATCCAGATAATGAAGATGCGGTACACAAATTACTATCATTGAAAAAACGTCCTGTTGATAAAGGTTTAATCTTAGTCGCTAAAACCTATTCACAATTGTCACCATATATAGATGATAAAAAAATACCTTTGCATATGCGTACTGAAATATTTTCTAGTTGGCCGGGCTCAGTGACCTGGTTGTTACCCGCCTCTAAACAATCACCTAAATGGGTGACTGGTGACAGCGATTTAATTGCGGTTCGAGTCAGTAGACACATTGTTGTAAGTCAATTATGTGAGTTATTTGGCAAGCCTTTGATATCCACCAGTGCTAATGTCACTGGAACTAAACCTGCAATAAATGTTCAACAATTATATCAACAATTCGATAAAACCTTATTACTAGTTGACGGTGCTTTAGGTGGGGCTAATAAGCCCAGCCAAATCCGTCATGGAGTAACCGGTCAAACCATAAGAGACAATTAGCTAGATGACATCAGATTCAGTGCCAGATATAGAAAAAGTTAAACAGTATTTACTTAAGCTACAAGACGTTATCTCCCAAACTTTAGAGCTGGTTGACGGTAAGGGAAACTTTGTTGAAGACGATTGGCAGCGCGAGCTCGGTGGTGGTGGTCGTACTCGTGTGTTAACAGGCGGTAAATTCATTGAGCAAGCTGGAGTTAACTTTTCCCATGTTTTTGGTGGAAAACTACCTGAATCTGCGACCGCTGCTCGGCCTGAACTAGCGGGTAGGAGTTTTCAAGCCGTTGGTGTGTCCTTGGTTATTCACCCTCACAATCCTTTTGTTCCGACAACCCATGCTAACGTACGTTTTTTTATTGCCGAAAAGCCTGGTGAGGAGCCCGTCTGGTGGTTTGGGGGGGGATTCGATCTGACACCTTTTTACCCATTTTATGAAGATGTAGTCCACTGGCATACAATTGCCAATAAACTTTGTCTACCTTTTGGTGACAACGTATATTCAGAATATAAAAAATGGTGCGATGATTATTTTTATTTAAAACATCGTGATGAAACGCGCGGAGTAGGCGGATTATTTTTTGATGATTTAAATAAACAGGGATTTGAAACAAGTTTTAAGTTTATGCAGGCAGTCGGCAATGGATTTTTAGACGCTTATGTACCCATTGTGGAAAAAAGAAAAGATATTCCTTTTAATCAAAAAGAGCGTGATTTCCAATTATATAGGAGAGGGCGTTACGTAGAATTTAATTTAGTTCACGATAGAGGCACTTTATTTGGATTACAATCAGGGGGACGAACCGAGTCAATATTGATGTCTATGCCACCACTTGTTCGATGGGAATATTGTTACGAACCTGAGCCAGATAGCAAGGAAGCAGATTTATATGCTAATTATCTTCATCCGAGAGAATGGATATAATGGGTAGATATACCGTATTTGGTAACCCAATAGCGCACAGTAAGTCACCTTCGATTCATCATTTGTTTGCTGAACAAGCCGGATTAACAATCGAATACGATTGTACTTTTGCAACGAAAGAAAACTTCATTCCTACTCTGACAGACTTTTTTCTGGACGAAAACGCAAAAGGTTGTAACGTTACTTCTCCTTTCAAAGAGCAAGTAGCAAAATGGGTCAACGTTTTGTCTGCAAATGCAAAACTTGCTGGTGCTGTCAATACAGTTATTAAAAAAGAAGATGGTACCTTTTTAGGTGACACTACTGATGGCCAGGGTTTAGTACAAGATCTGCACCGCTTAAATATACAGGTTAAAGATTCTCGTATATTGTTACTAGGTGCTGGTGGTGCTGCCAGAGGAGTATTACAGTCTATGTTAGCTTTAGATCCATCATTACTAATAGTTGCAAATCGTACAGAGGAAAAAGCACAGAATCTAGCTTCACTATTACCTCAAGATAATTTTATTGGCATCGGTCTTAAGCAATTAAATACGATTCAGCGACCCTTTGACCTTATCATCAATTCTACATCTGCTAGTCTGGCAGGAGAGTTACCCTGTATTCCAGACTCTGTGATCAGTAGCTGCGCTAATTTTTATGATATGAGTTATGGGGACAAACCCACAGTGTTTATTCAATATGCAAAAAAGTTAGGGGTATTCAACACTTTTGATGGATTAGGTATGTTAGTAGGGCAGGCCGCAGAAAGTTTTTATTTGTGGACTGGTTATCGACCTGATGTAGCTCCCGTTATTCGTAAATTAAGAAGTAGTTTATGAATCAAGCCGTTCAAGTCTTAGATGGTTTTACCTATGTAAGTGCAAAAGAAGCAATTAAAGTAGATATTATGTATTCGGGCCAAATGTTGGCCTGTTACATAAATGGTTTGAGTAAAGAGAAGTTAACAGATATGTACAAAAATAAGCAGTTTGAAATAGAAGACATAATCGAACAAGAGCTTGAACAAGACAAATTAAATTCAGACGGTGAAATATGGCTCAGCGCCAGATACGTTTACGCATACTGAGTCTAATTGGATTCCTCAATATATTCGTCTTTAAGTTTTATATAGTTTAGGGCTGATTGTTTTAAAAATGCTACCTCGCTTTCTTTTAATGGCCTTGCCTGTTGTGCAGGATTGCCTTTATACAAATAACCACTTTTGAGTATCTTGTTGGGTGGCACTAATGTACCAGCTCCGATAAACACATCATCTTCAACAATTGCACCATCCATTACAATTGTACCCATACCAACTAATATTCTGTTTCCTAAGATACAACCATGCAACATACATTTATGACCTATTGTCACATCTGCACCTATAATAAGAGGATAGCCATGAGGATTGAGTTCACTTACTCGAGATACATGTAATACGGTTCCATCTTGAATATTTGTTCTAGCACCTATTCTTATATAATTCACGTCACCCCTTGCAGCTACAAGTGGCCAAATACTCACATGTTCAGCACATTCAACGTCTCCTACTATCACGGATGAAGCATCTACATAACAATGTTTTGCTATTGTAGGAGATTTACTTTTATAAGAACGAATAGGCATGTTTATTCCTAATTGAAAACAATGTGCATATCATATCAAAAATAATTGACATTTTATTACCTCAAATAGCTACTTTAATGTGCACCTAGTTTGCTTTTTAAGCACTTAAACGTTAATTGTAAATTAGGGCTTGCATAGGAATCTGATGTATCTATAATGCGCCCTCGCTTCAAGGGAGACCACTTAGGTCACTCGCAACACCACAGGGTAAACCTCGATGTTGCATATACGTTCAACGTATAGTTGCTGCGGGATGTAGCAAGGTTTAGTTAAAAAGAATTTTAATTAAATTGTTGACATCAAATGGGAACCGCGTATTATTCGCCTCCCGCTTAAGAGGGTCTACGGACAACCACTTAAGCCGCTAACGCAGTTAGCATGCTCTTTAACAATTAGAACAAGACAATCTGTGTGGACACTCACGAAGTGAGAGTTCACCAAAAAAAATTCATGTTTTTAAAATATTTAATTGAAGAGTTTGATCATGGCTCAGATTGAACGCTGGCGGCAGGCCTAACACATGCAAGTCGAACGGAAACATGTCTAGCTTGCTAGATGATGTCGAGTGGCGGACGGGTGAGTAATACT
>OOFU01000046.1_pt1:0-10000 | contig 15787 bp, 9 predicted proteins | sample 1670361 | NCBI WGS metagenome assembly OOFU01 (sample SAMEA98145418, study PRJEB22522) | marine metagenome | biome: marine biome; feature: marine water body; material: sea ice | place: Arctic Ocean | collected 14-Sep-2015 | depth 1.3 m
CTGCAATTCCCTGCACACCACCCAGAGCAAGTATGGTATCTGCGCCACAAAGGTCGGCAGTGTAAATAATGGCTGGATTAACACCTTCGCCTGGTTTCGGCGGAGAACAGGCAATCACGTGGTCTACTCCTGCGGCCTTAGCAGTTGCTACCGACATGATGGCGGATGCAACGTGAGCATAGCGCCCGCCCGGCACATAACAGCCGGCAGTTTGCACTGGTATTTGTTTTTGTCCGGCGAACAAGCCAGGAGACAGTTCAACCTCGAAATCAACTAGGGCTGCACGCTGCTTTTCGGCAAAACCACGCACCCGATCATAGGCGAATTGAATATCGTCCTTGACCTGTTGTGATAATTTAGCAGTAGCCGCTTCGATTTCGTCCGAGGTAATAACGATATTGCCACTGTAGTTATCGAGTTTAGTTGCGTATTCAATGGCCTTCTCTTCGCCACCAGTCTCGATATCCGACAACATTGTTGCCACTATTTTGCGCGTATCGTCTTCACCTGTAGTTGCAGATTTATCCGCTTTTTTCAAAAATTCAATGGTCATGTAAAACTACCTCATAAAAGAAATTAAAAAATTCGATTGTGTTAATAAACTGCTTTTTCATTTATCTTAAAACTAACGATGACTTGTTAAAGCGCCCAAAGTGACAGCTGTGGAATAAAAGCCAGCAACAACACCACAAAGCCCATTGCAAACACGTAAGGTATTGCCTGAACCGCTACTTTCAAAATGGGTTCCCCGGTTAATCCAGAGACCACAAAAAGATTCAAACCCAAGGGTGGCGTTATAAACCCGACTCCCAACGAGGTCACCATCATGATGCAGAAGTGAATCTCATTCATACCGATCTCCTGAGCCAGAGGCAGCATGATCGGTGCAAGAATCACAATATTGGGTGTCGTTTCCATGACACAGCCAGCGAGTATTAATATACCAATCATCATTAGGATGATGATGGTTCTGTTCTCCGTTATGGAGGTCATCGCATAGACAAAGCCCTGCGGGATTTCGAGTGCTGCAAGAGTCTGTGCAAGTGGCAATGAGAACGCGATAATAGGCACGATGACGCCGTTTACCTTAGCCGAACTTGCCAACATTTTTGGGAAGTCAGATATCGAAATGCTGCCAATGCAAAGTCCGATAATAATCGTTGTTATAACTGCGACAGCTGCGGCTTCGGTCGGAGTGAAGACACCACTGTATATGCCGCCCATGATAATAAACGGTACCAATAAAGCGAATCGGGCATCGTAAACTGCATCCCACAAACGTTTTATCGAAAATTTCTGTCCCGCATTCTCATAACCCATTATCCGGTTCATGACAATATTAGTAATCATAATTGTAATGATGATGAGTAATCCAGGAATGACCGCAGCGAGGAAGAGCGTCGTGGCTGAAATACCCAGTATAAGACCAATAATAATATAGGCGATCGAAGGCGGTATTAAGATACCAGTACAGGCTCCAGCGGCCACCAATGCACAGGCATAGGGTCTTGGATAACCCTGTTCCACCAAACGCGCGATAGTCATACGGCCGACACCTGCAGCGCCGGCTGCGTCGGAACCTGAAATACAAGCAAAGAAACCACAGACGATAACGGTTGCGGTACCAAATCCAGACCTAAACCCACCTACCAATGCTTCCGCAACGTTTAATAATTTATTGGACAACCCCGTTCGCACCAGCACGTCACCAGTGAGGATGAACAAAGGCACAGCAATTAACGCAAAAGCATCGATTCCATCAAACAGCGCTTCGCCAAATAACCCCATGGGTAATACTTCGGAAAAATAAAGCATTGACAGCGTAGTCACACCGAGAACGGCCCAAACCGGTACTGCGAGTATAATCAACACCAGTGCCATCAACAAAGGAACGTAAAATTCCCAACCCAAAATTAGGTCAAAACTATCTTGCTGTAAGTATTCCATTAGTCAAATAAACCCACACCTTCGTAGACATCGCGTCCATGCCTAATATTACTCACATCGCGCATGATCGATTGCACCAACCTGAAACAAACCAGGCAAAAACCAAACGGTACTGCGGCAAGGAACCAAGCCTGTGCAATACCAAGACCATGGGTCACCGACCCATATTTCATCGATACAGCAAGTGTTTCATAGGAGTAGTAGAGCGCGAGCACGGCGACAAACAACATCACAAAGTCACCAATCAGATAAATCACTGACTTACCCCGATTGCCCAAAAATCCAAGTATGACATCGATGCGAATATGCCCCCGATCACGAACGGCAGCGGCTACTCCAATCCAAACTAAATAAATGAATGCATAACGCGCAATTTCCTCAGCCCAGGTAGAGGAGTAAGAAAGCGCAAACCGGCGAGTTACCTCAGTTCCAATGGTCACAACAATCATGGAATAGAAGCCAAGCAGCAACCACCGCTCACAATTTTTATCGATTACTGACAGAAACTTTTTCACCAGTCTGAGTCCTTAAGTTGTTCCAATTGAGAATAGGAAAAAGAAAAAGTTGTCTTCTCTGTTAAGAGAAGACAACCAATTGATGAACGATTAGGCGTCGTTTACGTAGTATTTTCCTTTTGTATTCGCAGCTTCAAGCAGCTTGTCGAAGGCGCCCATTGAACCGGCCAAATCCTTTTTGTAGGTATCCCATTCTGAATTTTGATGACCGCCTTTATTGACCCACTGCTGCAATTCATCTGCGGTTGGCGTGTAAAATTGAACGCCACTTTCTGACATTTCTGACATTGCAAAGGCACGCGCAGCCGGTACTTTTGCCAAGTTCTGATGAGAGGTCAATTCGCTTGCTGCTTCTATAGCTGCACGGAGATCTAATGAAAGGCTGTTAAACCATTCAAGATTACAGGAATAAACCTGTGAATCAGGCACTGCTCGGGTAAACGTAACCCAGGAGAGAATGTCTTTAAAGCCAAACACATTTAATGCCCCTACTGACGGATCAAGCGCATCAGCAACACCTTGTTTGATTGCTGATGGCGTTTCACCCCAAGCCACGGGTGTAGGATTGGCGCCGATTGCACGATAATACTGCTGTAACATCTTTGAACCAGGTACGCGGAACTTGAGTCCAGCCATATCGTCAGGTGTCTTTATTGGGCCATCTTGACCTTTACGGAGTGCTACCACACGAGGGTCAATGACAACGTACCATAGAGGTTTAAAACCCTTAGCTTCAACCAATGGGTGAACAGTTTCACGCCAAGTATCAGAGTTAACAAGGTTTACAAAATTCTGATTTGCACCACAAAAATAAGGTAGGTTAATTAAATCGATTGCCGATGCGAACGGTGCAAAATTAGATAACGAATGTTGTGCTGCTTGAATAGTACCTTGCTGAACTTTTTGAACCAATGCGCCACCAGCGCCCAATTGACCACCAGGGGCCAGCTTCACATAAATCTGCCCACGGGACATATTCTGAATATTCTCTTTGAAATCGAGCTGCATGATCGGGTAGCTGCGGGTAGCACCGAGGACATAGGCAGTCGCTATTGTCATTTTGTGCTTTGCTGCATTTTCTCTAGATCTTTCTTCTTTCGCCGTTGCGGCACCTGCTTCTTCACTAATCAGCAAACTGCCACTAGCAGCCGCTACTAATGCGGCAGTAAACCCATATTTACCACTAATACTTAAAAATCGACGTCGTTCATTACTGCTCGGTGTATCTTGATTATCTTTCACGTTATCATCTCCTCAGATATTTTTGTTTAGTTAGTTATATTTTAATTAATTTCTTAATTGTGCCTCTCGCTCCAGCATAGTGACTACAAGACAAATTACAGCGACGAAAAGTACAATAAATTCTCCAACATCGCCCATTGAAAAAATTGGATCCTTGTCATAAACCAAGCCTAACTTTCCGACAACTACATTCAGACAATAAAGCCCAAAGAGCAACCCGCTACTAGCGAGCCACCAATTACCTGTTTTCTTACTCATGCCTCCTCCAGTCGACGTCAATCATTAAAACGACAAACCATTCTTATCTGTTTGCCCTGTTACGGTGCATCGTGCAGCCAGTGGTAGAATTTTGAAATTGTAAGCGCTTACATTAGATAATGCAAGCGCTTACATGTACAATGGGTATTGCTAAAAGGTAACTGATATTCGAGAGCCCCTAGTATTAATATTGCAATGATCAATAATTAAGAATGAATAGAAGAAGTTCAGCACCTACACTTCAGGACGTCGCAAAAATGGCAGGCGTATCTACGGCCACTGTTTCCCGATGTTTCAACTCGCCAGACAGTGTTGTCAAAACCACCCGTGAAAGAGTCCTGCGGATTGTCGAAGAAATAGGATATACACCCCATTTTGGCGGACGCGCTTTGGCGTCAAATCGTTCCAATACGGTTGGAGCCATTATCCCAACCATGGATAATGCAATTTTCGCTCGTGGCATCCAGGCCTTTCAGGAAACGTTAGCTGACAACAATGTAACCCTGCTTATAGCCAGCTCTGGATATGATCCAGAAAGGGAGCTCGAGCAAATTCGAAGCCTCATTAGTCAAGGTGCCGATGGCTTGCTGCTAATCGGTCATGCAAGACCTGAAAACACGTATGATTTTTTGCAGCTTCGCCAAATCCCTTATGTTGTGACATGGAATTACCGCGCAGGCTCCAGATCTTTCAATGTTGGTTTTGATAACCAAAAGGCTGCCACTCAAATCGCACAACAAGTCATAAAATATGGGCACAAACATATTGCTATTATCACCGCCCATACTGAATTCAATGATCGCGCACTGGATCGCCTCAATGGCGTTCGTGATGCCATGGAAAGTTCAGGTATATCAATCGATAACCTTGAGGTTATTCCTACCACCTACTCTTTGAAAAGTGGTGGTGATGCATTTCAAGACTTTATGACACGAACACCTCGCCCTACCGTTATTATGTGTGGAAACGATGTTCTGGCAACAGGCGCCCTTATCAGAGCAAATGAAATGGGCATTAAAGTACCCGATGAAGTGTCGGTTACTGGATTTGATGATATTGATCTTGCAGAAGTAATAAAGCCAAATCTGACAACCGTACACGTACCACATCGACGTATGGGAGAGTCTGCTGCTCAGCTTCTACTCGATATTCTTGATGATAAGAAAGACTGTCAGAATGTCGAGCTGGAAACAGAAATTGTTATTCGTGAGTCTCTCGGGTTAGCGAAGTCATAGGATCAGGCCAATAGTGGCAATGATCAGAAGTAAGGACTATGCTAAAAATGAATTTGATTAAAAATATCGGTGAAACCTTCTGTATTTACGTTTGCGTTATTATTGATATTCAAACTGACTATCTAAATTTTCTTATTTTGAAAATAACAACCTACTAATTAAATTTCTCAACCTGACTCTTACCGGAATTTACCTTGTCAATCTCACTACTCAAAACACTTATAGCTATCTCCGAGCAGGGTAGTTTTAGTACAGCAGCGGATTATGTGCATGTTTCTCATGCAGCTGTTGGTCAACAAATGAAACGTCTGGAGGAGCTACTCCACGCAACCTTATTTGACCGCAGTAACAGGACGCCGAAATTGAATCAACTGGGTAAAGCATTAATACCGAAGGCCAGAAGTGTCGTTCTTAGTTATGAAACATTACTCGACGATTTGACCGGAGATGCGGACTTGTTCGGCGAATTCACTCTGGGGGCGGTGCCTTCTGCAATTCGTGGACTCGTACCCTTATCAATAAAAGCACTTATGTTGATATATCCCAAATTAAAAGTAAGGGTAGTACCAGGCCTTTCAGTTGATTTACAAACTTTGATAGAAAGTGGCGCGCTAGACGCAGCTATTGTAAGCGAACCAACTCGAGTCGAATCCAATGTCAACTGGCAGCCGTTTGTTAAAGAAGAGCTAATTTTACTGACCTCAAAAGAAGTCGTTGAAGATGATCCAATACGGCTCATGGAGCAGATGCCCTATATCCATCATACACGACGAGGCGCGGTCGGTAAGCTCGTCGAAGACTATCTCAAACGCAATAGGATAACAGTACACTATTCGATGGAAATGGAATCGCTCGAATCTTTGACGAGTATGGTCTCACATAATCTCGGCATATCAATAGTTCCCAATGCTTGTGTGCCCGACCCTATATTCTTTGAACTGAAGAAAATAACCTTGCCTTCAGAACCTGGATGCCGAGTATTAGGTATGTTAACGAGAAGTGATTGCGCGAAAATACATCTAGACAATCATTTGTTACAAAAAATTATTGAGACTATTGCGGGACAAAAATTAAAATAGACTGGATTAATTTAATTATTACTTAGTATTGCTTGTAATTAAGATTGGACAAGAATCAAGTAATTCTGAACTAAAACATAGAACTTATCTTTGTTTAATAATCAACGATTGGTTATTTAATATCTACACTTACTTTTCTAGTTGATTGTAAATGTATTTAAAATCATACCAATCACCAAAGCCCTATAATTATAAAGATCCATTTTTAGTGCTGAACAATACATATACCACGCTTAAGTTAAGCAGCTCTGTTGAAATTATAACTATATTTGGTAAAACTATTGCAATATTACCGTCACCTAAAGTAAAGAATTATAAAATTATCCTTTACAACTAGTTAAGTAAATATGATTTGAGTTAAATATTTCTATAGATCAGAATTAGGATCAAACGCGAATAATAGACAAGAGGAAAAAATAGTGTCAATAAACGCAAAGATAGTTAATGATTTTATAAAGAATAAAATCGAATTTGTTACCACAGTGCCTTGTAAGCAGCTGGCGGGGGTCATTGAAAATATTGAAGCCAGCGACGAAATATATCATATTCCCTCAAACAAGGAAGACGAAGGCATTGGTCTCTGTGCTGGTGCTTTTATGGGCGGTAAACGATCTGCAATTATAATGCAAAATACTGCGATCGGTGTAACAATTAATACATTGGTGACCTTAACGCAATATTACCGTATGCCCTTGCCAATGTTGATTAGTTATCGCGGTGAACTGGGCGAACCGGTTGCCTGTCAGGTGGAAATGGCTGTACACACCAAAGCGTTACTGGCACAACTTAATATCCCAACCTATCATTTTCATCATGAGGATGATGCGAAGGAACTTGATGCAATATTAGCCTATACATTTATGTGCAACAAACCAGTTGCTATCCTCACCGACGCAGCTTTCTGGAAGGGGTATTAATAATGATTCGCTCTGAAGTTATAAAACAACTCATACCTGTTATATCGAATCATTTTGTGATTTGCAATATTGGCTTGCCAAGTCAAGAATTGCATATGATGGATGATCAACCGAGTAATTTTTATATGCTGGGTACGATGGGTTTATCCTCTTCTATCGGACTAGGCTTAGCACTAGCCCAAAAGCAGAAGGTTATTTCTATAGATGGCGATGGATCGGTACTGACAAATTTCGGCACTTTGCCAACCATTGCCAATAATGTTGCAGATAATTTTATTCTCTTAATTATTGACAATGGCAGTTATGGTTCGACTGGTGATCAACCCACCTACGCCGGTAAAAAAACGTCTCTTACAGCAGTTGCAAAAGCCTGTGGTTGTGAGAATGTTATTGAATGTCAGGCAGAAGATACAGCTACCACAATGCAGGCAGCGCTCGATAGTAACAAAATGACAATCATTGTATGTAAGTGTTCGTCAGGTAATATTAAGGTCCCTGTAATTCAAATGGATCCTGTCGTCATTCGAGACCGCTTTATGAATGAATTAAAGCTACGAAATACCTAGTATGCATAATTTTATTTCGATCTAAAACCTAAGGTTCTTACATACAATACATTACCAAGGATGGTGATCATTAATATTGATTTTACAATGCACGTAGGCCGAAAAAGGCGAAGCTGCCTTCCAGCGTTTACTTGTTTCAACTCCAGACCCGTTTCTCCACTTGATGTAAGGCGCTTCGTTTTCACCCTACACATTTATTGATTGTTTGGGCTGGGGTCGGTGTTTGATCTGAGCAACTTATAGCGTCAAATTACAGGCAAAAAAATACCCAACTCGAAGAGCTGGGTATTTAGGGTATTAATGCCTGGCAATGACCTACTTTCACATGGGAACTCCCACACTATCATCGGCGCTGAATCGTTTCACTTCTGAGTTCGGAAAGGGATCAGGTGGGTCCAAAACGCTATTGTTGCCAAGCAAACTGGTTATGTTTTCTAGACAGAGTCTACAAAACTAAATTTGAAATCTGTAATAAAGTCTTTGTTACATCAATTGCGTGAACATCACTCAAACAAAGCTGTTTGGGTGTTATATGGTCAAGCCTCACGATCAATTAGTACCAGTTAGCTACACACATTACTGCGCTTCCACACCTGGCCTATCAACGTCGTAGTCTTCGACGGATCTTTAGAGGACTTAAAGTCCTAGTGAGAACTAATCTTGGGAGGGGCTTCCCGCTTAGATGCTTTCAGCGGTTATCCTGTCCGAATGTAGCTACCCGGCAATGCCACTGGCGTGACAACCGGAACACCAGAGATTCGTCCACTTCGGTCCTCTCGTACTAGAAGCAGCTTCCCTCAATTCTCAAACGCCCACGGCAGATAGGGACCGAACTGTCTCACGACGTTCTAAACCCAGCTCGCGTACCTCTTTAAATGGCGAACAGCCATACCCTTGGGACCTGCTTCAGCCCCAGGATGAGATGAGCCGACATCGAGGTGCCAAACACCGCCGTCGATATGAACTCTTGGGCGGTATCAGCCTGTTATCCCCGGCGTACCTTTTATCCGTTGAGCGATGGCCCTTCCATACAGAACCACCGGATCACTATGACCGTCTTTCGACCCTGCTCGACGTGTCTGTCTCGCAGTCAAGCACCCTTATGCCATTGCACTCATAGCACGATTTCCAAACGTGCCGAGGGTACCTTCGCGCTCCTCTGCTACTCTTTCGGAGGAGACCGCCCCAGTCAAACTACCCACCACACACGGTCCCTGATCCAGATAATGGACCTAGGTTAGAACTCCAAATATACCAGGCTGGTATTTCAAGGTTGACTCCACGCAATCTGGCGATCACGCTTCAAAGTCTCCCAGCTATCCTACACAGATAGATTCAAAGTTCAGTGCGAAGCTGTAGTAAAGGTGCACGGGGTCTTTCCGTCTAGCCGCGGGTACGCGGCATCTTAACCGCGATTTCAATTTCACTGAGTCTCGGCTGGAGACAGTGTGGCCATCGTTACGCCATTCGTGCAGGTCGGAACTTACCCGACAAGGAATTTCGCTACCTTAGGACCGTTATAGTTACGGCCGCCGTTTACCGGGGCTTCGATCAAGAGCTTCTCCGAAGATAACCCCATCAATTAACCTTCCGGCACCGGGCAGGCGTCACACCCTATACGTCCTCTTACGAGTTTGCAGAGTGCTGTGTTTTTAGTAAACAGTCGCAGCCACCAATTTATTGCAACCCTCACTAGCTTCTTAGAGTAAATCTAATAACCAGCAAGGGCGATCCTTCTCCCGAAGTTACGGATCCATTTTGCCTAGTTCCTTCAGCCGAGTTCTCTCAAGCGCCTTAGAATTCTCATCCCACCCACCTGTGTTGGTTTGGAGTACGGCCACTCATGACCTGAAGCTTAGAGGTTTTTCCTGGAAGCATGGCATCGACAACTTCGCTCCTAATGGTGCTCGTCATCACGTCTCAGCCTTAAGAGATCCCGGATTTTCCAAAGATCTCAGCCTACACGCTTAAACAGGGACAACCGTCGCCCTGCTTGTCTAGCCTTCTCCGTCACCCCATCGCAGTCATGCGCGGTACAGGAATATTAACCTGTTTTCCATCGACTACGCCTTTCGGCCTCGCCTTAGGTACCGACTAACCCTGCGCCGATTAGCGTTGCGCAGGAAACCTTGGGTTTTCGGCGGGGGAGTTTTTCACTCCCCTTATCGTTACTCATGTCAGCATTCGCACTTCTGATACCTCCAGCATTCCTTACAGAACACCTTCGCAGGCTTACAGAAC
>OOFU01000049.1_pt1 | contig 15094 bp, 12 predicted proteins | sample 1670361 | NCBI WGS metagenome assembly OOFU01 (sample SAMEA98145418, study PRJEB22522) | marine metagenome | biome: marine biome; feature: marine water body; material: sea ice | place: Arctic Ocean | collected 14-Sep-2015 | depth 1.3 m
GTCATGCTCTCTGCTACTGACAGCTTAAATTGGTTCGCTGGTATTACCCGAGAGTCACCGGCTGATTTGACAATGGCGCTTGGCGATACGCTGCTACAACCTGGGCATGTTCGCTATCTTCCGTATCTTTCTGGCGAGCGCACACCACACAATGATGCCGATGTACGAGGCTCTTTTACGGGCTTAAGTTCGGCTTCATCGCGCGATGATCTCACTCGTGCCGTGCTTGAAGGGGTCGCTTTTGGATTGCGGGATAGCTTCGAGGCTTTGAAGTCAACCGATGCCAAGCTGGAAGAGCTCATTGCAATTGGCGGCGGAACCGGATCGCATTATTGGTTACGTTTAATTGCAACCGTTTTGGGCGTGCCGGTGCACTTGCCTAGTGATGGGGAGTTTGGTGCGGCATTAGGGGCGGCTCGGCTTGCTATGGTTGCGGTGACAGGGGTCAATCCAGACAGCGTGATGACATCACCGACAATTGGGGAAACGATTGAGCCTGAAAAAAGCATGCTTGGAACATTTGATGAAGCCTATCATCGCTTCTGCAGCGCCTATCCTTTGATCAAAGCGGCTCAATAACAGTTATAGGTGGCTAGGCGGGCTGTGTTAAAGCTTTATTTTTATTTATCGAATTGGTTTTAAGCAGTGTGAATTGCCAATTCCTACCTTTATTTCAGATACGGCGGTTGAACGTAATTGCCCCGTCTATGTAATCTCCTCGCCTCGCTTATTGGAATATTTTCAGGTTTTAAACGATCTCTTCAAAGCATTAAAGGTAACAACATAAAGACAAACCGATTATTGACTGTCCCTAGGGTGGAAGGTTATATTCAATAATTACATTACGCGCGTAAACTTTTAGATGCCTTTAAAGTTAAAATTTTTTTATAGGCAATACAATAAATAGTGGCGCCCGAAAAGTTTAGGAATTAACAAAATGAGTGACCATAAAGTAAAAAACATGGAACAGTTTGCCGAAGTCAGCGGCATTTCCAGGCCAACATTATCCAAGTTTTTTCAAAGTCCTGATAGTGTCAGGAATTCTACGCGCGCGAAAATAGAGGCAGCGTTGTCTGAGTATGACTATCGTCCTAACTTCTTCGCTATCAATCAGAATCGTAAACTAACCAAAACTATCGGAATTGTTGTACCTAATCTAGCAGACCCTTATTTTGCTGAAATTGCCCATACGATTGAAACAACTTGTATTGAAGCGGGTTTTTCAACGTCATTGTTTAGTTCTCACGGCAAGAAAGAACTTGAGAATGAAATATTGGATAAGTTGCGATCAATGAAACCGGCGGGCGTTTTGCTTGCGCCCTTAGGGCGATCGTCTGATCCTCATGTTGTTGAGCAATTCTGTATAGATGTACCAACAGTGCTATTCGATAGTCATATCGAAGGCGTTGGCGATGCGTTTGTGGGTTCTGATAACCCACAATTTACGTCTCTCATGGTTGAGTATCTTTGCCGTACGGGCGAGGCGCCAAGTTTTTTCGAAATGGAAACTCCGCCCAATCCAAACGCGCGTAAACGGCGGTCTGGCTATTTGTTAGCGATGCAAACTCAAGGGCATCAACCCAATATTTTTAAGGCAAAAGGTGAAGGATGGGGGCTTGAGGAAATAGGGCTTCGCGAAGGGATGAGGTTCATTGATTCAGGCATGTTTCAATCAAAAACAGTTTTATGCAGTAATGATCGGCTTGCTATTGGCTTTCTCGCTGCATGCTATCGCAAAGGGCTGAAGGTTGGAATTACAGAAGGCTGTGATATTAGAGTGGCAGGTTTAGATGGCCATCCGTTCTCCAGCTTTACCTGCCCATCATTGACAACTGTATCCCATGACTATGATGCAATCTCGCAGAGATGTTTTAAGAGTTTGCTGACTCTGATGGAAAAGGGTAAAGGTAATGGTGATCGGATCGAAAAACTCTTTGAAGGGAAACTCATGATGCGGGCATCAGCCTGAGCATAAATTAACGCGCGTAAATTTTTAGTTGACCGCGCGTCTCGTTTCAGATAATTTACCCTTACCATAAAAATGAGGGGAGTAATTCTGGATGAAACTTAAATTAACACTACTAGCCGCTTCAATGCTTGTGTCGCTTCCAGCGGCCGTTACGCATGCTGCTAATTTGACAATAGCAACCGTGAACAACGGCGATATGATCCGTATGCAGGGCCTAACTGATGATTTCACAAAAAAGACTGGCCACACAGTTGAGTGGGTAACGCTAGAAGAAAACGTGCTTCGCCAACGAGTTACAACAGATATCACCACTAAGGGTGGTTCTTTTGACATCATGACTATCGGTATGTACGAAACCCCCATTTGGGGCAAAAATGGTTGGTTGGTTCCTATGGACGATCTGTCTCCCGAATATAACGTAAGCGACATCCTCCCTGCAATGAGCGATGGCCTTTCCTATGATGGCACCTTGTACGCTGCGCCATTCTATGGTGAATCGTCGATGATCATGTATCGCACCGACCTGATGGAAGCTGCTGGTCTGGAAATGCCCGATGCACCCTCATGGGCATTCGTTGCCAAAGCGGCGCGTGCAATGACCGATCGCGACAAAGGAATCAACGGTATTTGTCTACGTGGCAAAGCCGGTTGGGGAGAAGGCGGTGCCTTTATTACGGCAATGTCCAACTCGTTCGGCGCTCGTTGGTTTGACGAGAATTGGGATGCACAATTCGATACACGCGAATGGTCCGATACGCTTAACTTCTATGTCAACATGATGAATGACGCTGGCCCTCCAGGCTTCGCAACCAACGGATTTAACGAGAATCTGTCGCTCTTCCAACAAGGCAGATGTGGCATGTGGATTGATGCAACAGTGGCTGCATCTTTCGTTACTAATCCTAAAGACTCAGAAGTAGCTGATAAAGTTAGTTTTGCTCTGGCTCCGGACAATGGTCTTGGCAAGCGCAGTAATTGGCTTTGGGCATGGGCTCTAGCCATTCCGGCTGGTACTCAGAACGAAGCTGCTGCGAAGCAATTCGTCGAATGGGCAACAGGCACAGACTACATCGAGCTTGTCGCCGCCAAAGAAGGTTGGGCCAACGTGCCTCCAGGTGCTCGCACCTCACTCTATGAGAACCCAAACTACAAGGCAGTTCCATTCGCTCAGAAGACTCTGGATTCGATCCTATCAGCTGATCCGAATAACTCGACTGTCGATCCGAGTCCTTATGTCGGTATCCAGTTCGCGGCGATACCTGAGTTTGCCGGTATTGCAACTGAAGTTAGTCAAGAGTTCTCGGCGGCCTATGCAGGTCAGCAAACCGTAGAACAGGCACTGGCTAAAGCTCAAGCTTTGACCAACGACGCAATGGAAGCTGCTGGCTACCGCTAGGCACTTCGACTAGCACTACAACAAGAGAGGGACCGCGAAAGTCGCGGCCCCTCTTCCTCAAATACTGAAATAGACGTCTCAGACGGAATCCCCGTCAACAGGAGAGGTGCATCCAATGGCAACTCAGAATTCCAGATCCGCAGCCCGCCTAATGTTGGCCCCGGCCGTGATCTTACTTCTCGGTTGGATGCTCGTACCGCTAACGATGACCTTGTGGTTTTCGTTTCGAAAATACCTGCCTCTTCGTGGTGGTGATCTGGGTTGGGCTGGATTTGATAATTACGTCCGTTTCGTCAGTTCAAGCTCTTTCTGGCCCAGCATACAAACGACGTTAATCATCGTCGGCGGTGTACTCGCTATTACGTTATTCTTTGGTGTTCTGCTTGCGCTTCTGCTCGATCAACCAATGTGGGGTCAGGGCATGGTACGCATACTTGTCATAGCACCTTTCTTTGTCATGCCAACCGTCTCGGCACTGGTATGGAAGAACATTTTCATGGACCCAGTGAACGGCCTGTTCGCGCATCTTTGGACTTTTTTTGGTGCGACACCGCTGCAATGGCTATCTCAGGAGTCGATTCAATCGATCATCATGATCGTGAGCTGGCAGTGGCTGCCTTTTGCTACGCTGATTTTGCTCACTGCTGTTCAATCATTGGATCGCGAACAGCTTGAAGCCTCCGAGATGGATGGCGCAAAACCACTACAGCGCTTTGGCTACATAATCATGCCACACCTGGGTCGCGCGATTACCATCGTAGTGCTGATCCAGACGATCTTTCTGCTGTCGATCTTCGCCGAGATCTTCGTTACGACAGGCGGCGCATTCGGCACCAAGACACTATCGTATCTGATCTTCCAGCGAGTGTTGGAGAGTCAGAATATAGGGCTGGGATCGGCAGGCGGAATATACGCCGTAATCCTCGCCAACATCATTGCCATCTTTTTGATGCGCATTGTCGGCAAGAATCTGGACGCGTGAGGAGGAACTGATTATGGCCCGAGCCATTACAAAAAATCGCAAGATCATCAATACCTTTGCCGCATGGTGCATTGGTTTACTGATCTTCTTCCCGATCCTCTGGACGATCCTCACCAGCTTCAAAACAGAAGCCACGGCGATCGCCGACCCACCGGTCTTCCTGTTCTTCGACTGGACGTTGGAGAACTACGCGGAGGTGCAGGAACGCTCAAACTACGGTCGTTTCCTTTGGAACTCTATCTTCATCGCAGGTGGATCAACGCTTCTTGGTATTCTAATCGGAGTGCCTGCGGCATGGTCGATGGCTTTTGTACCCTCTAAACGAACTAAAGACATCCTGTTGTGGATGCTCTCCACTAAGATGCTGCCAGCGGTTGGCGTGCTCTACCCTATCTATTTGCTTTTCATTGAATTGGGACTGCTCGATAGCGTTCTCGGCTTAACCATCGTGTTGATGCTAATCAACCTGCCGATCATCATCTGGATGCTCTACACCTACTTCAAAGAAATCCCTGTCGAAATTCTCGAAGCGTCGCGGATGGATGGCGCTTCGCTGAGATCTGAGATACTTTATGTGCTGACGCCGATGGCGATACCAGGCATCGCTTCAACAATGTTGCTCAACTTCATCCTCGCTTGGAACGAAGCGTTCTGGACGTTGAACCTGACAGCTGCGAAAGCGGCACCTTTGACTGCGTTCATCGCCAGTTACTCCAGTCCTGAAGGTCTGTTCTACGCCAAACTCTCGGCGGCGTCGACAATGGCCATCCTGCCAATCCTGATCCTCGGTTGGTTCAGTCAAAAACAACTTGTCCGAGGCTTGACCTTCGGTGCTGTCAAATAAGGAACGCAAATATGGGACACATACAGCTTAAAAAGGTCAGTAAAAGCTTTGGTAAAACGTTGGTTATTCCACCACTCGATCTAACAATCAATGATGGTGAGTTTGTTGTTTTTGTAGGCCCGTCTGGTTGCGGTAAATCGACGCTCTTGCGTCTAATCGCGGGGCTTGAGGATAGCTCAGGGGGCAACATTGAAATCGATGGGAAAGATGCGACCGATCTGCCGCCGGCGAAACGTGAACTCGCAATGGTATTCCAGTCCTACGCGCTTTATCCGCATATGTCGGTTCGAAAGAATATCGCTTTTCCAATGAAAATGGCAAAGATGAGTCAGGAAGAGCAAGATAAAAGGATTGAGGCAGCTGCCAAGGCACTTAATCTGACTGATTATCTGCATCGCAAACCTGGCCAGCTTTCCGGTGGCCAGCGCCAACGGGTTGCGATTGGCCGAGCAATTGTACGTGAGCCTAAAGCTTTCCTGTTTGATGAACCCCTTTCCAATCTAGATGCGGCTCTGCGTGTTGGCATGCGGATGGAAATTTCGGAACTTCACAAAAAACTGAAGACTACGATGGTTTATGTAACCCATGATCAAGTTGAAGCCATGACCATGGCTGACAGAATTGTAGTGTTACAAGCAGGTGTCATTGAACAAGTTGGTAGCCCACTTGAACTTTATCGAGAGCCAAGCAATATTTTTGTTGCTGGATTTATTGGATCTCCAAAAATGAACCTGATCGAAGGCTCAGAAGCAAAAAAGTATGATGCTAAAACCATTGGTATCCGCCCTGAACATATTAAAGTCTCAACCGACCCAAAAGAGGGTGCGTGGCAAGGAACCGTTGGCGCTTCAGAACACCTTGGTTCAGATACCTTTATTCATATTCACGGTATCCCTGGTTGTGACCCACTAACAGTAAGAGCTGGCGGTGAAGTGAGCGTGACATACGGTGATGCAATCTATTTGATGCCTGACACCGCTCAGTTACATAAATTTGACGATCAAGGCCTGCGTATTTCATGAGACGACTTGAAGGAAGATCCGCGCTCATCACTGGCTCAGCCCGAGGCATTGGTCGCGGTTTTGCTGAAGCTTTTATCCGCGAAGGTGCGACCGTCGCTATTGCAGATATTAACTTAGCAGCAGCGCAAGACACAGCAGCGGAACTTGGTGATGCGGCCTACGCGGTCCATATAGATGTCAGCAAACAGGACAGTATCGATGTGACGATTGAGTCTGTTGTCGCAAAAGCAGGAAGGCTCGATATCTTGATAAATAACGCCGCGCTTTTTGATGCGGCTGAAACGGTTGATATTACCCGGGAAAGCTACGACAGACTGTATGCCGTCAATGTTGCAGGAACGCTCTTCACCATGCAGGCAGCTGCAGAGCAGATGATCAAACAAGGGCATGGCGGCAAAATTATCAACATGGCATCTCAGGCCGGTCGTCGAGGCGAAAGTCTTGTGTTGGTATATTGTTCCACCAAGGCAGCGGTCATTTCCATGACCCAGTCAGCAGGTCTCAACTTAATTAAACACGGGATCAACGTCAACGCTATCGCGCCAGGTTTGGTCGATGGTGAGCATTGGCAGCATGTTGATGCTATGTTCGCGAAATTGGAAGGCAAAAAGCCTGGCCAAAAAAAAGCGGAAGCGGAAGCTGATGTTCCTGCTGGACGTTTTGCAACCCCCGCCGATCTGACCGGAATGGCAATATTCCTCGCGTCTTCAGAGTCTGACTATATTCTTTCCCAGACCTATAATGTGGATGGTGGACAATGGATGAGTTAAAGCAGATGGCGAAGAAACTCTCTCTAGAAACCTTAAAAGACATCGAATCAAGCGTCTCCATCCCATCGTATCAGCGTGAAAATTTATCGGCTGGCATTATACATATTGGAATTGGTAATTTTCACCGCGCTCATCAGGCGAGTTATCTACACAAACTGTTTGAAACTGGCGAGGATCTCGACTGGGCAATCGTCGGAGCAGGTGTAAAACATTTTGATGAGGCAATGCGACAACGTCTTAAGTCTCAAGATTGGCTCACAACCCTGGTAGAACTTGATCCAGCAGGGTTTTCTGCGACGGTAGTTGGTTCGATGATTGATTTCATTGATATTGACCCTCAGGCACTCATTGACGCAATGGCGAAACCAGAGATACGAATCATTTCGCTGACAGTTACTGAAGGCGGCTATTTCGTTGATGCAAATACCGGTGGCTTTGATGCCAATCAACCAGAAGTCGTATTTGACCGTCAACACCCAGAAACGCCTAAAACCGCCTTTGGTATTATTGTTGCGGCACTATTGAAGCGTCGCGCAGCAGGGATTTCTCCTTTTACGGTCATGTCCTGCGATAACTTACCTGAGAACGGTCATGTTACCCGCAACACCGTACTAGGCGTTGCGCAAGGAAGAACAGACGATGCTTATGAGTGGATTGCAGAAAATGTCGCGTTTCCAAATTCGATGGTCGATTGCATTACGCCGGCGACCGGAGATCGAGAGCGTGCAATCGTACGAGACAAATTCGGAATCGAAGACGCTGCCCCCGTTGTTTGTGAACCTTTCCATCAGTGGGTATTAGAAGACAAATTCACCAATGGGCGTCCTTCGCTTGAGCAAGTTGGCGTGCAATTCGTGGACGATGTCGCCCCTTATGAGTTGATGAAGCTGCGTATCCTCAATGGCGGCCATGCTGCTATAGCTTATCCGGCTGCTTTATTGGATATCCATTATGTACATGATGCGATGTCTGATCCGCTGGTTTCAGGTTTTTTAAACAAACTCGAACATGATGAAATTATTCCTTCTGTCCCTAAAATTTTGGGGGTTAGCCGCAATGAATATTTTAAGAAAATTGTAGAGCGGTTTTCGAATGAAGCCGTAGGTGACACCATTCCGCGTTTGTGTTTCGACGGCTCAAACCGTCAACCAAAATTTATAATGCCTGTTATAGAGGACCTACTCGCATTCGAAAAACCAGTACATGGTTTGGCGTTGGAATGTGCTCTGTGGTGCCGATATTGTTATGGAACTAGCGAGTCTGGACAGATAATCTCAGAAAACGATCCTGATTGGGCGAGGCTCACGGCGCAAGCCAATTTAGCCAAGGTTGATCCGCTAAAGTGGCTCGAAATGGATGATATTTATGGACTGCTATCTGTCGACGAAACCTTCCAAGTTGCATTTTCGCGATCTCTAACGGCGCTGTGGCACCATGGGGTTGCAGCTACTCTTAAGGCTTATATAAACGAAAGGTAAGACTCCTTGTAGTGATTAGGGCAATCTACCAATGAGGCAGCAATTGAATGAAATTAGACGGTCTCGCTAAGCAGATTATACAAAATGTCGATGGAACGACACGTTACATCGTCGCCATTGCTGGTCCACCAGCATCGGGGAAAACGACACTGGCGCAAAAACTATGTGACAATATTAATTCGAAAGTAAGTGCTTCACTCTGCGTTGTCGTGCCAATGGATGGGTTTCACCTTGACAACGAAAAGCTAGATCAAATGGGTATACGTCATATAAAAGGCGCTCCCCAGACGTTCGACGCAGAGGGTTTTGTTGAATTAATTCAACAAATTCGTCTCGATAGCGATGCTGTTGCGATACCTGAGTTTAATCGAAAACTAGATGCAGTTGTGTTAGGTGATCAGTCTATAAACCCTGATCATCGTATCATTGTTGTAGAAGGCAATTATTTATTGTTGGATGAGTCACCTTGGGATCAATTAAAAGCGATGTTTGACCTTTCTGTCATGCTTACTCCTGAAGAAAAAACGCTTGAAAAGCGTTTAATCTCCCGATGGGAGAAATATGCGCATTCGGAAGAAGAAGCGAAAGTTCGTGCTTATTCCAATGATATTCCGAATGCAAAATATGCGTCGGCGCATTCTATGCAGGCGGACATTATGGTTATTGAGATAGTCGATTAAGGATCGTTGATTAAACCAAGTCGCCGCTTGGTCATTTCGATATTGTCATAGTAAGAATGACGATGGCAGTCTTGGCGAGCTTATACAACAGAACAATCATAAGGTAAAAACCAATGTCCGACGCCATCTGCTTGGGTGAACTGCTTATTGACTTTGTACCAACCGTGACTGGTACCGATTTAATATCGGCACCAGAATTTAAAAAAGCCGCGGGTGGCGCACCTGGGAATGTTGCTGTCGGGTTGCAACAGCTGGGTATTAACACTGGATTTATTGGTAAAGTTGGTGACGATGCTTTTGGCCATTTTCTGATTAAATCGCTGTCTGACAAGGGCGTCGACACTAATTCGTTACTTTACACCAATGAAGCACGCACCGGACTTGCTTTTGTTTCCTTAAAGGCCGACGGTGAACGGGAATTCATGTTTTATCGAAACCCCAGCGCTGACATGTTGTTGTGCCCTGACGAAATAGATGACGATGCCATCAAGGCAGCAAAATTGCTTCACTTTGGCAGTATTACTCTAATCGACGAACCGGTGCGTAGTGCTACCCTGCATGCAATTGATGTCGCCATTGAAGCGGATTGTCTAATTTCCTACGACCCTAATTTGCGCACCGCACTTTGGCCGGACGAAGCCTCTGCAAAAGCAGGTTTGTTACTGGGGTTATCGAAGGCTAATATTGTTAAAATCAGCGAAGATGAGGTTGAATTCCTTACTGGTTTAACTGACCTTGACGAAGCTAAAAACGCGCTATGGCATGATAAATTGCAATTGATGGTGATCACCCGTGGTAGTAATGGCTGCTGTTACTTCACTACAAAACATCGCGGCGAAGTCGATGGCTTTAAGGTTCAGGCCGTCGATGCAACCGGGGCTGGCGACGGCTTTGTTGCGGGACTATTGCAGGGTATATTGAAAAATCCTGAAAGTATTAGTAATCCAGCATCGCTTAAAGAGCTATGTCGTTTTGCCAACGCAGTCGGCGCAATTACAACCACAGAGCGTGGCGGTATACCCGCTCTACCCGACTATGAAACAGTTCAATATTTTATTGGTGCGAACGCTTAATAACTTTTCAATTCATGATGAATAGGGGTGCTTAAAATAACTGACGCATCGTCAGCCATTTTACTCGTTAGCCTGTTGTGACCTTTGGTCGAATCTCCTGACCATACGAACTAAACGACAAGTGCGCTAAAACAGATGGCTGTTTCAGTGGTAAATTCAGGATCATTGCTTTCAATTTTTCAAACTGTATCAACTTGAGTGGCCTTCTAGGAGGATGTGCAACCCAGTGTTTATTCGCAGTAAATAAGTGTCGTTGGACATCAAGGGCGAGCTCTAGACTCAAACTTTTCGTCAAGTATCAGGTTTGCCTGTCGTAAGCGCTCAAGATAGGCTGGTTTACAGCGAATGGCGAGACCGATTGCAAGGATATCTACCATCGCCATATGAGCGATACGAGCTTTAATTGGTTCCAGATAATCCTCATCATTATCGAGGTCTATGGCTAGGTGAAGATGGCTCAATTCTGCTAATGGTGAGCCACTCGCAGTGATTGAGATTATCTTCGCGCCCGATGTCCTTGCTAGTTTGCAGTTGGTAATTAATTCTTTGCTACGTCCTGAGTTTGAAATCACCAAAACACAACTATTTTTGTCGAGCATACCGGCGGCGACGCGTTGTAAATAGGTATCGCAATAAGCTTGTGAGTTGAATCCCAGTCGAGCGAATTTAAGTTGGGCGTCGTTGACTACGATGCCCGCACCGCCAACGCCATATATTTCGATGCGTTGACTGCTTGATAGCAATGATATGGTGTAGTCGATGACATTTTCGGCAAGCTGATAACGTATATTGGACAGGCTTGATATAGCACCGTTGATTACTTTATCGACCAGTAATTCGGCGCTATCACAGGCCTCTATCTGGCTATGCTGGTAATAGACCCGGCTGGCTAGTTCTTGTGCCAGTTTTAGCCGAAAATCACGATACCCAGTCAGTTTTAAACTGCGACAAAAACGCACGATGGTTGGTTCGCTTACATCTGCAGCCACCGCCAATTCACTCATTGTCGCGTTGACATAATTTTGAGGTTGTTCAAGTATAATTTGTGCTACTTTTTTCTCTGACTTACTCAGGGTCGGTTGAACTGCGCGAATTTGATTGAGCATAATGATAAAACCCTTAGTTTCCTTCGCGCCAGCGACTGTCATCTTCAAACATTAGATGGCTGGATTCTGATGGCCCCCAGGTGCCCGCCTGATAGAAGAATGGCGCTTTTTCGCTATTTTGCCAAGCTTCCAGTATTGGGTCGATCCAGGTCCACGCTGCCTCGAGTTCGTCATGGCGCAGAAATAGTGTTTGACTGCCGCTAAGCAGATCAATTATGAGCTTTTCATAAGCACTGTGTTGGCGCCCGGTTATCGAGCTAGTGAGGTTCAGGTTGAGGTCGACTGGTCGCAGTCGCATGCCGGGCCCGGGTTGTTTAGCACGAATCGACAGACGAATATATTCCTCAGGCTGTAGACTAATGACCAGTTGGTTAGGGCTATCCTCTGCTGATCCATCACTGAAAATGGCATGGGGCAGGCGCTCGAAATTGATCACAATTTCGGACACACGATTTTGCAGGCGCTTACCGGTTCTTAGATAAAAAGGCACACCAGCCCAACGCCAGTTATCAATATTAACGCGCATAGCGACAAAAGTTTCATTGTGGCTGCTTGGGTCGACGCCTGGTTCGCCGGCGTAGGGTGGCACAACTTCATTGCCTATCGCACCGGATCGGTATTGACCGCGCACAATATTCTTATCGACATCATCGCCACTAAGCTTGCGTAATGAGCGTAAGACCTTGACCTTCTCGTCTCGAACTGCATCGGGTGTATTGTTCGTCGGTGCTTCCATGGCGATAATACAAAGCAGCTGCAATAAATGGTTTTGAACCATATCGCGTAAAGCGCCGGTGTGATCGTAGAACTCGCCTCGGCCTTCGACACCGAGCGTTTCTGCAACAGTAATTTGCACATCGCGTATGTGCCCACGCTTCCACAGCGGTTCGAACAAGGCATTACCAAATCGTAGGGCAAGCAGGTTTTGTACTGGTTCCTTTCCCAGATAGTGATCGATACGGTAAATCTGACTTTCTTTAAAGACACTGCCAATGATATCGCTAATCTCGCGGGCTGACTCTAGGTCGCGACACAGAGGTTTTTCGACGGCTAAACGGGATTGCTGACTAACAAGGTTGTTCTTTTTCAGGTTCTGACAGATGGGCGCAAACAGCTGGGGACCGGTTGACAGATAATAAATGCGGCATCGGTTCTTACCGACTTCGAGCAAATCTGACAGTGGCTCATAAGCTTTGGCATCACTAGCGTCTATTGAGACGTAGTGAACTCTCTCAGCGAACTTCTTCCATTTTAAATCAGTAAAGCAACTGTCATCGACATGCTCGCGTGCCGCAACCTCTGCCTTAGCCAGGTATTCCTCGCGTGATAATTTTGAGCGAGCGACAGCAATGATACGACCTTTCTCGGGTAGCAAGTCGTCACAATGATGGTAGTACATAGAGGGTAATAGCTTGCGCATTGCAAGATCGCCGGTGCCGCCGAATATGACAAAGTCAAAAGGTGGCATGGCGTCAGTGGGGCTAGTTTTTTGCTTGGGCATAATGTAGTTTTTTTACTTATTAAGTGTTATATTAGGTACTATGTTGTAGTAAAATTACAAAAAGTACAAGTTGGAAAAAATAAAATGACTATAAATACAGACATTAGCGCCATCACTGAGTGTATTCAAACACGCAGCGAGCCAACTCGTAAGCTTTATTTAAAACGAATTGAGCAAGCAGGTGAAGAGGGGCCACAACGAAGCTCACTTTCCTGCACTAATCTGGCCCATGTTACAGCGGCATCTATTAATAGTGACAAGCTGCTACTGACCGCAAGCCAGTCTCCGAATATCGCCATCGTATCGTCCTATAATGATATGTTATCGGCACACCAACCCCTCGCCGATTTTGAGCCACGCATTAAAGCCGCAGCTCGTAAAGTCGGCGCCGTGGCGCAATTTGCTGGTGGCGTACCGGCAATGTGTGATGGTGTTACCCAGGGTATGCCGGGCATGGAGCTATCATTGTTCAGCCGCGACGTAATCGCTATGTCAACCGCGATAGCGCTATCACATAATGTATTTGATTCTGCAATGTATCTTGGCGTGTGTGACAAAATAGTGCCCGGTCTGTTAATGGGGGCCCTCAGCTTTGGCCACCTGCCGGCGGTATTTGCACCCGCAGGGCCAATGACCACTGGTATGCCTAATTCTGAGAAAGCTCGTATTCGTCAGTTATTTGCCGAAGGCAAGGTCGGACGTGACGAGTTACTCGCCGCTGAAACCAGTTCTTATCATGGCCCGGGTACTTGCACATTTTATGGTACCGCAAATAGCAATCAAATGTTGATGGAAGTAATGGGTCTGCATGTTCCTGGTTCGGCGTTCATCAATCCGAATACACCATTACGCGAAGCACTGACCGAAGCTGCAACTGAGACAGCAGCGAGTATTACTGCGCTTGGTAGTGATTATCGCCCAGTGGGCAAAGTGGTCGATGAAAAAGCGATTGTAAATGCGATTGTTGGTTTGTTAGCGACCGGTGGATCTACTAATCATACGATGCACTTAATTGCGATTGCAAAATGCGCGGGTATTATTCTTGACTGGGATGATTTTAGCGCCTTGTCAAATCTGGTGCCGCAGTTAACCCAAATTTATCCAAACGGTATTGCTGACGTGAATCAATTTCATGCTGCTGGTGGTATGGGGTTGGTGATTGGACAGTTGCTCGATGCTGGTTTGTTGCACGAGGACGTACTGACAGTAAAAGGAAATGGTTTGAGCAGTTACCGTCAGGAGCCCTATCTAAAAGAAGGTAAAGTCGATTGGCGAGACCCACCTGAGAAAAGCCTCGATAAGGATATCATCGCTTCCATTAATTCTCCCTATTCAAAACATGGCGGTTTAAAGTTGCTTACCGGTAAACTCGGACGGGCGGTTATTAAAACCTCGGCGATTAAACTTGAGCATCAAATCGTCGAAGCTCCCGCCAGAATATTTAACGATCAGATTTCGGTGAAAATTGCATTTGAAGCTGGCGAGCTAGATCAGGATATTGTGGTGGTGGTGCGTGGACAAGGACCACAGGCCAACGGTATGCCAGAACTGCATAAACTCACCCCTGCACTTGGCGTATTGCAGGACAGGGGCTTTAAAGTTGCATTGGTGACCGATGGCAGAATGTCGGGTGCCTCCGGAAAAGTACCCGCTGCAATTCAACTTCATCCCGAGTTTAGCCACCAAGGACCTATCGCAAAACTAAGGGATGGTGATGTGATTCGCTTAGACGCCACAAGCGGCCTACTCGATGTAATGATCGATGAAGTTGAATTCAATGCCCGCAGCATTGATACTCTGGATATGAGCGACAACCAGTTTGGTACAGGCCGAGACTTATTTAGCTTGTTTCGTGCGAATGTAGGCAGTGCCGAAACTGGAGCCATATCCTGTATGACTCCTTTTTCAAATAACGTTAACCCGTCAGAAGAAGAGATTTAGTCCATGACACTTGAACAGATAATGTGCGCTGGACCCGTTATTCCAGTGTTAAAAGTTGATGATGTGAACATTGCAGTGGCCCTGGCTGAGGCTTTAGTTGCCGGAGGCTTGCCAGTATTAGAGGTTACCTTACGGACTGAAAATGCGCTTGAAGTTATTGCCGCGATGAGCGAAGTCAAAGGCGCCATTGTTGGCGTCGGCACTATAACCCGACCCGAGCAATTTGGTTTGGCTAAACAGGCGGGTTCTCAATTTGCGGTAACACCTGGGTTATCTCCAGCGCTGATTGAAGCTGCACCAGATGCCGATATGCCAGTATTACCGGGTGTCAT
>OOFU01000051.1_pt1 | contig 14974 bp, 12 predicted proteins | sample 1670361 | NCBI WGS metagenome assembly OOFU01 (sample SAMEA98145418, study PRJEB22522) | marine metagenome | biome: marine biome; feature: marine water body; material: sea ice | place: Arctic Ocean | collected 14-Sep-2015 | depth 1.3 m
CCCAAGACCTCGAGCCGCCCTCTGAGCAAGCATGATCCAAACAATTTCTCGAACACGGGGATTGTGATCATATAAGCCCGCATGCATAAATATTTCTTCCACGGCCGTAGCGGTACCTTCGTTACGACTATCGAAAATATTATACAACAACGCATTTTTTCTGATGCTTCTTGGATTAGGGTCGTTCTCCATTATCGCCAGCTCAAACCAATGATAAAAATGCGAATATAAAGGTGTAGGATCAAAGTGTGAGCCGATTTGAAAAAAGTGCCGAGTAGCCACTGGCACAAAACTACCCAGTCGTTCATAGAGCGCAGGTTTAAAATAATCAGCAACGGTAACAATATTCTTTTCATCCAGAAATTTAAGAAAAAAGTCAGCAGACTGAATAGCTAATTGGTCATATTCTTCAGCGTTTTTCACCGATACTAATGCTGGTAATCCAATATTTCTTTGTTCTTCCAACTTTAACGACGACCAAGCTCTATCGAGTTCACGACGCAGTAACCTTTCTTCATCTTCCCATGTCATGGATAGCAAATGTACGTGTTTTTGGTACCAACTGTACTGCTCAACGCCAAGCCCTGAAGGCCCAGTTTTTGTCATACTTTGTTGTTGAAGCCACGCCACAAATTGCCCCGTAGACTGAATTGCTTGCTGATGTGTATGTATTAGCGTTGCATTGTTAGTTGTTTTAATTTGAGACGAAATATCCAGCAGGTTTTGCTGCTGAGTTTGAATATCACGTATGCCCGCTACCCATAATTCTTTAGCATTACCGGTTAAATTTTCTCTGGCTTGTATATGAAAAGGTTTTATCCGAGACAAGTCGTTGATTAACCTAGTCTGCTCGCTATTACTGATGGGAAAGGAATAGCTCCATAATTCGGTGACATAATGAGGGGTAGGACCTTCGTGAGCTGGCACATCACTTTTATATGTCCACACCTGTTTATAAAATGCAGGGTCTCTCTGCCAAGGTTTTAACACCTTCTCATTAAATTCATACCCATTGAGTTCTGCCAACATCACAAACCAATCAATTTGCTGCGCAACACTCCAATCTGATTGATCAAACGCTAACAATCGTGCTTTAAATTGTGCCCATTTTGTATGGCGCTTTTTGAAGGTTACTTGACGATAGTCAGGTGCAAGGTTATGTAAAGGAGCAACCTCAAAGGTGCGCCATTGAGTAAACAGAATTTCTAATTGACTAAAGTCTGAAGATGATTTTGCACCAAAAGAAAAAAATAATAGTGCTATCGCCATGTATGTGGTTTTCATTTTTTATCCCTGAATGAAGTTTCAATAATGAAGCAGAGTATTTACTAGCTAATCTATCATATACGCGATGTACTATTTTTTTACATATTTCTAGCGCTTATTAGTTGAATCCAAGACACAAATAAGATTCCACCTATGACTGACTGCCATGACAATCAAACTCTGACTCATCCTAGCAGTACTAGTAAAAAGACGACCACTATGAGTTATATCTCTACAACCGTATAAAAGGTAATTTTTTAGTGCCTAAAACATATTTTATATGCCCCAAATAGGTAAACAATGAGACAATCGAACCAGAAAAATGACAGATAGTTATATCGCATAGTGTTGGCGTAAAAAAGCAATAATAACCTGAACCAAAATGGGTATGTTTTAGTCGCTGTTGCCAAACAATGATACTAAAAGACAAAACCAGAGTACTCAATTAAATATACGGCATTAATTCTGACAAAAATATTGCGGGTTACTCAGGATATAAACGGATCTAAATGTCATGGGTGTTCTTAACGAGTATTTTATACTGCCACATCATCTTTCAGTGACTTGATGCAATGCAACGAAACGAAACAAAAAACAATTAGTAACCAACAGCCAGCCAACAAACAGTGAGGTGAGTTGAGTGAATAATCAATACCGACTGTTAACCTAATACAAAGGCAATCACATGAATAAAAATTTAAAAAAGCTTCACTATAGTCTTGCTGTCATCACTCTTATGCTTTTAGCGGGTTGTGACAAACCTTTGAAAGTTCCCAGTATTATGCTGGCCAGTCCTTCATACACAGCCAACATTCCTGATAATGAAGTGACCAGAAATATTCAGATGGCTTTGGTGTCTCAATCAGAACTTAAGGCATTCGATATCAATGTCATCACACTTAAAGGCGATGTACGTCTTATCGGGGTTGTCGACACCCAAAGTCAAATTGATAAAATTGTCAAACTAGCAAGAGAAGCTGAGGGAGCTCACGCCATTAATAATAAATTATCTCTGAGTAACTAGTTGACCACCGAAGAGCGATGATAGATTACAAAGTTGTGATAAATTGATTGAAAGTCGCTTTGAGCACAAGTACGAAGCTAACACAGATACCCATTGCAGATGTTGCCAAAAATAATACCTATAGCTAAGTAATTAAGTAGCTAAGTAGCTAAGTAGTTAATAGTGTTTGCATATTTTATAAGACAAATAAAAGCGCAAACTAAATCGTTAGGCGCTTTTTTATTATTATAATGGATAGAGAAACTTATTTTTGTTTAGACATATTCATAGATAGGTCTGCATTTTGTTTTATCTAAATTCAGCCTGAATGCGCTACTTGTCCGCCGTCCAAAACAATAGTGTGACCACATACATAGTTGCTCGCACGAGAGCAAAGGTAAATAGCCGTACCCGCAATATCGCTTAGCTCGCCAATTTTGCGAGCGGGAAGATTATCTGCAATTTCCTGTTCATGCACCAAAACATGTTTCGTCATTTTGCTTGGAAAAAAACCTGGGGCAATACCATTAATATTGACATGATTTGGGCGAAGATCTGCTGCCATATGCCGTGTCATTTGAATAACAGCAGCTTTACTGGCTGAATAAGAATAATTGTTCATATGCGGATGAGTGATCCCATTGACAGAGGCAATATTCACGACTCGTGAGGGTTCATCTGCTGTTCCAGACAAACGCAATGCAGGTAATAAACGTTTACTAAGAAAGAAAATAGATTTTACATTTAAGTCCATTACCTTGTCCCAACCCGCTTCCGGGAATTCATCAATAGGTGCACCCCAGGCAGCACCTGCATTATTGATCAGTATGTCAATTTTTGGCTCTCTTTTAAGCATTTCATCTGCAAAAGTATCAACTCCAGCCATTGTAGATAGATCAGACTGAATAGCGATGCATTCACCCAAAGTGGATAATTCAGCAGCAGTTTGCTGCAATTGCTCAAGTTTACGGGCCGTAATGTAAGTTTTAACGCCACTTTCAACAAAACCACGGGCAATCATTGCACCTATTCCGCTTGACCCACCAGTAACGACTGCGACCTTGCCAGCAACCGAAAAAAGATTATTCATATATCATTCCTATTATTAAGAAAACGCCCATTTTCAAAGCGCTTGGTGTTATTAACATACCTGATGGGGCTAGAAAACATTGTTCATGTTTGTTATGAGATATCAGGCACATAAATCAGACATAAAGAAATGAATAAAAGTTATCAAGCACAGAATTAACTCACTCTAAGATAAAGAAACTCGAATAAATGATCAAACTTTAACATTAACGAGATCTCAAAATAGCAGATTAAATTGTGATGAATGGCAACGCAATTTGGCATGGGCGAAGACACATTTGTTGCCTGGTATCAAACAGATATGGGTGCTGAGGATTTTCCAAATTTTGTAAGTATTGATCCCTCCAATACAGAGCGTATATTTTGAGGTAAGAGGAACGCCGCCTGAGCAAATTGAAGTAGGCATTCGGGCAAGCCATCATTCACCACTATTCACCATTATTCAAAACGAGCATCTAACGTTAATAAAAAATGGCGTTAAAGCCGTGACACTCGCAGCCAAAATTTGGCAAAGTAACTCAAACACTAAGAAAGGTTATCCACTGTATTAGTAATAAAGTTTACGAAGGTAATAAACAAAAATATCTATCGTAAATATCCTAAAATGAAGCAAGGTATTTGATGTGGTAATAATAAATACCGGTGTAATTTGGCCTTGGGGTTTGCTGGCCGCTTGCCCCAAAACTGTCATTAGTTAGCCGCTTTATACCCCTTCATTGCATCAGCAATAAAAGGAATGGCCTGTGCATTTTTAAGATACTGAGGCTCTAGCCTACGCAATGAATGTTGTTCGTACGCATAAGCGTAAGTCAGTATTTCAGCATCAGCATTTTCACCACCAATAAATGAAAGACTCACCGAAATCCCATGGATCCCCCCCATAGGTACTGATACATGGGGATACCCAGCCCGCGCAGCATGACTGCCATACCCTGGCCAGCTATTAGGCCAAACGTCGCCATTGATAGGATCCACTATTGGAACTGTTGGACCCGAAGGAGCCAGCAGTACTTGCACATTGTGTTCTTGTAATAATCTGTCAATCCCTTCTTGCCGGGTTGATGTTTGGACTATTTGAATTGCTGTTTGATACTCTTCACTTTCAAGCGAATCCATTGCTTGCGAAGCGACAAAAATACTTTGGTCAAACAAAGCTAATTCAATTTCTTTATGTGCCTCGTTAAAATCAATCAGTTGTTGTAAATTGCGGGTCGATACCTGTGCAGGTGATGTGGAGGCCAGATAAGTATTTAAACCATCTTTAAATTCGTACTTAAGAATATCGTAGCTCATGCCACCAAAATTATTAGGAGTCTCTGGGCGTTCGTCAATGTCAACCAGAATGGCTCCTGCATCCTTAAGATCAGACAAGGCAGTTTTGAAATGTTCTAATATTGGCGCTGAATCTCCCTTGGCAAAATTTAATACACCCACTCGCACACCTTTTAAGGCGTCTTTTGTCAAGCCAGCGCTGTAGTCTGTATTGGGTGTGGTAGTGGCCATGGCGTTCATCATCAATGCGGCGCCCATTACCGTTTTAGTCATCGTACCCGCAGTATCCTGAGACACAGAAATAGGAATAATATACTGCTGAGGCACAATACCCACTGTGGGTTTAAATCCTACAATCCCATTAGCATTTGATGGACATATAACCGAACCGTTGGTTTCAGTCCCTACTGAAGCCGCTGCAAGCGAGGCCGCAGTAGCGGCACCTGAACCCGAACTAGAACCACACGGATTGCGGTCTAACATGTGCGGATTCTTGACCTGACCGCCTAATGCACTCCAGCCACTCATTGAGCCTTCTGAGCGAAAATTAGCCCATTGACTGAGGTTAGTTTTCCCCAGTATTATCGCCCCTTGGGCACGCAAGCCAGCAACTAGAGGGCTATCACGTCCAGTTATATTATCCTTAAGTGCTAATGCTCCAGCTGTGGTGGCAATACGGTCTTTTGTCTCAATATTATCTTTCAGTAAAACAGGTACGCCATGTAAAGGCCCTATGATTTCACCTGCGGCACGTTGCTTATCAAGCTTTTGTGCTATGGCCAATACGTCTGGATTAAGTGCTAAAATAGACTGCAGCTTAGGTCCGTTTTTATCAATTTTTTCAATTCGCTCAATATATAATTTTACCAAAGCTTGTGAACTTATCTTACCAGTATTAAGTGCATTTATTACCTCAGGCAAAGAGCCAGCAATAATACCTTTGGCACGAAAATCAGTTTCAGCTAATTCAGGTTGTAAAATATTAGACTGTGGTGTCATAACAGAAGATTCTGTTGATGGTGAACAACCAGAAATAGAAATACCTGCCGCTACGGCACACACTAGTAAGTGCTTCATTGAATGTCTTTTAAAATGATTATGCGTTATCTGAAACTAATGAAACTGAATGGTTAATGCAAGCAATACTACTCATTATAAATGTGGCATTGATTAGTAAGTGAGTAAAAAGCCGTTTGCGAGTGGCCTAACGACTCAATAAGAATACTGAATGGTTAAGTCGTTACGGGAATGCATGATCAAGGGTATAGATTTGGCTAGACAGAAAATGAAAATGTGTTTACGTTTTTATATCTTCTTGCCTTGATTACACTTTTTTATCATTCACAAATTTCAAATACAAAAACGTGGCACCAAGCTAAATATACTGAACCAATGCTCGGATTATGATGCCGTTATATCGTGTAACACTTATTGAATAATAATAGCGATGCGTATTTTAAAAGTTGATGTGTAAATACGCAAAAAAACTAAAACACTACTGCAGAACATAGGTGTGTGTGCAAATACCCTCCCCCGCGTTAACTCAACTATCAATACCAAAAAATCACACCTTTATAGCGGTGCTTAAAATCTAATTCGAAGCGCAATAGCCACTCACCAAACATCACCAAACATATTAATAAGTCTGGTTTTTAAAGGCAATCAAACGGATAGAAATGATATTGAACCAACCTTTTTTATCCTTGTTTATCTATAACAGGGCGTAAGAAACGATCGTTCTTTTACAGCGATTAGTTTGATATTCAATGCATTGATAGTTAATGATTCATCGTTATGCGTGGTGGTTTAGGTAAAACTTGATTGTAATACCTTTTTGAAAATGTGGAGTATATTGAGTGACAACCGATTTTATTGATGTAGAAATACCAGAGCCTGGTCAATGGCAGCAAGTTTCACCGGGTATTTTGTGGTTACGTATGCCATTGCCATTTGAGCTTGATCATATCAATTTATATCTAATAGAAGATTATGATTCTGTCACTCAAACAGAAGGTTACGCTCTCATAGACACTGGCTTTGGTGTTCGTAAGACCCAAGAGATATGGGATAGCCTGTTAGCAAAGCTTGATAAACCTCTGACAAAAGTCATTGTCACACACATGCACCCTGATCATATCGGTATGGCTGGCTATTTGGTCGACAAATATCGCGTACCCTTTTATATGAGTCATTCTGAATACTTTGTTGCCAGAGCGATGTGCGCCGGAAGCAGAGGCGCATCAGACTGGCAAGACGATGAATACTTAGTGCGCTGTGGAATGTCAGAGGACTATGTTGCCAACGCCAGCGAAAAGCGCAAAGAAAGTAAAGGTTTAGGGCAAGTCATCATGCCGATTCCTTTGCAACATGAACGCTTGCAAGAAGGTGATGTAATAAAAATTGGTACGCTTGGCAACATTGACTCCGTTGAAACTGATCAATGGCAAGTCATAATTGGCAGAGGGCATTCGCCAGAACATGTGTGTTTATATAATCAACACACTAAAGTGTTGATATCCGGTGATCACGTGTTACCCATCATCACACCTAACATAGGTGTATACAGCACAGAGCCAAATGCCAATGCGTTAAAGATGTATTTAGATACGTTACCGCAGTTCAAAAATTTACCAGAAGATACCTTGGTATTGCCCTCACACAAACAACCTTTTATAGGCCTACATAGCCGCGTTGATGCCTTAATTGCTCACCATCACAAACATTTACAGAGCTTAAAAGAGTTTTGTAAAGAAGGTAGAACCATCAAACAATGTTTGCCTGTTTTGTTCAAACGAGAGCTGAATGAGCACAATATGTTTTTTGCTATTGCAGAAGCGTTTTCACACCTAAACTATTTGTATTTTGAGCAAACATTTACTCGTGATATTAACGAAAAAAACCAGTATATATTTACCCTAAAGAGCGACCTTTTAAGTGATTAGACGGAAGAATTTTGGCTTTTTAACAAGCTTTATCTGAGCAATGAGTACCCTAAAGTGAATGATGAGTATTTGCTGGATGTTCACTGCACACATAAAGCTGCAAGCGCCTTAGTAGTTTAATAGTGCTTAACGTTTGATTAATAAAAGTTCGAGTCGATTAGTCATCAGCAATAAAAACATCGTTATGAATACCGAACCCGGCCATTGTTAATATCAGAAAAAAACAGGCAGGCTGTGGGTTAGTTTTACTTATTAAAACACCTAACCGTATTGCTAATTTTTTTGGGTAGTTTACAAAACTATGATGTATTAAGATTATTTATTAAGGAGCCATTCACAGCTTTTCACCCAAAGTAATCGTTACGTAATCTATTGTGGTTAGCTTATGCAGATTACCCTTGGTAACTTGATTGAATACAAAGCGGTATCAATAATTACCCACTCCCACCGTATTTCAAGTGGATACTACGAACAAGTAAAACCATTAATATATTGATATTTCATAAACTCTCGGTTTTTATCAAACAATTTAAGCAGACGACTATTTTGTCGTTCAAATAAATTGCGCAAATGTATTAATAAATAAGGCAATTATTTTTAAGAAACTTACAATAAATCTATCAATAAAAGCTAACAATAAAAGCTTTCAATAAAAGCTAACAATAAAAGCTAACAATAAAAAGGTGGTTTTATGATGAAACGTAATCTCTTATTGTAAGTAACCAAGTATCAAGCTGTTTATATATATCCCCTAATTTTTTGGCGCTGATTTTTTGATTGACTAATAGTTGAGCGTTTTACATTTTACTGCCGTTAAGGAAATATTGATGGCACAAACTGAAGTCAATTTTCACTAACTCCAAGATTCTCTCCGCATGTTTTATCAGGAGTGATATAAAATTACAATCAATCAAAAAGCGATATTCATATATGAGTTTTTCTTCTTTAGCGTTAGACAAATCCCTTACTGATGCAATCAAGGCATTAGGTTACGAGAACCCAACACCTATACAACAACAAGCTATCCCTGCTGTACTTGCAGGTAAAGATATTATGGCAGGTGCCCAGACTGGTACTGGCAAAACAGCGGCTTTTGCATTACCCATTTTACAACAGTTAATGAAAGCCACTGATGCTTCGCGACCTATTAGTGCATTGGTACTAACCCCCACTCGAGAACTTGCACAGCAAGTGTATAAAAGTTTCTTGAGTTATGCCCAGAACACTCAATTAAACGTTGCGGTTGCATATGGCGGTGTCAGCATTAACAACCAAATAGCCGCGCTTGAGAAAGGCGCAGATATCTTAATTGCAACACCTGGGCGACTGTTAGACCATCTCACCAAAGAAAACGTCAATTTAAGCCAACTTCAAACCATCGTTTTTGACGAAGCTGATCGTATGTTAGACATGGGTTTTAAAGATGAAATTGATCAAATTTTAAGTCGGTTACCAAGCAAACGACAGACCTTACTATTTTCGGCAACATTTGATGATGCTATTTTTAAGTTAAGTAAAACCTTACTCAACAACCCTTTACTCATCGAAGTTAATCAACGCAATGCCGCCGCCACAGAGGTCGAACAACTGGTGTATACGGTTGATAGTGATCGTAAGCGAGAGCTGACGTCTTTTCTTATTGGCTCAAAAAATTGGCATCAAGTACTCATTTTTACTCGAACCAAACAAATGGCTGATGACCTAGCCAAAGAAATGTGTAAAGACGGTATACAGACTCAATCTATTCATGGTGATAAATCACAAGGTGCTAGAGAAAGAGTCCTAGCAGAATTTAAACAAGGTAAAACCAGAGCCCTTGTTGCAACTGATGTAGCAGCCAGAGGAATCGACATCATTGATTTGCAATACGTTATCAACTACGAATTACCCTACGTTGCTGAAGATTATATTCATCGTATTGGCAGAACAGGGCGAGCCGGGAATGCCGGATTAGCAATATCGCTCATGAGTCCAAGTGAAGAATGGTTGCTAGAGGCTGTTGAAAAAGTACTCGACAGCACATTGCTAAAACAATGGCTACCGGGTTATGAACCCGACTTGTCTAAACAAGATCAACCAGTCAAAAGAAGCAATAAAAGTAAACAAAAAAAACACGCAAGAAACAAAGCACTTGGGATCAAAACAACAAAAAAACGTAGGTAGTGGTAATGACTTTTTTTCAAACAGGCTCATTATTTAAATAAATAGAAATCAGGGGGCATGAAATTAAATTAAGGATATGTATGAGCTTTGAGTGAACTCATCAATGATTAAGCTTAGCGTCTATCAAATTTTGTTATGCCCTACAAATTCACAGTGAAAAACACCAATAAATTTTGAAGAGCTTGGGGTGCTCATAACAAGATTAGACAAGATAAAGCTTTACACTGACCCTAGATTCCCTTCAGCGCGTAATCAACCTGTACTTTCTTATCCAAACACTTAAAACAGGTAAAATATGGATTTTGACTCATTAATATCAATTGCCCGCACACAACACCAACAGCCCGAAATGTTAATCAGCGTTCCTAAAGACTGGTCGCAAGGCCGGACCGTTTTTGGTGGCCTGTCGGCAGCAATGCTCTACAGTGCTGCAAGAGAGTATATTGAAGAAGATCGACCGCTACGCTCGATGACTACGAATTTTGTCGGTCCACTTCTCTTTGATACCCCGTTCCAGATCAATGTTGAAATTGTGCGTGAAGGAAAAAATGTGTCTCAAGTGCTTGCTCGCATAATACAAGAAGACAAAAATTGTGTGCTCACACAATTTTGCTTTGCCAAAGCAAGGCAATCAAAAACAGCCGTTAAAAATAATGACCAGCACAATATGGCAGTACCCCAAAAAGCTAACTTTATTCCTAACATACCCAAAGTTACCCCAAATTTTTTACGCCACTATGAGCTTTCAATTGATGATGGCGGTCTACCCTTTACTGGCAAAAAGAGCAGCCATTATTACGGTTGGATGCGTTTTAAAGAATCACCTCAGACAATAACCGAAGCGCATATCATCAGTATGATTGATGCATGGCCTCCTACCCTAATACAACAACTGCGCTGGCCAGCACCTGCGAGCACAGTTAGCTGGAATCTTGAATTTATTTATCCTCATAGGCCCTTTGCACCTTCCGATTGGTTAGCTTATAAAGAAGATACCCGCCAAGCGGCAGATGGCTATGGTCATACTGAAGCAACAATATGGGATATACATGGAGAGGTCATTGCACTATCGCGGCAAACCACTGCTGTATTTGATTAGCCGTGTTTAATAGCGTTAATAAAACACTCATCATAATTTATTGATAAATTATCACGGCTGTCCTTTTAAAATTTTCTCTTGAAATTGTTAAAAAAATTCACCAAGGGTAATCTACTCAATAAGCCACCGACGGCCGTTTGGTTTCAAATAGATTAAGAGCTGAGTTGGTTATAAAAAAGTGACTCGTCCCCCTGTTTCCGTGTTTAAAGTGTCCGTCTAACTATGGCAACTTAAACCTGACCACGCAGGTTGTTTCTGAAACTTTAGATGCGGAAAATGCAGGGGCTGCGCCACCAAAGAAAATTCAATGGCTAAAGCCATTGCGATGGCAGTTTTACAATTTTAATCAGCCAAAAACAGTAAACTTAGTGAAAAATAATATATTTCAACGAACCTGAACCCGCAGGTTTTCAGTGATTATTTGTATCTAATTGTCTTAAGTCAATTTTATTTTCACCCGCTGTATTTATCCAGACCTAAAAGTTTGGATAAGTACATGGCTTGGTTTGATCATAAAATATCAAATCTAGATTAGCCTTTTAAAAAGGCTAAGTTTATGGAATGCTCAACAAAATCAACCGGATTGTAGAGGTAAGTATGAAAGTAGCGCTTTTATCTAACTCGACTTCCGCCTAATTCACTTTATGTTGAGCAGGAAAAGTATGAAGAATTATTCATGGATTTATGATCAATCCGATATTAATTGGAATCAATTGTCAGATTTATACCGAATTGCACCTTTGGGTGATAAAGCGGCTAATGACTTAGAACTTGTATTTTCTAACAGTAAGTTTAAATGTTTCGTTTTCGATAACGCTACACTTATTGGTGTCGGTCGCGCTTTAGCTGACGGACTAGATTGCTCATACATCTGTGATGTTGCTATACACCCAGAATATCAAGGATTTGGTTTAGGGCGGAATATTATTAATCAATTGATTAAGTTATCTTTCGGTCACAAAAAAATAATATTGTATGCTAGCCCTGGTAAAGAAGGTTTTTATAAAAAGCTTGGTTTTAAGCAAATGAATACTGCTATGGCTATTTTCAGTAATGAACAAAGGGCAATTGAAGTTGGGTTACTAAGTTCAACATAACAACAAACTTAGACTAGACACCCAAAATAATATTGGCTCGGATCGGGTTTAAGTCAACATAAGTTATACACGCTAACACCGCACTTTCATCCCTCCTTGCCGTAAAAGCAGGCTTGAGATTTGAATCGTCCTTTCCACTAAATTTATTGGGAATAAATGAGAACTGCCTCAGCTGGCCCGAAGGGTGAGCGCCAAGGATGGAGGCGAGTAAAATCTGCCTGTGCATTTATCTTCTTTATTCGCTTCACGGGCGATGTACTCATTGAGATTGCGCATGAGCCAATTAATATCACATAAACGCTGACGGTAAATTGTCACTGTTTCATCTAGGCTGATACATTCACCTTTACTGAGCTTATCCCCTCTTTGATACTTTTGACTTAATAATGTGCCTTGGTACATTTGGTGCCAGCGCTTTATCACTTCTTCCATCGACCAGTTATCTACCAGGTCTTTGTCCACACACGGCACTACGTGGGTATGATTGTTCATCACTGCATAGGCACAAATACCAATAGAAAATACCGACGATAAAAATAATAATCGCTCCTCTACCCAACCTCGGCGATGCTCATAGCTCTGCCCGTAAATTTGTCCTCACCACACAAAAATGAACGGCGAACACAGCGAGAAACAATGATAATAGGGAGTATTAATTAAACTGACTTGAGTTTTACGTGACTGAGGTATGACAGACCATCCTTGGTTGTTTGAGTACCTTAAAGATTAGGATATAACAGCTGTTTTACTACTGTTTAAAAATGGGTGTCTTTTTTAGCTCCGTCTTTTTTAGCTCCTTTTTTAGGTGTCTTCTTTAGCTCTCTTTTTTAGCTCATTGTTTTTAAAGGTTGTTCTGATTATTACTGAGCGACACTTCGATAGAAGTAGCGTTCGCAGAAGTGGTCGTCTAAACGCTTAATAAGCTGTGCAATGACTGCCACGATTAACACCGAGAATACTAATCGCCCCCAGAAAATAGTGTAGAAATCAGCACCAATCACCATGATAAGCAAAGTATCCTCTATCAGACTATGAAGTAGGTTAAGCAGCATTATCGCGGTAAAAATATCTCTTGCAGCAATGTGACCGCGTTTCGCTTCACTAATTAATAGTCCTCCACCAAAAGATAAGCCCAGTGTAATACCGATAATGGTTAGGTTGGTGGCTTCTTTACTAATACCTAGTATTCGTAAGAAAGGTCTAAGTAAAATAGCCATTAACTTCTCTACACCTAAAAGTTTCAGTATCTTAAGTGTAAATAATAGCGCAGCTATAACGACGAAAATCACGCCGAAATTTTTTAGTTGATCAAGGCCCCAACCTAAATAACCAGTATCTGATGAAGTTTCAGCTTGCCATAGTGTGACTGCCGGCTGGTTCAAAAAATCACCGAATTGATAACTGATGTTTAACAGCCAAGCAAGTAGCAAACTTCCTCCAATTCTAATAACAAGTGTAGCGATGAGGCTAACACCTGCTTTTTTAGCAATCGCTGCTTCAATGGGTAAGGAGTGGGCAAGGAGCATCATGCTACCGAGTATCGACACCTGAGCCACCGAGAGCGGCATGTCTAGATTAATGAAAACAATCAGACCCGCATATATGTTGGTCAACATAGCCGTCGCCCAAACTAAACCGAGCTCTTTAGGTAAGCCGACTAATTCCATAATAGGGCTGAGCCACTGGCTTAACAGAACTATTCCGCCCATTTCTTCTATGACTTTGATGATAATAATAATAGGGATCATAATCTTGAAGAGAGTGAAAGTAACATCGAAAATATCTCGTGTTAGTTCTTTAAAAAAAATTGGAACAGCTTGCATATATTTATTCCGCTTGGCGTGTTTAATGGGGTAATTTTACCTGCTGTCGATGCTTTAGGATTTCTTTTTTCACTGGCATTGTTACATATTATTTATTGAGAAATATAAGTATGTTGAATGGACAATATAAAAAATTATGAAAATTGATCGAGTTTATAGGAAAATTTTAATCGCTCTGCAAAGAAATAATCGTATTCCAAACCTTGAGTTGGCAGAATTGGTTCGGTTATCCCCTCCTGCATGTTTGAAGCGTGTAAAGCGGCTCAGGGAGGAAGGTGTCATTATTGGTGATGTGTCTATCATTAACCCTAAATTGGTAGGTAGTACCATGACCTTAATTGTATCTGTGGAAATGGAGCGAGATAGGGCAGACATTTATCAAGTCTTCAGAAAGTCGATATTGAAAGCTCCTGAAGTGACGCAAAGCTACCAAATTTCAGGCAGCTACGACTTTATGTTGGTCGTAACGGTGAAAGACATTCAGGGTTATGAACAATTTGTAGAGCGTGTTTTACGTACTGATTTAAACATCCGTAAGTTCCATACATCCGTATCTTTGTGGACAGTAAAATTTAGTACTGAGATTGAATTAGAAGAATAGAAATTCATCGAATATGGCATACTTTATTGTTGTGAAAGTTATGAATTAGGTCGAATGCACCTTGAAAAAAATAGTTTTATGTCCACTATCTATGAAAATAATGACTATAATTTTAGGTTTTTTGAGTAGCAAGTTGAGGCTGATGTGGGGTAAAGGTGAGCGTTTAAAGAAAAAACTCTATCGGCAGCATAATGAGCGAATTGCAGACATATTGGAAATTGTCTGACAATCTGGATTAAGGTCAGTTTTCGACCCAAAGCGGACGTAAAACGTATCAGATCGAACGGGAAAAATGAGCGATTCCATTTAATTTGGATCTGACCCCTTTTATACGTGACAACACCATCTAAGAGCTGCTTGATCTTCCCCTATTTTTGTGATCAATTTATATAATAATTTTCCTGCCAATCTGTTTTTTTAAGTTGAAAATTGACATCTCTTATGTCGGATATGTCGCACTTGCTGTAATTAATTAAAGAATGACTCGACCGTCTGCTTTTAGGCTCAAAGCTGCCAGTCAGTGAACTTCTGCCCAACGACTGCAAATGGCACATTTGCGACGCTCAGCGAATGGCTCCAATGAGCGAAATATAGTCTTTCAACCTTAATCATCTTAAGG
>OOFU01000052.1_pt1 | contig 14956 bp, 13 predicted proteins | sample 1670361 | NCBI WGS metagenome assembly OOFU01 (sample SAMEA98145418, study PRJEB22522) | marine metagenome | biome: marine biome; feature: marine water body; material: sea ice | place: Arctic Ocean | collected 14-Sep-2015 | depth 1.3 m
TAACCATATCGCATCATTAATTTAATCAACGACTTAACCTTTATTCGATACGAAAGTAAAGTATGCCCCAGCATCTTTTGATGGGCTTGTGCACTTTGCCCCTTCAAAATTTTGACACAGAAATACTCCAACTGCTTTATTTTAACTTTAACAAAATATGATTGTGTCTAAAATAGACAATAAAAAAGCCGCTAATGCGGCTTTTTTATTGAACTAAAACGGTTATTAAACTTTCTTAACGCCAGCAATCGCTTGTTTCGTGAGCTCTGTTATTTTATTCCATTCACCATTGACCATCGCATCTTCTGGCGCTAACCAAGAACCCCCAGCACAACTCACATTAGGCAAAGCTAAGTAGTCGTTGTAGTTGCTTGGGCTTATTCCGCCTGTTGGACAAAACTTAATATCAGGGAATGGGCCACCAATGGCTTTTAGAGCTTTCACACCACCTGATGCTTCGGCAGGGAAAAACTTTAAATGTGTGTAACCATGATCCGCTGCGGTCATCAGTTCTGAAATAGATGAAATCCCAGGAATAAGTGCAATGCTGCCCTCGTTACCAGCCTTGAGCAAATCAGAGGTTAATCCGGGACTAATAGCAAACTTAGCACCTGCATCTGTCACTTGTTGCAACTGAGTTCGATTAGTCACTGTACCTGCACCAATAATAGCTTCAGGTACTTCTTTGGCAATTTTGGCAATGACTTCTAGTGCTGCATCTGTCCGTAAGGTGACTTCTAATACACGTATGCCACCGGCAATGAGTGCTTTAGCCAGGGGCACAGCATGTTCAACATCCTTTATCACCAATACAGGCACAACAGGCCCTAGGTTGAATATTTCTTCTGATGTCATTTTCCAATTATTTGTCATTGCATTTAACCTTTACAATTTTGATTTAAATAAGCCATAGCACCAATCAAACCATGATCTGGCTCAGTAATAATGAAAGTCGGTATGCAAGCTACATAGTCACGAAATCGACCTTTAGCTTCAAATCGCACCCGAAAATCACTTTGTTTAATAAAATTAGTGAAACGAGGAGCAATACCGCCTCCAATATACACGCCACCACGTGTCCCTAAATTAAGGGCCAAGTTTCCTGCAAAACTGCCTAAAATCTTGCAGAATTGTGTTAACGTAACGACGCTTAATGTACAACTACCATCAAGAGCACGTTCAGTAATATCAGCGGGATCATCCAATGGTGCTAGTATTCCTTTGTGCTTAGCAATAGCTTGGTAGATATGCACTAAACCACGTCCTGACAGCACTTCCTCAGCAGATGCATGGCCTAGTTTATCAGTCAAGAACTGCCATATTGCAATATCGACATCATCCACTGGAGCAAAATCTACGTGTCCACCCTCACCGTCTAATGCTAACCAACCACTGCTAGTATGGGTTAAGTGTTTAACGCCTAAACCAGTACCAGGTCCAAACACAGCAATGTTGTCTAATTCGTTGGCTTGACCTTGCCCAACCTGTTCTTTTTGTTGATTGCTCAATACAGTAACGGCATGGGCAACAGCCGTGAAATCATTGATCACACCCAGCCAATCTAAACTTAGCTCAGCTTGCAGTTGAGAGATAGAAAACTGCCAGTGATTATTAGTCATAGAAATCACATCACCATTCACGGGGCAAGCAACACCTAAACAACCAGCGCTAAAATTTAGTTCTGGGAATTCAGCCATATATGTCCCAATAACGGCGCTTATGGTTTTATAATCACTGCACAAATATTTTTTAATATGGCTTAGTGAACCACTTTCTATTTGTGCTAAACGAATATTGGTACCGCCTACATCCGCAACAAATTTTGCCATCTGATTAGTCCTGGCCGACAAACAACGAGCATGCGCCCTGCTCAGCACCGGTTAATGTTGAACGCATACCAGCAAACATTTCGCGTCCCATTCCAATCTGATGTTTTGCCACATCAGGCATCTTAGCTTCACGCTTGGATAATTCTTCTTCACTAATCAGGATATCCATGGCACCCGTCTCAGTATTTAATTCCAACATATCGCCAGTTTGCACTTTTGCTAATATACCGCCTTTTATGGCTTCGGGTGTCACGTGGATAGCAGCTGGCACTTTACCTGATGCGCCAGACATACGTCCGTCAGTAACTAATGCCACTTTAAATCCCCTGTCTTGCAATACTGCTAGAGGTGGCGTCAAACTATGTAACTCAGGCATACCGATAGCAGATGGTCCTTGAAAACGCACTACAACAATACAATCTTTGTTCAGCTCATCTGCTTTGAACGCCGCATGCAATTCAAATTGATCTTCAAATACTACTGCGGGTGCAGTGATTTTGCAGTGAGGTTCGCGTAAAGCAGAGGTTTTCATTACCGCACGACCTAAATTGCCGCATAAAACAGATAATCCACCATCGGCCTTAAATGGCTCATCTACACTGGCAACGACTTGTTTATCAAATGATTCTGTTGGACCATCACGCCATACCAACTCACCATTGTCTAACATTGGCTCTTTAGTATATTGCTCTAAGCCTTGGCCGCATATAGTTAATACATCGTTATGCAATAACCCACCTTCAAGCAGTTCTCTGATCAGTAATCCCATACCGCCTGCTGCAGTGAAGTGGTTAATGTCAGCTGAACCATTAGGATAAATGCGAGTTAACAAAGGAACTGCGCTGGAGATATCAGCAAAATCATCCCAGTTAACGATGTACCCTGCAGCCCTTGCCACAGCGACTAAATGCATAGTGTGATTAGTTGAACCACCAGTGGCCAAAAGGCCTACCAAACCATTAACTATGGCTTTTGCATCGACTATATGACCAATGGGACGATAAGCGTCGCCTAAATCAGTAATACGAGTAATCTGTCTTGCTGCAGCATCTGTTAATGCATCACGCAGTGGAGTGCCCGGGTTAACAAACGATGAACCTGGAAGATGTAGTCCCATAATTTCTACCACTAATTGATTACTATTGGCAGTGCCGTAGAAAGTACAAGTACCAGCTGAATGATAAGACTCTGATTCAGCATCGAGTAATTCTTCACGGCCAACTTTACCTTCGGCAAAAGCTTGACGCACGCGCGCTTTTTCTTTGTTTGGAAGACCTGAAGGCATGGGCCCTGCCGGAACAAATATTGTTGGAAGATGACCAAAACTTAAGGCGCCAAGTAACAAACCAGGGACAATTTTATCGCAAATACCTAACATCAAGGTGCCATCAAACATATTATGTGAAAGCGCAACAGCAGTTCCCATTGCAATAACATCACGGCTCATCAGACTCAAATCCATGCCCGGTGTGCCTTGGGTCACTCCATCACACATAGCAGGTACACCACCAGCAAATTGAGCAACACTGCCAACTGCATTAATCGCTTTTTTTAATTGAGCCGGAAATGCTTCATAAGGTTGATGAGCTGATAGCATATCGTTATAAGATGACACTATCGCGATATTCGATTTGGTCATACTACGCAAGTCAGACTTATCTTCTGTTCCACAAGCTGCAAACCCATGAGCTAAATTACCACAAGACAACACACCACGATGTGGACCATGCAAACGTGCGCTTTCAATTTTTTCTAAATAACTTTTACGCGAGGCTTGGCTACGCTGAATAATTCGGTCTGTGACTTCTTGGATAACTGAGTTCATGGATTTTTCCTATAAAAAAAATTTAATTAGGGTGCCCACAAAAGCTCGACATCGGCGTTGTTGATGACGGCTCGAATTGGCATGACTAGGGCGTCGTCATCTGACAGAACTGTATTTAACACATCTTTTTTGCTCTCACCGGTGAGATGCAAAAAAATCTGATTACTGTTTAATAATGCAGGCAAGGTCAGTGACATACGTTGATTTGGTGCGCTTGTAGGCTGGATGGCAATAAATGTATCACCTGACTCGAGATCGAGACCTTGGGCAATTTGCTCTGAGCAAGGAAACAATGACGCAGTATGACCATCTTCTCCCATACCCAAAATCAGCACGTCGAAGGGAGTACGCATTTTTTGTAGATTTGCGGTACATGTTAATACTGCATCTGCAGCATCGCTGTGCTGTGTTTTTAAGGATACAAAGTTTGCATTTGCAGCATTGTTAATTAAAAGTTCGCTACGGAGCATTTTTTCGTTAGATGCTTCATCGGTATTTTCAACCCAACGCTCGTCCGCCAAACTAATGTCTACTTTATCCCACTCTAAGTTCGATTGTGACAGAGTATTAAAAAGCTCTGCAGGGGTGCGTCCACCAGATACGACTAAACTTGCCCGGCCATTTTCATCTATACCATCTCTAAGTAGCTTAATAATTTTGCGAGAAAATGCTGTGTTAAGCTGCGCTGTTGTTCTAAATTTAGATTGTGTTAGTGCCATTATTTTTTACCTATTCGACTTTCATACCAAGCTCTGTCTTCACGAGCTAGTAGCGCAATTGCCGCTACTGGCCCCCATGTACCAGCCTGATAAGGTTCAGGTGGTTCGTTGCTTTTTTTCCAGGCAGCTAGGATACCATCAACCCACTTCCATGCGGCTTCTACTTCATCACGACGAACAAATAAGGCTTGATTACCCAACATCACTTCCAACAATAGCTTTTCATATGCGTCAGGGATCCGATCATTTTTAAACGTATCAGAAAAGCTCAAATTCAACTTAGACTTTTGCAAGTCCATTGACCCTCTTCCAGTGAGTCCCGGCACTTTGTTCATGACAGTGACTTCAACCCCTTCATCTGGCTGCAACCTAATGGTTAATTTGTTCGGTGGTAACTCCGGGAAACTGTCTTTGAATAAGTTATGCGGTTGACGTTTAAAGTAAATCACCACTTCACTGGTTTTATCCGGCAAACGTTTACCTGTGCGTAAGTAAAATGGCACACCAGCCCAACGCCAATTGTCCAACTCAACCTTTAAAGCAATAAAGGTTTCTGTTTCGCTCGATGTATTCGCATCAGGCTCATCTAAATAACCTGGTACTTCTTGTCCTTTAACAAATCCAGCTACGTATTGTCCGCGGACAGTGTTCTGACGAACATTACTGGCATTGATAGGGCGTAATGCTTTAAGTACTTTAAGTTTTTCATCACGGATACTATCCGAATCCAAGTTTGCAGGGGGTTCCATAGCAACAAGTGTCAGAATCTGTAACAAGTGATTTTGAACCATGTCACGCATTTGACCTGCTTCGTCAAAGTATCCCCAACGGCCTTCGATACCCACAGACTCAGCAACACTGATTTGCACATGGTCGATGCAATTGTGATCCCAGTTAGTAGCAAAAATAGAGTTAGCAAAGCGTAATGCGATCAAGTTTAAAACAGTCTCTTTTCCTAAATAATGATCAATTCGATAAATTTGAGTTTCATCAAAAAACTCTGCAACTTGATCGTTGATTACTTTAGATGAAGCTAAGTCATGACCGATTGGTTTTTCTAAAACAACACGCATACTTTTGTCAATAATTTTAGCCGCCTTCAAACCAAGACAGATATCGCCAAAAATAGAGGGGGGCGTGGCAAAGTAACAAACCATCAAACGTTTAGGATCGACATGTTCTTTAAATGCTTTGTAACTTTCAGCATTTTTCATGTCCACTTGTACATAATCTAACTTTTCAGAAAATCGCTCCCAAGTTTTTTGGCACAGCTCTTCCTTGGAAAATTTTTCAATATTTTCTTTTACGAGGGCTACATACTCTTCTGTGCTGATATCTTGACGTGCTACACCGATAACTTTCGTTTCGGCGTGCATAAGATCAGCTTTTTCAAGTTGATATAAAGAGGGTAAAAGTTTTCGTCTGGCCAAATCGCCTTTGGTGCCAAACAACACGAAATCACAAGGTTCGAATGAATTTTCCAAAACCATTTTTTCTGCCTACTTATTTAGATAGAGAGTGTTAATTGTCATAACAAACAATCGTTACAACCCAATCACCAACGCATAATGTAAAATTTAACATCAAATGTAGTAAGTTTACAACTTTTCACTGCGTTTTAGCGGGTAAATTGTCATTATGAGTGTATTAGTCCTTTAGATCGAAAGAATTCCTGTTAAAAAATTACAGCTATAGTACTCTAAACCAATAAGGCATGCTTAACGCTGGCACTAAAGTGAAACCATTATAATGAAGTTTTTGACGCGCGTATGAATATTCTAGAAAAAATAACCCAACATAACTCCGTTTTTAGTAAGTCTGAGCGCAAGGTTGCAGAAGTCATATTAGCGAATCCACAAACGGCAATCCATAGCAGTATTGCTACGCTCGCCAAAATGTCTGGCGTAAGTGAGCCAACAGTGAATCGCTTTTGTCGGCGATTGGATACTAAAGGCTACCCAGATTTTAAGTTACACCTAGCACAAAGTCTTGCCAACGGCACACCTTATGTCAATCGTCATGTTGAAGAAAACGATGGACCCGAAGAATATACCCATAAAATTTTTGAGTCTACCATGGCTTCCCTTGAAGTCGCGCGACAATCAGTTGATATAGCCGCAATCAATCGTGCAGTAGACTTATTAACTCAAGCTCAAAAAATATCTTTTTTTGGACTTGGTGCTTCTGCTTCAGTTGCCCACGATGCGCTAAACAAATTTTTTCGATTCAACGTTCCAGTTATCTATTTTGAAGATATAATCATGCAACGAATGAGCTGCATGAACTCTGGTGAAGGTGATGTAGTCGTTTTAATTTCTCACACTGGTAGAACAAAAAGCTTGGTAGAAATAGCCCAAATAGCGAGAGGCAATGATGCAACTGTCATGGGTATTACCTCTAAAGACAGCCCTCTGGCAAAAGAATGTAGTTTGGTGTTGTCTTTAGAAGTTCCCGAGGATACAGATATGTATATGCCTATGGCGTCTCGTATCGCTCAGCTTGTACTAATTGATATTTTAGCCACAGGCTTTACCCTCAGAAGAGGTAACAAATTCAGAGAAAATCTTAAGCGCGTAAAAGATACTTTGCGCGGTTCAAGGTTTGATAAACGCAGCGACTAAGGCAATAACCAGTATTAATTTTAAAAAAATGGGGCCTACAGGCTCTTTTTTATTAGAATAATTTCACTTATTGGCTATTTTGCATTAAAATTTTGTAATAAAATTACAGTTTTGTTAATTTATAACTATCTAACTTTTTAAGATACCTACAAAGAGGATTATAGCCTTATAGTGGCTATGCTTAAATTATTGAACGCTGCTAATCCTACGCATTACGAATTGCGAAGATAGCCAACATATGCGCCATAACAACAGAGCACTCAAACTATGCTAAGACGAACCAAAATACTTGCTACTCTAGGGCCATCTACAGATACAGTTGAGCAAATTGAAGCAATTATTAAAGCTGGAACCAATGTGGTTCGAATGAACTTTTCTCATGGAACAGCAGAAGACCATATTAACCGAGCAGAAAAAGTTCGTACCGCAGCAAAAAAATTAGGTAAATACGTAGCTATTTTAGGCGACCTTCAAGGGCCAAAAATCCGTATAGCTAAATTTGTTGATGGATCGATTATCTTAAAGATTGGTGACCACTTCATTCTGGATGCTGATATGAGTCGTGATGACGGCAACCAGCAAGCGGTGGGTATTGACTATAAAGCCTTACCCCAGGACGTGAAAGAAGGTGATTTATTATTACTTGATGATGGGCGTATACAGCTCAAGATTACAGCCGTTGAAGGTAATAAAGTTCACACTGAAGTCACTGTTGCCGGAAAGTTATCAAATAACAAAGGTATTAACCGCCAAGGTGGAGGGTTATCTGCCGAAGCACTGACCGCCAAAGACAAAGAAGATATTGTTACCGCAGCAAAGATTGGTGTGGATTATTTGGCAGTTTCTTTCCCCCGTTCTGGCGATGATTTGCGTTATGCCCGACAACTCGCTGAAAAAGCAGGTTGTTATGCCATGATTTGTGCAAAAGTAGAACGTGCAGAGACGGTTGCTTCTGACGAAGCCATTGACGACATTATCGAAGCATCGGATGCAGTGATGGTTGCTCGTGGCGATTTAGGTGTAGAAATTGGTGATGCCGAATTAGTGGGCGTGCAGAAAAAACTTATAGCTCGTTCTAGACAGCTTAACAAAGTTGTGATTACCGCCACACAAATGATGGAGTCGATGATAACAAGTCCAATGCCGACTCGTGCAGAAGTGATGGACGTGGCAAATGCTGTGTTAGATGGAACCGATGCTGTTATGTTATCAGCCGAAACAGCTGCTGGTGAATACCCAGTAGAAACGGTTGAAGCCATGTCACGCGTATGTGTAGGCGCTGAAACTCACCCAAGCGTTACTATTTCGAAGCATAGGATGGATGAGTCGTTTAGTTCTGTCAGCGAAACAGTCGCTTTGAGCGCTGTTTATTCAGCTAACCACTTAAGCACTATAAAAGCGATAGTCTCATTAACCGAGAGCGGAAGTACACCTCTGTTAATGTCTCGCATTACGACTTCTTTACCTATATACGCTTTGTCTAGATACGAAAACACGCTTAATAAAATGGCATTATATCGTGGTGTTATGCCGGTGTTTTTTGACTCAAGAGGTAGCGATCCTGGTCAACTTAAAAATGATGTTGTAGCCGCTTTGCTGGAAAAAGGAATTTTAGAGTCAGGCGATCAATTTATTATGACCTACGGTGATGTAATGGAAACAATCGGCGGCACTAATGCCAGTAAGATTGTTACGGCATAGAAAGTTACACTGCTTGGAGTTTTCTAGTTAATGTACTGAATAAAAAACGAGTCTGTGACTCGTTTTTTTTGTACTGTGTTTTTATGTGATATAAACCGAGAATACAGCTTTATATCAATCAAAAGTGTAATCTGTTTATTAATAAAGAATATAGTTAGCCATTCCCCAAATAAATTAAAATTCAAGTTAATCCCCATTACACTCAACATACTAAATTTGATGGAACGTTTAAGGAAATGTCTAATGAGTACAAATAAAGAATTCGATATTGTTATTTATGGTGCAACCGGTTTTACAGGAAGACTAGTTGCTGAGTATTTGGTTAAGCAATACGCTGGTGATAATTCAGTAAAATGGGCAATGGCTGGGAGAAGTGCTGAAAAACTAGCTTCAGTAAGAGATGAAATTGGTGCACCTGCAAACACTCCCCTAGTTGTAGCTGACTCTGAGGATTTAAGCTCAATTCAAGCGATGTTAGATAAGACTAAACTGGTTTTAACCACTGTAGGTCCATATCAATTATACGGTTCAGATTTGGTGGCTATGTGCGCTAAATCTGGAGTAGATTATGTGGACTTATGTGGCGAGCCGGTATGGATGAGTGAAATGATCCCTGCCCATGAGGAAGCAGCTAAAGCCAGTGGCGCGCGTATAGTATTCTCTTGTGGTTTTGACTCTATTCCATCTGACTTAGGAGTTTATCACTTACAACAATTAGCCAAAGAAAAATTTGGTCATCCTATGCCTAGAGTAAGATGTCGTGTTAGAAAAATGAAAGGTACTTTCTCAGGTGGTACAGCAGCAAGCTTTAAAGAGACGCTTATAGCGGCTAAAAAAGATCCGGCCAAAATGCAGGCTTTGCTTAACCCGTTCTCTCTTACTCCAGGGTTTAAAGGTGCCGATCAACCTTATGGCAATAAACCATACTACGAGGAAGACTTGGGATCTTGGGTAACACCTTTTGTAATGGCAGCCATCAATACACGCAACGTGCAGCGTTCTAACTTTCTGTTGAATAGCGAATATGGCGACGATTTTGTGTATGACGAAATGTTTATGACAGGACCTGGCGAAAAAGGTGAAACCATTGCCAACGCTATGGCGAATGATAAGAGCATGGGTGGTGAAGGCGGTCCAAAACCTGGTGAAGGCCCAAGTAAAGAGGAGCGTGAAGCAGGTTTGTATGACATGTTATATGTCGGCTCTGATGACAAAGGCAATGTCATTAAGGTAGCAGTGACAGGCGATAGAGATCCAGGTTATGGCTCTACTTCAAAAATCATCACCGAAGCAGCTATCTGTTTGGTAAAGGACGCGGTAGACACCCAAGGGGGTATTTGGACTTCGGCACCAGCTATGGGCGATAAGTTAATTAAGCGCTTAGTAGCAAACGCTGGATTAACCTTTACCCAAGAGTAATTTTATATATGGGACTCGCTTAGCATTGCGGGTCCCTTAATATATTCAATTTATATGCTATTAACTTTTTTTGTCATAAAATCAGTAATATCGATATCAAACATCATATATTCCCCTGCAGATATTTCAGCCAATTTAATAAAATACTGGTTTTATAGGCTTATTTTGCCACGCATATAGTCCACTACCCTGCCGCTTAATAACACTCGGTTACCCATAAGTTGGCATTCAACTTCACCGGTTCTTAAGGATAATTGTTTGGCTTTTAAATTGTTTTTAGTTAATTTTTTCGACCAATAAGGGGCTAATTCACAATGCGCTGAACCTGTTACTGGGTCTTCATCCACGTTAAGTTTAGGGAAAAAACATCGGCTAACAAAATCAACATCGTTACCTGCTGCAGTCACCACCACACCTCTAAGATCAATGGTCTTCCATAATTCAAAATTAGGCGAAAGTTTTTTCACTGCTGCCTCGTCGTCAAGTTCAATAATATAATCAAAAGCTGCAGATATAGCTTTAGGCTTTATCTCCCCTCCTAGTCCCAACAACAAATTATCAGGGGCAATCACTGGCTTTGGCAAAGATGCAGGAAAATCCATTTCTAACCCATTGGACTTTTTAGTCACCAACAAGTCCCCACTTTTAGTATTAAAGCAAATTTCAGGCTTTTCATATCCTAAATGTGTAAACAGTACATGAGCAGCAGCTAATGTTGCGTGACCACATAAGTCCACTTCATGGGACGGCGTAAACCAGCGTAATTGGAAATTATCCTGATAAGGCACAAAAAAAGCGGTTTCAGACAAATTATTTGCTTGTGCAATATCTTGCAGTAGTTCGTCAGCTATCCACATATCTAAGGGACATACCGCGGCTGGGTTACCCTTAAAGACTTGTTCCGCAAAAGCGTCAACTTGAAATATGTCTATGTCCATGTACCTTTATACTCTGTTATTAATTAACTGCTATTTGTTAACTGCTATTTGTTAACTGCTATTTATTATTTTCGAACAAACCTCATGCCCACTGCCCACCTGTTAGCAAAACCCGGCCAAGGATCTGTTAATTTACCACCAGCTTGTTTAACTTGGGTGCTACTTTCTCTTTTAGGCAAATAATCACATGCAGACACATGTTTTTTTACATAACAGTTTAAAAAAGCCAAAGTCATATGTTGGTTAATACGGTTGAGGGTCTCACTGCTCCAAACTGGCTCATAATAAAGGCCTAAATCCGCCTCATCAGCATAAGCTATTTCTGGCGCTGGATGTGGTGCCACATTGTGCCGAGCATTTTCATACACCAACATAAAGCTGTCTTTTGCTGCTGACTGTTCGAATAACCTTTTTACACCTCGTTCATAACCAGATATATCATCATGATCACCGGTAACGTATAAACTCGGTACTTGAATATCATCCAATGTGTGTAAATTTTGTTCTTGTCCCCAAGGAGCAAAAGCAACCATAGCTTTCCAGCGACTATCAACTTTATTCCTTCCCGCGTTACAAGTATTAAATACTGGTAACAATGCCTTTGCATTGGATTCAGGGAAACCGAAGCCTTGTAGACCTTGTTGATTAAAATTATAACAACCACCCACTGTGTTTATTGCACCATACCCTCCCATAGAGAACCCAATGACGGAGGCAAGGTTGGTGTCTACTACTTTGGCTAAATCAGAATCAGTTGAAGTGAAATAATCTAATACAAATTGCTGATCACGGGCGCGGTTAATTAAGGTACTGGGAAATCCAGCAAAAGGAGCGTTTTTAAAGTCAACTTCACCTGTAGTAGAATCTGTATGATCGACCCCAACAACTACATAACCATGGCTAGCTAGATGTTCTCCAAGATAAAACATGATGGTGCGATAGCCGGTGTATCCGTGGGATAACACTACTATCGGATAGGTATTTTCTTGATTGGATGCTGCGTCTCGCACACTGCGACCCTGAAGTGAAAATTCTTTGTTAGTTCGTGTAACATTTTCATAAGTCGCTTGTATATCCATGTCTTTAGTTAATGCTGGGTACCATACTTCAAGAGTTAAGGTGCGATCTTCCAAGCTTTTATAATCCTTAGTGCTAAGTTGCTTTGGGTTTATCGTCTGAATGGTCTTAACACCAACTGAATATTTACCCCGTTTCCCTAATTCTGGGATTACATCGGGTTGAGAGGTATACAGTTGTTGTGCCTCATCAGCCGCAGATACACTGAAGTAACACAATAAAAATGAGACTCTAAGCGTTTGCTGAAACACTTTTTTTACGATGTTCATACTAAATTCCTTAATATTATTTTTTATAGGAAACGCTATTTTTCATAATAGATTGATTAACGCGCTGAATGTAGTTTTGTCGAATATTGCCATAAAATAGACTAAAGCCGAGCATATGATGACTTTCATAACCTTGCTCTAGATTATTTGAAAAATGTTATCTGCCCGCTGCATAATTTCTAGGCTGTCGTCGTCTTTGCATTGTACCTCCGTTAACTGGCTACTTAATGCAGGTAATGCTTGAAAAATAAGTCAAGGTTTGTTGACCAACAACATATCATACGCTGGGCGCTTAAAATCGACGGGCATGGCACCAAGATGCTAACTTTTTTGTATCTTACTCTTATCACGCTACTAGTTCATTGGGCTGACACAAACGGTGGGTTTAGCACTATTATCTGCTTGTCGAATGAGTTCCCATCCTGTGTCATACCGATGCGGAACATTTACGTCCAGCTTATCGTCTTCCCCGAATATATCTTAACTGACTATACAGCCTAGCTGTGTTGTGTCTTCACAAGGTGTGATCTGATCAAAGCCTCGACTAAATTTATCTATAGGCAACCAGATTAGCTGATGGAATAACACAGTTTCACATACCCTTTGTTCTGATAAACGTAAAGCGTGAGTTGTGCCCTGACAATGACCAACCACAATAAAGGGACGTGCTTGATTATAATGAGTTAGATAATAATCAAATGCCGATTCGATGTCTTGGTAAGCTAAGTCTAGTGCTTGGGTACCCGCATCAAACTTTTCGGGCATAAATGACTGAATTTGAGCTTCGCGATAGAGCGGTGCATATACTATTACAATAATTGTTAAAAATGCTGGTCATGCTAGACAGCATATATTCGATTGATTAGGCCTCTGAATTTTCGCTTTGCATATTGGAATTCCGACTACTAGGTCCAACAAATCCGGCTAAATGAACAAAAAATACATCTACGGTTTTATTTGCACTGACACCACGGGTGTTGACAGTAACAGGCACTGAGTCAGAGATGTCATTTTTATGTGGGTAAACCAACCTGAAATATTCGTTATCAAGGTTAGGGCTCTCAGGTGCATCTGCCAACACAAAATTATCAGAGGGAGATAAATCACTGAATATCCATCGACGTCCAAATAAAACCAGCAGTCTTAAGTTAACTTAATATGCTAAATTAGAACAACTAACAATTTTATGCCTGATACAAAATGATAGTTTATTTAAAAGTAACAAGATGTTCAGCCGCGTGACCATTGTCTTTATACCAACCTGCGATACTATAACGATCGCATTGACTGTTAAGGACTTCATGAGGGAAGGTATCACTTAGAAAAATCACACAGCTATTAAATAACGGTGGCACAATTAGTAAAGGTGATACTTGTTTATCAGCATACAAAAGTAACTCTCCACCATCATTTTTAACCCAGTCTGGGTTCAAATAAAATACGGTACTCAACACCCTGTTACTTTTTGCTCCTGACTTATCCCCTTTAAAGGTATCCAAATGACGCTGATAAAAGTCACCTTTCGCATAGCGTGAGTAATGACATTCAAAATCAAATAACCCCAAAAATAGTCGCCGATTCAAGCCTATTCTTAATTGCTCCATCCAGTCTAAATATATCTGCTGAGTAGCAGAATTGCCCTCTAACCACAAAGTTGAGTCCGATCTTACTTTTGAATTGAATTGCTGAGTCTCATTGCGACCAATATTTGCTGGCTTAAACTCAGTTGAAGCTAGACGTTTTGCCTCATACATCAACTGATCAGCATGTATCTTGGGTAAAAAATGCAGCAATTGACAGAATCCTTGTTGCACTAAAGCACCAGCAATATCGTCAATAAGCTGTTCTTCGATGTATGTTTTTTCAATAAAATCTGTCATATCAATACCAGCTGAACTTATACTATTATTTTAACAAACACTTCCCAATAATCGCCAGCATTAACCCACAAAACATACAACCAACTAGCTTCAATGAAGCGTATCAAATCTGATGAATATTCTTTAAAACGCCATCTTTGCGATACGCATAAACAGCTAGCACAACCTTGATTAACCAGACACTCTGTAGCTGCCAAGAGTCGATAACAAATAGAGTGTTAGCGTAAGTGCTAGGTAGATGAAAATTGAGGAACTAGAAACTAATTAGCCTTTTTTTTCGATTAGTTTACACATTACATAGATGCTGAGTTGTCACAAACGTATTTTGGATAAGCGCAGCATCACTACTAGCACGGTGACGCGGCTCTTTCATTTGTCGAAATAGTCTATCTTTGGTTGAATGCCATCGTAACATTTGTGTTTCGTTTAAAATCATCTCCAAAGAACTGACATGAAACTGCATCACTATTTTAGCTGCATTAAAAAGTTTAATTAGCCAAGTGTCATCCACGACCCATCCATCAGAATATATTATCTGCCCCATCAAAAACGTATTGAGTTGCAAACAAACCTCCTGCACAGGTAAACCTCTTTGAGCCAGTAACTGCCGACTAATACCATGCAGTGATTCAGCTTGTGAATCCCAATGTGTCCAATCACTTTGAGGCTTAATTAAAC
>OOFU01000054.1_pt1 | contig 14854 bp, 17 predicted proteins | sample 1670361 | NCBI WGS metagenome assembly OOFU01 (sample SAMEA98145418, study PRJEB22522) | marine metagenome | biome: marine biome; feature: marine water body; material: sea ice | place: Arctic Ocean | collected 14-Sep-2015 | depth 1.3 m
AATTGTGACTCTGAAGTGTTGTTTCAGTATGCAGTCATGGGCTCTGTATTGGCTGAGCAAATTGCCAATATCAAACAGCCGAAAGTAGCACTGCTAAATGTAGGATCAGAAGAGATCAAAGGTAACGACCAAATTAAGCTTGCTGCTAAGTTATTAATGGATTCTCAAAATATCAATTATATTGGTTTTGTTGAAGGTAATGATATCTTTTCTGAAAAAGCAGATGTGATAGTGACAGATGGTTTTACAGGAAATATCGCTTTGAAATCGTGGGAAGGTTTGGTGAAATTTGCTATCACAGAAGTTAAAAACGTATCACAACATAATTGGTTATCAAAAATAGTGACTAAAATTGCTACACCTTTGCTGCGTAACATTTATTTACGTATGAACCCCGACCAGTATAATGGCGCTAGTCTGATAGGATTGCGTGGAATTGTTGTGAAAAGTCACGGTAATGCCTCGTCTGAGGCTTTTTTGTGTGCTATCAAAGAAGCAATACAACATGTCGAGATGCAGGTCCCAGACAAGATAAAAAATAAGATTCAAGCTGTTTTAATGGAGCGTCACTAATAAATGAATTCCAGAATAATTGGCACTGGTAGCTATTATCCCAGTGATATTAGAACCAATTTAGACTTATCATCGATGGTCGATACGTCTGATGAATGGATAACGGATCGAACAGGTATCAGAGAAAGACGCATCATTGGGGTAAACGAAACGGCAGCAACTATGGGCTTTGAAGCCAGTAAAAAAGCATTGGAAGCGGCTGGCATTAATGCTAACTCCTTGGACATGATTGTATGCGCTACTACAAGTAGTCGATATGCATTGCCCAGCACGGCTTGTGAGATTCAAAAAGCATTAAATGTGGACGGTATACCCGCATTTGATGTGGCGGCTGCCTGTGCAGGTTATTGTTATGCTCTGAGCGTTGCTGATCAATATATTAAAAGCGGTATGGCTAAACGAATATTGGTGGTCGGTACAGACTGCCTAAGTCGAATGATCAGTCCTCAAGACCGCACCATGGTGATCTTATTTGGTGATGCAGCAGGTGCCACTATTATTGAGGCAAGTGAAGAGCCGGGTATTTTATCAACACACATTCATGCCGCAGGATCTTATGGTGATTTATTAACTATAGGTAACCCACAACATGGTGACGAGCAATCTGTTCATGAAAACTGGGGAAGCATGAAAGGCAATGAAGTGTTTAAAGTTGCGGTCACAAAATTAAGTGAAGTTGTTGAACAAACGTTAGCTGCTAATAACATGAAAAAATCAGACTTAGATTGGTTAGTTCCTCATCAAGCTAATTTTCGTATTATCAAGGCGACCGCAAAAAAATTAGATATGTCGCTTGATCAGGTTGTTATGACTCTTGAAAAATATGGCAATACTTCTGCTGCTACTGTGCCAACGGCTCTTGATACGGCTATTCGAGATGGCAGAATTAAGCGTGGACAGAACTTACTTCTAGAAGCATTTGGCGGTGGTTTTGCTTGGGCATCTGCACTAGTACGTTATTAAAATTAATATTTAGAGAATCAATTATGAGTAAACAAGCATGGGTTTTTCCTGGTCAAGGTTCTCAAACCTTAGGTATGTTGAAAGAATTAGCCACTGAATACAGTATTATTCAAGAGACTTTTGCACAAGCCAGTGAGGCCCTGGGTTACGATCTGTGGGATGTTGTACAAAATGATGAGCAAAAACTTAACCAAACTCATGTTACGCAACCCGCATTATTGGCAGCAAGTTATGCAATTTATAAATTATTACTTGAGAAAGAACAGATTCAACCGACATATTTTGCTGGACACAGCTTAGGTGAATATTCGGCTTTGGTATGTGCAGGCGTTATAGGTTTTGCTGATGCGGTTAAATTAGTTGAAGCGCGAGGTCAATTTATGCAACAAGCGGTGCCTATTGGTACAGGTGCTATGTTTGCTATTATTGGTTTGGACGACAAAAAAGTTGTTGCAAGTTGTTTGCAAGCAAAAGCAGAAACAAATGAAGTTGTGGCAGCTGTTAACTTCAATTCACCTGGGCAGGTTGTGATTGCTGGGAATAAAAAAGCCGCTTTAGTAGCCGCTAATCTTTGTAAAGAACAAGGTGCTAAACGTGCATTGCCTTTGGCTGTTAGTGTGCCTTCGCACTGTGAATTGATGAAACCAGCAGCAGATAAACTAGCAATCTTACTTAAAAAAATTCAGTTCAATACTCCTGAAATACCTGTTATTAATAATGTAGATGTTGCTTATCCAACTGAGCCAAATATTATCAAACAGGCTTTAGTTGAACAACTATATAGTCCAGTAAGATGGACAGAGACCGTAACTAAGTTAGCCGATTTAAAGGTTGAAGCTTTGTTAGAAGTAGGACCCGGTAAAGTACTTAGCGGACTGACTAAGCGTATTGATAAACGTTTAAGTTGTGTCGCGATTAATACAGTTGAATCTATTAATTCATTGAATTAATTACTTAATTTTTTCCAGAGAGAATGTATGGCTAATTTAAACGGTAGTATTGCCTTGGTAACAGGTGCAAGCAGGGGAATTGGCAGAGCGATAGCCGAGAGATTAGTTGCCGATGGTGCAACTGTGATAGGTACTGCAACGTCACAAAAGGGTGCTCAGGCTATCAGCGATTTCTTAAATGGTAAAGGCGAGGGTAAAGTACTAGATGTCGCCATACCTGATTCGATGCAGGCCCTGCTGGCTGATATTGCTGAAAAGCATGGTGGTGTGGATATACTCATAAACAATGCTGGTATCACCCGTGATAATCTGTTGTTGCGAATGAAAGATGAAGAATGGCAAAGTATTATTGATACTAATTTGACTTCAATATTCAAAATGTCAAAAGCGGTGTTACGTGGAATGATGAAAAAACGTAAGGGACGTATTATCAACATTGGTTCAGTTGTCGGTTCTACCGGAAACGCAGGTCAAGCCAATTATGCTGCATCAAAGGCGGGTATGATTGGTTTTAGTAAATCTATGGCTCGTGAAGTGGCATCAAGAGGTATTACCGTTAATGTTGTTTCTCCAGGTTTTATCGATACTGATATGACAAAAACATTAACCGATGACCAAAAAGAAAGTATATTTAAGGATATTCCAGCAAATCGTTTGGGAGATCCAAAAGAAATCGCTGCGACGGTTGGATTTTTAGCCAGTGAAGACGCTGCATATATTACCGGAGAAACAATACACGTAAATGGCGGCATGTATATGGGATAAAATATGGTAAAATTTTTAAATTAAGTTTTTACTAAATTAAATAGAATTATCAATCTGTGAGTGGTTAGACCAGAAAAAAATTTGACCCTGCTACTTGCAAGGGCTCAATTAGCTGAATACACTACTCACAAAATTATATCTAGCGACTTAAAGGATAACTAGAATTATGAGTACTATAGAAGAACGCGTAAGAAAAATCATCATTGAGCAACTTGGTGTTAAAGAAGAAGAAGTTAAATCAGAAGCTTCCTTCGTCGATGATTTAGGGGCGGATTCATTAGACACTGTCGAATTAGTCATGGCTCTTGAAGAAGAATTTGACACTGAGATCCCTGATGAAGAAGCTGAAAAGATTACCACTGTTCAGTCTGCTATTGATTACGTTAACGCTAATAAAGACGCGTAAGTTTTTAAAAACGGTCCCCTCAGGGCCGTTTCTTTTCAAAAATAATCATTTATTAATAATAGTCGGAGGCCAATGTGTCTAAACGTCGCGTTGTTGTGACTGGTCTGGGCATGCTTTCACCTGTTGGCAATACTGTAGATTCTACTTGGAAAAACATTCTTGCTGGTAAAAGTGGTATCGCCCCTATCACGTCATTCGATTCAACCTTGTTCACTACTCAGTTTGCTGGAGAAGTGAAAAATTTTGATGTTGAAAAATATATACCCAAAAAAGAAACTAAAAAAATGGATAGGTTTATCCAACTTGGTATTGCTGCAGGTAAACAAGCGCTCGAACATTCAGGTTATAAAGTAACAGAGCAAAACTCGGCACGAATTGGTGTGGCTATTGGTTCTGGAATAGGCGGTTTAGGTATGATTGAGAGTAATCATCAAAAGTTGCTTGATTCTGGTCCACGAAAAATATCACCATTTTTTGTACCTGCCACCATTACAAATATGATTTCTGGTTTTTTCTCTATTTTTGAAGGTCTCAAGGGTCCCAACATTAACGTTGTAACCGCCTGCACAACAGGTGTACATAATATTGGTATTGCAGCACGTATTATTGCTTATGGTGATGCAGATGCAATGATTGCTGGCGGAGCAGAATCTACGGTGTGTGCACTCGGTATTGGCGGCTTTGCAGCAGCCCGAGCTCTATCTACCCGCAATGAAGATCCTCAAGCAGCAAGTCGTCCCTGGGACAAAGACCGAGATGGTTTTGTCATGGGAGAGGGCGCTGGAGTGGTAATGTTAGAAGATTATGACTGTGCAGTAGCGCGCGGTGCAACAATTTATGCCGAACTAGTTGGTTTTGGCATGAGTGGTGATGCTTACCATATGACTTCTCCCCCTGCTGATGGTGAGGGTGCGGCAGCGGCAATGGTCAATGCGATTAATGACGCAAAGATCAATGCTAGTGAAATTGGCTACATTAACGCTCATGGCACCTCTACTCCAGCTGGCGATGTGGCTGAAGTAGCAGCGATTAAACATGTGTTTGGTAAACACGCAAACACTGTTTTGGTTAGTTCAACTAAATCGATGATTGGACATTTGCTTGGGGCTGCAGGTTCAGTAGAGGCCATATTTACTATACTAGCTTTGCGTGATCAAATTGCACCACCCACTATAAATTTAGATAACCCAGGTGAGGGCTGTGATCTCGATTTTGTTGCCCATACAGCCAGACCAGCAAAACTCGATTATGCCTTATGTAATTCATTTGGTTTTGGTGGTACAAACGGTTCACTACTGTTTAAAAAACAGTAGGAAAAACTTTATTTTTAGATATTATTGAAAATTATTTATGGTTTCAAGACACAAAAATGAATGATAGTTAACGGACAGCAACAACAACATATAGCGATCGCAGACAGAGCCTTGCAATACGGTGATGGCTGTTTTACTACTATGGCGTTCAGAAACGCTAGACTTGAGTTTTTTGAGAACCATATTAATCGCTTAAAATTGGCATGTAAAACTCTACATATAGATTTTGATAAATGGGTAGAGTTAGAGTGTTGTATATTTAATGTATTAAAAACCGCTGACGATTGCGTAGTAAAAGTGATTATTACTCGAGGAGTAGGGGGAAGAGGTTACAGCCCTGTGGGTGCCGAAAACCCTAATTTTATTATATCCTTGCATACTATCCCATCACATTACCCCTCCTGGCAAACCAAAGGTATCAAGCTAACTACCAGTTCCATCACGTTAGCCTGTCAACCTTTACTTGCAGGTATTAAACACCTTAACCGCTTAGAGCAAGTTCTAGTGAAGCAGGCGCTGTCTAAAACTAGTTATGATGATGCGATCGTGTGTGATACAAACCATAAAGTTATTGAAACCTCTGCAGGTAACTTGTTTTGGTATAAAGACAATACTTGGTATAGTCCGGACTTATCAGATTCAGGAGTTGAAGGGGTCATGCGCAATCGAGTTTTGACTGTTATGCAAGAAAATGGTCTCGAATGCCAGATAGTAAAACAGGCAGTTAGTGTTTTATTTAGCGCTCAAGAATTGTTTGTGTGTAATTCTTTAATGATGTTGGTTCCTGTTGTTAGCCTGTTCAACCCAACGACTCAACAACATAAAAACTTTATGGTCGAAGAAACAAAAAAAATACAACACGATATACAACATGCAATCAATTTAGAGGCGATAAAAGTTCAATGAAAGTAATTAAGTATCTATCGATTTTCGCCTGTATTTCCAGCATTTTATTGACTGTAACGCTTTTTTATTTGGATAAAAAAGTACATCAATCACTTAATCTTACAAACAAATTGGTGTACCAGGTTAAACCGGGACAATCTGCCAAAGGACTGCTTAACCGATTGAAAGAGCAGGGTATCATTGCTGATAATATAGGCCTTAAGATCAGAATGAAGTTTGATCCAGAGCTTGCAAATATAAAAGTAGGCACCTACGAACTATCACCGTCTATGAGTGCCTTAGATTTATTGGAATTATTCTCAAGCGGAAAAGAACTACAATTTTCAATTAGTTTAGTTGAAGGGCTAAATTGGAAAGAGTGGTTGTTAGTTTTTAAGTCTCATCCGCAGATACAATTTGCTGATGATTTTTATCAACAGCTTGAAAAAATAGCTCTGCCTTTACCAAAACAATCAATTGAAGGGTTTCTATTGCCGGACACGTATTATTTTGTGGCACAGACAAACGCAATTGAACTCGTCAAACGAGCGCATACAAGCATGCAACAATATTTAGATAATGCATGGCATGACCGAGCGATGGACTTACCTTATTCATCGGCCTATGAAGGGTTAATTATGGCTTCAATAATTGAAAAGGAAACGGGCATAGCACAGGAACGAGCACTAATATCAGGTGTATTTGTCAACCGTCTTAATCTTAAAATGCGGCTTCAGACAGACCCAACGGTTATCTATGGCATGGGTGAAAATTTTGATGGTAATATTAGGCGTAAAGACTTAAAAGCTGCTACGCCTTACAATACCTATGTTATTAAGGGCTTGCCGCCAACACCTATTGCTATGCCAAGTAAATTAGCTATTGATGCCGCTTTTAATCCAATTGAGACACAACAGTTATATTTTGTTTCTAAAGGTGATGGTAGCCATAAATTTTCGTCGACACTACAAGAACACAACATTGCTGTGCGTAAATACCAATTAAATAAATAAGAGAATATTAGTTGCATACATCAGGTAAATTTATTGTTATCGAAGGCCTTGAAGGCGCTGGGAAAAGCACAGCTGTGGCCATTATTACTCAAGCAATCTGCGCAGCTGGTTACACAGTAGTCAACACTCGAGAGCCGGGTGGTACTGCTATGGCCGAAGCTATCAGAGATATTGTCAAACATGACTGGCAAGAAGAAAAAGTGACAGTGGAAGCTGAACTGCTATTAATGTACGCGGCTAGAGCGCAACTAGTACAAAATATTATATTGCCCAATTTAAAAAAGGGCTACTGGGTTCTTGGCGATCGACACGACATGTCATCTCAGGCTTATCAAGGTGGTGGTCGTCAGGTTGATCAAAACATGATCGAAAATTTAAGGGCCATCACCTTAAAAAACTTTAGACCTGATTTTACATTATATATGGATGTTGAACCTCAAGAAGGTCTTAAACGTGCAAAAGGACGGGGTGAATTAGATCGTATTGAACAAGAAGATTTGAGCTTCTTTGAACGAACTAGAAAGCAATATTTGTTTTTAGCAGAGCAGGATACAAATTGTGTGGTAATCGACACCATGCAAAGCATGCAGTCAGTTCATAAAGATGTTGAGTTAGCTATTAACCAATTTTTGGAGAGCTAAGTGTTTCCTTGGTTGGACGCTACATTCAAGCAGTTAAGCAATAGAATTGCAGATAGTAAACTGCATCACGCTTTACTTATTCAAGGCCCATCGGGTATAGGTAAATCAAGCTTTGTTTTGCAATTAGGTCAATTGCTATTATGCAAAGCTAGGCGAGGGCATCAGGTGTGTGGCCAATGCCAATCTTGTTTATTAAACTCCGCTACTACTCACCCTGATTTACATATAGTGGAATCTGATAAACAAATCGGTGTTGATCTGATTCGTGATGCAATCAAGAAGTTAGTTAGCTCCGCCCATATGTCAGGGGCAAAGGTATTGATTATTTATGACGCTCACACTATGACCGAATCAAGTGCTAATGCGTTACTTAAAACACTGGAAGAGCCTACTGCTGATACTTTTTTGTTTCTCACCACTGATAAACCAGAGCGACTATTACCTACAATCAAGAGCCGCTGTGAAAAGTTAGCTTTACCTTTACCTACTTTAGATTCCACACTTGCTTGGGTGAAATCTCAACATAACGCAGATATTGATATTAATTTTGCTAAGTTATTTAGTGCTCGTCCACTGGCATTATTAGCAGAGTTACAAGAAGAACAGAACTTCACTTATGAAATATTTAGCGCCGGGCTAGACGCCCTTTTACAAGGCCAGACTAGTGCTATGCAGTTAGCTATTGATTGGCAGACTCATGCAGATAAGGTGATTAAATGGACCCAATATTGGGCAAGACAGCAATTTATTAATCAGATGTCTGAAACAATTTGGCAGTTAAATTTACAAGCAAATAAAGTTACTCAGCAATTGCGTAACCCGGGAGTAAATAAAACGTTAGTGTTAACAGAGCTTTTTGATAAACTTGCTTTAGTAAAAATTGCTTAAACTTAATCTTATTAAAATGGAAAAATGACGTGTTTGTTGATTCACATTGCCACTTAGACCGATTAGATAAAACCCCAGAAGAATTATCAGAAGTACTCAATTTTGCAAGAAATCGTGGTGTTGAACATTTTTTATGCGTTTCAGTGTCTGTTAAAGACTTTCCTGCGATGTTAGATACCGTTAAAAGGTTTAACGATGTATCTGTTTCTTGTGGTGTACATCCGTTACATCAAGAAGATGCCTGCAGTTACGAAGACTTATTACAAATGTCTGATAACGAAGACGTAGTGGCTATTGGTGAGACTGGCTTAGATTACTTTTACGGTGCAGAAACTAAGTCAGTGCAATTAACTTCTTTTGTTGACCATGTCAAAGTAGCTAATAAACTTAAAAAACCCTTAATTATCCATACCCGCGATGCCCGTGAAGATACCATTGAACTACTCAAGCAACATAAAGACCCGTCAACAAAGGGTGTACTTCACTGTTTTACCGAAACCTGGGAAATGGCTCAAGCAGCTATAGAATTGGGCATGTATATATCTATATCTGGTATTGTCACTTTTAAAACCGCTACTGAGTTGCAAGAAGTAGTAAAAAAAATCCCTTTGAACAAATTACTAATTGAAACAGATTCACCTTGGTTAGCACCAGTTCCTTATAGAGGTAAACCTAATCAACCAGGATTTGTAAGAGAAGTTGGAGAATTCATCGCTGATCTCAAAGGTATAAGTGTAGAAGAGCTGGCTAATATAACGACTAATAATTTTTATGACTTATTCGCTATCAAACGAGCAATATAACGATGTTATTAAGATATATCATCGTCATCGTTATGATGCACAGGATTGTTTGGTTTAATGGAAAATTGTAGCGTGTTGTGACTTTTAGTTATTAACTAGCTAAGCATTAACCGCAACATTTTTTAAATTTCTTAGTACTACCGCACAAGCATTGACTATTACGCTCTGGAGTATATTCTCCCGAGCCTTTTTGCGTTACTCCATCAGCATACAACCAGCTTCCCGCTTCAAAAACAAAGCTTGATAATTCATGCATCACAAAGTAGGAGGCACCCACCTTATAAAAGGCTTTAAATTCTACTGTTGCCGTGTTTTCTTGGGTCTGATGTGCTAACACTTGTAAAGATAACCACTGTGTATCTTGAGCACTAGTCGCCAATTCGTTGATTGTTAATTTAAGACGATTAGCTGGTGTGTAGGTTTTGAGAATATACTGATAATCATTAATAAAATAAGCACTAAAGCGCGAACGCATTAACGCCTCCGCATCTTTTGCATCTAATTTTCCGTCAATGATAGGCTGGCAACATTCTTCAAAAGCTAACGTATTACCGCAAAAACACTTTTTAATCATGGTATAAAATTGTTTACGTTTGTGGGCATTATTTGCTGAGCCTATGTGATTTCCCTGTGCATAGTCAATATCAATATCGTCTAAAAACGCTAGCAGAAACTAGAGACTTACCAAGGCCCTTTAACGACATTATTTTTTTGATTTATGTTTGGCATTAAATTAACCAATGCCACATTGTAATCAATGCAAAGCTGCTTGAGACGTTTGAAGCTAATTTCATCTAAAGACAATTGCTCAACGAAGAGGTTTTCACATTGATTGCCAGCAATAATTTTTTCAAGCCAAAGCAATAAATATTGCTGCTTGGGTTTAACCATATGTATGCAATTAGCTTGTTTATCAGAAAATCGAATGTGATTGGCTACTAAGAAAGTCCATTTATTGATACGTTTAACATTTACACCCTCGTTTTGGTTAATACCTGTTGGCACTTGCATCGTGGCTAGTGGTGAAGCGTTATTTGTAAATGTATGTAAACTTTCCATAATGGTTTCTTAATAGTGATTTTATATACAGTGGATGTTTATACAGTAGTACTGTATAAAACATCATGCAAGCTTTTTTTTTGTCGTTACCAAATCTTATTGTCATGGTTTCCAATGAAATGCGATCCTAGTGCTATGAAACTCGGGCTTTTGTGAGGAGGATAAAAAGTGAGCTTAGAAATTTCTAATAGATTGCGAAAAATACCGGCGAAACGAAGACCACCACAAGTGCTCAGATCCACGTGATTGTTTTTTTGAGAATACTAAAAGTGATTTGAGAATAGAAATGCAAATTTTTATAAGGCTCAACAAGTCCATCAATCTAAGCCCTGAAAAATTTATACTTAAGATTCAGTTGTATATAATGATAGTGTTTTTTGTAATGATTTCTTGATCTTGGCTCTTAGGAAATCAGGTTGTATGCATTCTACATCCGCTCCATAGCGTAAAATCCAAGCAATTAGGTCGTATGTAGGGACGGTTGTAAAGGTCACTTCGCTCCATTGCTCGCCAAGCTTTTTAATAGATTGACCTTTGCCAAGTGCATTTCGCATAAGCACATCACTAGCATAGCCTTTAACTTTTAGAGTTACAGTGACTGGCTCGTCTTTGAGTACATAACCAGAAGGGTTAGTCGCAAAGTAAGAGGCAAGACTAAATGTTTTAGGCACAACTATATTCATAAAACCCATCTTTACTGACTTTATTCTATGGAGTAAAAATAGATGAGGCTCTTCTGGATTATTCGTGTGCGAAGCCACTAAATAATGGGTTTGTCCACGTACAATTATCCCAAGTGGATTTAGTTCCATTTTCAAAGGGGTAGCATAATGGGCATAACTATAGGTGATGCTTAGTTGAGACTCTTCTATCACACTAAGGTAAATCGCTTCTCGGATGGCCGTATTGCCCCAAGGTTCGTTAAACTCATTAACTAAAAGTGGGTAACCATCAGATATAACGTGGACTTTTTGTTCAAGTTTGGAAACCTTTTGATAATTTGATAAGACCATTTTGGCTTTCTCAAGATTTTCATTTACTTTCCAATGAATTGACTCCGGAAGCGTGTATTTCAAGGTTTGATGACTAAGTACCATCATAAGTGCGTCAAAAGGCCCAGCAGCACTTGGCACTTTCTTCTGTTGTGGCAACTGATACCAAAGTAGTTGGCCTTCATTATCATGTGATTCAATTTTCAATGCACATTCTAACTTTCGCAAGTCACGCTCAATTGTGCGCTTTGATACAGTAAAACCATCATCAATAAGGTTTTTATGTATAGCTTTGGCAGTAATGCCTTGTGCAGGATAAGTTGGTAGCTGATTAAGCATTGTTAAATGCCTTAATGTGGTATCGGTGCTCAAATGTTTCCCTCTTTTTATTTATAACATTATCAAAACCGACAATGAATGTCGCGACACTAATTGTCGCAGGTTGATTTAGGCTAAGTATGAAATGAAAAGGAGTCTATATGAAACTCATCTCAACCAGAATACACAGCAACTCATTTGCTGATTTGCTCGCACATCACCCTGAATATGATGATAAGAGTCGCCGTCAACTTGGATGAACTCAATTTAAGTGACAATGGTAAAGAGTTAACAGTGAGGGGTAAAATCCAAAATTGTTTTGAGGATATTGGCATTACCCTTTACTTTTCCCAGCAAAAAGACCCTAAAACAATGGAAATCTGGCATTATATTATTAAGGCATTATGTGTCACTAAGCACACGGTATTAATAGATGCCGCAACTTACAGCATACTGGACGGAGAGGTGCAGGTGTATAACCCAAACCTTTCTTATGAAGAGTGGTATTTACAAGGACACAATGTGAAGGAAGAAAAAATTGGCATTTTTTGGCTATATCAAAATACCATTATAGAAAAGAGCAAACTTGCGATAAATGTAAACCCAGACTCTCTTGGTCTTCGTGATGTTGATTTTCAACACATTGATGCTTGGGAGCATGAACGCATTTATATGCCAAAGTTTCTAGGACTAATGGGATCTGAGTATCAAGAACTCCCTCGTGGTAGAGTGATTTATTCTGACCAGAAAAACAAATTCATTATTTATGCCGATAAAGCGTGTTTAACTGAACAAGTAAAAACTGAGATTCTTTGCTGTTTCAAATTGGAAAAGGTCAGAGAGCAGAAACGGGTAACCTTTCGAGTAGATCCTCATTATCGAACTAATTTACACACTGATATATTGTCTGATTTTTAAATTGCGTCCAAAAATAATGTTATTTCTGTTATTAAACCACTGATTTGGTGGAGTTTTGATTCACATTTTAACTAATTATTACAAACCGCATGAGCCTGCCTTAGGCATCACAACACATTTTAACTTGGGACTTTATTAATGAAAGATATGGATGAATTGTTTAAAGAATGGAGACCACTTGTGTTAGCTGATTCGGATCATTTTGTTGAAGATGGCATTATCTGCCATGAAACATGGAATTCAGTTAACCGTAAGATTTTATTTATATTAAAAGAAACAAATGACTACGAGGGTAATATATCCAAGCTTATTAATGATGCTGTAAGAGTGCGACCTAAAAGTAAACTTTGGTTAAGGCCGACTTTTCATAATATTGGCCGGTGGGCATATGGATTGCTAAATTTTCCTGAAGATGTCAACTCTTACAAAGAAGCGAATAAAGAAAGAAAAAAGTCTCTTCTCTCATGTTCATTTATTAATATTAAGAAAACATCTGGAACAAGAACAGCAGGAAAAGGTGTCGAACTAAATGCAATAAAATATGCTTCATTTCTAAGAAGGCAAATTGAAATACTATCACCCGACATAATCGTTTTTGGCGGTACCTTTCAAACAATGAAAGATCACGTACTACCTGAAATGCAGAAAAAATCCCATCGAGTTCATAAATTCAACAACATAATTTGTATAAATGCTAACCATCCCGCTTGCACAAAAAAACGAATATTAATGTATGATCAGGTTGTTAGTAATTATGCAAATTACATTGCAGAAAATGCATAGTAAAGCATTGAAGTAGACTAATTTTATCTTGTTCTACTACTCCAAATTTAAAGCCGATGTATCATCAGCTATGCCCCCAGCAGGTATAGCTCAAACTATTTTCAGTAAGTGTCGTCTTATCAATCAGTCAATTTTGTTTGTAGTAAACAGCAAAGTAATGGAATAATTGATTAACAGAAAAGCTCCAAAACAATAATATAAAATTTAAGCAATTCAGTCTGCTAAGGAATTAAACGCATCAATGGCTACTAAAAACACCACCGCATCTATCAATAGTATCGAAGGTACTGTCAAGTTAACGAGCAGACTCAGAAACATGCGATAATTGAGGTATAAAAAATACTAATATTTATGCTGGATATCGCTATCCATCCCAAATTATCAGTCACACTGTGTGGCTTTATCATAGATTTGCACTTAGCCTTCGTGGCATCGAAGAATTGCTGGCAGCAAGAGGCATTACCGTCAGTTATGAAACTATCAGAAAATGGTGCTTAAAGTTCGGTAAACAATATTGTAATCAGATCAGGAAGAACCGTAAACAACTTGGTGACACGTGTTCCTTGGATGAAGTATTTGTAAAGTTAAATGGAGTGCTGCATTACTTTTGGCGGGTAGTCGATCAGGATGTTGACGAACTTGACATTCTGGTTCAGAAACGTAAAGACAAGAAAGTGGCGAGACGATTCTTCAGAAAGTTACTTAAAGGGCAACAAGCCGCGCCAATCAGGATAGTCACCGATAAATTGCGCAGTTCTTCAGCAGCAATGAAAGAACTGATACCTGATGTAGAACACTCAACCCAACAGTACAAAAACAACCGATGCGAATTATCCCATCAACCTAGTCGACAACAGGAAAGGCAGATGAGGAAATTTAAATCCAAAGGACAGGCTAAACGATTTCTCTTGTGTCATGGAATGGTTAATAATCTGTATAGGCCGGGTCGCCATTTAATGAAAGCAAATAATTACAGACTTATCCGAGACAGATCGTTCGTTGAATGGAACAGGATGAGTTATGTCCAAAATTGGGATAGGTAGTTAAAATACCATTCAGTGCATCCGATCCCGGTAACTTGACAGTCCCCTTTTTTTATATGATGGGCATTGGGTTATGATAAATTTAGTCGTGTCGAATATATTATTTTAAATACCAGACGAGTTATAGTTTTAAAAAGTAGAGGTACCATGAAAGCTAAAGCAACAGAATTTACATAAACTTGACTATTTCTGGTTTTTTTTGGTTAATGCGCTGGTCAGATATCTAGGCTTTCTGTGTTTTAACTAATTGTTTCTCAGGTAATGGTAGAAGAGGGCATAAATAAGCTACTGTACAATTTAGAAGCAAATCCATCTGTCATACCAGATATATAATCGGCAATGACTCTGTGTCCGTTACCCGCGTTATTTGCAACTAACCAACGTTGGCGTGTGTTCTCAGGCAATAGTCTTTGCGGATCGGATGCAAAAGCCTGAAATAATTCCATGACTATTTGTTGGCCTTTATATGTGGTCATTTGTATTTCTGGTTTCTTAATGACGCGATGAAATACGTACGTTTTGAAAAGATTCAGTGCATGAT
>OOFU01000056.1_pt1 | contig 14712 bp, 10 predicted proteins | sample 1670361 | NCBI WGS metagenome assembly OOFU01 (sample SAMEA98145418, study PRJEB22522) | marine metagenome | biome: marine biome; feature: marine water body; material: sea ice | place: Arctic Ocean | collected 14-Sep-2015 | depth 1.3 m
GGCTTATCGTCATTTGGATATCTGAAGAACTTGCCGGTCGATTATTTGAAAATCGACGGTATGTTTGTGAAGGACATGGTTGATGATCCGATTGATAAGGCAATGGTGAGGTCAATCAATGACATCGGTCATGTGATGGGCATGAAGACTATCGCCGAATTTGTAGAAACCGATGCCATCATGGAACAGGTAAAGGAGGTTGGCGTCGACTATGCTCAGGGATACAGCATTGGCAAACCCACACCGTTTAAAGACGTTATTAATCAATTTAAAGATCATCTTTAGTTATTTCAAATAACGGGTTAGGCCCTCGATAGCCAATAGGGCTAACCCTCGCGAACGAACTAGATACAGGTGACAATAATTTTAGTGGCTTTCGTCAGATTCATCAACTGCAATGCGTTGGCAATTAATGAACCTTGCAAACGTTAATAATGTAACGCTCGACGAACGAATAAAGGCCCTTTCAGGTTGGGTTCTATGGATGGAGAAAGAGCTGAAGTGAGGCTTATTACGCCGAATTTATTTTGTCTTGTATACTTCATATTTGCAACTATCCAACCTCTATAACAGTATCTGATTTATGACTGCTTACAACTTACAATCTATGTTTTCACTTGTGAACAACCGGACATCAACAAGCTGTTTGAAATTTTCAAAAGTAAGCGTGAGAACAAAAAATATTTACCACTAATCATTGAAAATAAGACCAAAATCGATCGGCTTTTCAGTCAGAACACTTCGATTCTAGTCAACACCTGTTGATATTTGAAATTTAAGGAGTGGCAGGTGTAAATGAGCTTGGCAATTCTTTATTAAGGCAGTTGCCACATTGGACGAGGTAAAAATTCTAGCTTCCATCGGTTAAAAATGCAAAAGTATGTAATAGATTGTTACTGAAAATAAGGAGTTAAAATCGACCAAGTGCAAAATAGTACTGACAACCCGGTCCGTAACATGACAATTACCTATGTTATTACCCTTTCGGTTATTGCTGGATTTTCAATATTGATTCATTTTATGCTGGATCGGATTATTGAAGAACAAACGGACATTGCAAGCATAGTGAATATCAGTGGCCAGCAGCGCATGTTATCCCAACGTACCAGTTTGTTCACAGTCGAATATTTGTCTTCTGGAAAAGTTGAGTTTAAACAAGAAGCTATAAATTCATTAAAGACGATGAAAGAAAATCACACCTTTTTGTTAAGGCATCATTTTAGCGCCATGCAAAATAATCAAGAATCGCCCCTGTCTGAATCGATGTATCAGCTTTACTTTGGTAAGCCCCACCAGGTTGATCTAAAGCTCAGAGGGTTCAGTGAATTGATAATGGATGCTCTAAATAATGACTTGCCCAAGGGCAATGAAGAACGCAAGTATCTAGAAACTATTTTTTGGGATTTAGCACACAATACGATATTAGACAGTCTAAATACAGTGGTTGACCAGTATGAAACAGAGAGCAGGGATAAGGTCAATGAACTTCGTCAAGCTCAGCAATTGGTGTTTTTTGTTATTCTCTTTACGCTGTTAACTGAAGCTCTGTTTGTTTTTCGTCCCATGGTGGAAAAAATCAGGCGCTTAGGAAAACAAGCCGACCGGGACTACTTGACTGGGCTGCTAAATCGTCGCTCGTTCGAATTGTTAGCTGAAAAAACCTTCTCAATGGCCGTTCGCAACAAACAGGTGTTCAGTCTTATCACCTTTGACATTGATCGTTTTAAAATAATTAATGATACCTATGGCCATGATGTAGGAGATAAGGCTATCCAGCATATTAGCGAGCTTATAATATCGGGTAGCCGTGATTCTGACATTGTCTCTAGATTTGGTGGTGAAGAGTTTGTAGTCATGTTGCCAACAACTAACCGAGAAAATGCCAATGTAGTAGCTGAAAAGATACGCAAGAAAATTCAAAATAGTCCATTTACGTTGAACGGATTAGTTATTGAGATGACCGTTAGCGGCGGAGTCAGTCAATACCTGAGAACTGAAAAAGGGTGGTTTGCTTCGTTAAAGAGATCAGATAAGGCTTTGTATAAGGCAAAAAAATCGGGGCGTAATAGAACCTGCGTGGTTTAAAAGTTTCGGCTAAGTGTTTTTTCTATAGACGATGAAAGCCGAGTTATATGGGAACTTATCTATATCTATAATAGGTTAAGTCTAAGTTAGTCTGTATTCATAATTAAGAAATGTTCTATTTTGAACGGTCTTTCGGCAATTATATTAGCCCCTTAATAACCGGTAAACCTTTGCGTTTGGCAAGCCACGGCTTGGCTGAAAAACATCACAGTAATGGGTTTCTTACTCGAAAGCAGCCACCTGCATTTGAAAGAATTGGGAGAAATTCTTGATCGTGAGGAGTCTAACTATGAGCTATAACAATTATTCCGTTGTTTGTGCAAATACGTCTGAACTGATGCCAATGTGCTGAATAATGTAAGAATCGCCATTGATCACTAAGTTAGCTTTTATGACAGCAGGTCCTGTGTCGAAAACCACAGGAACTTTATAGGAAACGATGTCAACATCTCCTAAGCCTTCGCTAAACTCTTCGCCCTTGGCGCCAAACTGAGGCTTTCCACTGGATTGAAATTTTCCAAGCTTAGTAAATAGTAGGAAAGTGTTGCGGCCTATTTCAGTTTCAAACGCTGACTGAGCTTGTGGCGTTAGTAGCGGCTTTAGCTTGGAATATTTCCAGCTCGTAATTGCGGGCAAGTGCTTTTCAAAATAGGGCACAACAGTTTCGTCATATTTATCTGCCGAAATGCCATACATGGAAGCATATAAGGCCACACCAGCAATCATTAATGCTAAAAATAGAAGTGTTCGTTTTAATAGATCAGGCATGCTAAGAATCGTAGTGTCAGCAGATGGCGACGAAACTTAGCATAAATTAATACAAGATAATATATTCAAACTGAAAGTTTAGGGCACTGGTTTAAGCCAGGCATAGAGAACTGTAGGGCGCTTTCTTAGGTTAGCCACTCAACGAGCTCATTTTCACTTTTCTGATAATTTTATTATCAGACGACATTTTGATGGCATTTAATGGTGCAGAAATTTTATCTTGCTGAGCAAATACTTAAGCACAGTCTTAGAGTTTGACCTGGCCTGCTATAGCCATCCAACTGTGTCGATAATGATAATATGACAGTAGTAAAGCGAGCACGATCCTTGAAACAATCTCAAGTCTTCACTAGATGGTCTTCAGGTTTACTGCTATCAATGGAGGAAAATTTGATATCAGGCTAGTTTGGTCCCATTGGATACGCTGCTGTCGGGAACAGCCAGTACTACAGCGCCATCCTCCCGATGAAAACCGGTGATTAAACACTCAGAGCGCATTGGACCAATTTGTTTCGGTGGGAAGTTGATGACGGCAACAACCTGACGGCCGATTAGTGAGGCGCGGTCATATAGATCGGTAATTTGAGCGCTCGATTTTTTAACTCCAATATCTTTACCAAAATCCACTCTTAATTTATACGCAGGGTTTCTCGCCTCGGGAAAGTCCTCGACTTCAATAATAGTACCGACATGAAGGGCTACTTTTTCAAAGTCATTCCAGCTAATATTTTCCATTTAAGTTTCCGGTCAGTTGTTTGGGGTTTAAACCAAGGTTTTTTTTGAAACCATAAACGCCTAAGTCTGGCCTATACTAAGTAATAACTCACTCTGTATAAAGACATGTAGCTGTTTATTTTTTCTTTTAAACAGCGTCATCATTGCGCTAATGGCGAGTACATCCTTATCCATTTTGTTACCCATACCTGAATAACGGGCATCTACATTATTAACGGCGAATAGTCGGCTAAAGGTACTGCCAAACAGAAAGTAAAACCTCTCTAGTATTTAAATGGCGATAGCGATAAATACGATAACTATAAAAAACACTTAAAATGTATAACTCAAATTCTTCTGCGAAGTTAACTGGTTTCGGTTTTTTTTGGAATGATGATATTGACCACCATTATTACTAAAAAAACGGATACTTGAAATTTTGATACAAGCTAAAAATGGTTCGCCAAACTGCTATAATTGGGTTTAATCCTTTAGAGTGTGGAGATCATGCTTCCAATTTCCAACTATGTATCGATCCCCGATTCGGAAATAGAGTTACAAGCTATTCGCTCACAGGGGCCGGGTGGCCAAAATGTCAATAAGGTTTCCACCGCTATTCACCTTCGATTTGATATAGCGAACTCATCTTTACCCGCGTTCTATAAAGAGGAACTGCTTAAGTTAAACGATAATCGTATCAGTAAAGAGGGCGTTATCGTCATAAAGGCTCAGGCCTCTCGAAGCCAGATTCAAAATCGGGAAGAGGCGCTGGGTAGGCTTCAAGTAATGGTGAAAAGTGTTGCGGTGACACAAAAGAGGCGTCGGCCGACGAAGCCAACCAAAGGCTCGAAACTGAGAAGAGTCGATGGCAAGACCAAGCGTGGCCAGCTTAAAACTTTAAGAGGTAAAATCGACCATTAACTCACGATTGGCTTTTAGGATATTGAGATAATAGCGGCGTTTTATACGGAAGCATCAGTTACTGAATCGAACTTATGGTTATTGATTCTGCTAGCAATACCTTCAATCCCATGTCGTTTATATGTGCATCAGGGTCGGAAATCCATTGTTGTGCTACGGACCATTCTGTTTAAATTGGAAGTATAGAAATAAGACTGCCATTGTTATAAACCCAATATAAAATTCAATAATAATAATGTGCTAATTTACTCATCACACACATGAAGACGAACGACGCTTATGCATTATTCTGCCCTCAGCCTAGTCAAGCAGGCACTCACTGGCAATCGTGGCTGGACCCGAGCCTGGAGAAACCCTGACCCTAAAAAACAATATGACGTTATCATTATTGGTGGTGGCGGACATGGCTTGGCGACAGCTTACTACTTGGCAAAGCTACACGGCATTACCAATGTTGCTGTGCTTGAAAAGGGCTATATTGGTGGCGGTAATACTGGCCGTAACACAACGATTATTCGTTCCAACTATATGCTCAATGCTAATTCACAGCTCTATGAGCACTCAATGAAACTGTGGGAAGGCTTGAGCCAAGACTTGAACTACAACGTAATGTTCAGCCAGCGCGGGATCTTAAATTTGATTCATACCGATGCCCAGCGTGATGCCTTTTCGCGTCGTGGTAATGCGATGTTATTAAACGGTGTAGATGCCGTTATGCATGATGCTGAAGGCGTTAAAAAACTAATGCCTCATCTTGACTTTACTCAAAACACACGCTTTCCAATTCAAGGTGGACTGGCTCAGCCACGTGGTGGAACAGCGCGTCACGATGCAGTTGCCTGGGGTTATGCTCGCGGTGCCGACCAGCTAGGGGTTGATATTATTCAGAAATGTGAAGTAACAGGCATCAAACGCGACGGCGATAAAGTGTTGGGTGTTGAGACTTCTCGTGGCTTTATTGGTGCGGGTCAGGTCGGTGTCGCAGTGGCCGGTAACTCAAGCAAAGTATTTGACATGGTGGGCATGAAACTACCGATCGAAAGCCATGTTTTACAGGCTTTCGTAACCGAAGGTATTAAGCCATTGGTAAATACCGTTTGTACCTTTGGTGCCGGACATTTCTATATTAGTCAGTCGGATAAAGGTGGCTTGGTATTTGGCGGTGACCTCGATGGTTATAACACTTACGCTCAGCGCGGTAATTTACCTACCTTTAATCACGTCGTAGCGGGCGGCCTCACTATGATGCCCTGTTTGTCCCGTCTGCGTATTTTACGTCAATGGGGCGGTGTCATGGACATGTCGATGGATGGTTCGCCCATCATCGGAAAAACATCTATCGATAATCTGTATATGAACGGCGGTTGGTGCTATGGCGGATTCAAGGCAACGCCAGGATCCGGTTGGGTTTTTGCGGACACTATCGCTAATGATAAGCCACACAATTTGAATAAAGACTTCACGCTTGAGCGTTTCCGTGATGGTTACCCGCTTGATGAAAATGGCGCTGGCGCCTCACCTAAAGCGCACTAAAAGGATATGACATGTTAAGAATCGAATGCCCCTGGTGTGGGGTTCGTAATGAAGATGAATTCGCTTATGGTGGAGATGCTACTGTAGAGCGTCCGGCTCAAGATGCTTCGAACGAAGAGTGGAGTCGCTTTGTTCACACGCGTAATAATCCGTCGGGAGAGCACACCGAACACTGGCAGCATGTTAATGGCTGTCGGGCCTGGATTACAGTGGTACGTAATACGGTAACGCATAAGATAAGTAGCACTGCACCTGCTTCGCCAATATTGCCGTTTGCCGATAATATGATTAATCAGGGGACCTAAAGCGTGACACAGAAATTTCGTACCGCCGCAGGCGGACTAATAGACCGTAATCGACCGATTACATTTCACTTTGATGGCAAAACCTATCAGGGTTTCCATGGTGATACATTGGCTTCGGCCTTGATCGCTAACGGTCAGCATTTGGTTGCACGTAGTTTCAAATATCACCGTCCGCGTGGTTTTTTGACCGCAGGTTCGGAAGACCCAAATGCCATTGTTGAGCTGCGCACTGGTTCGCGTAAAGAGCCAAATACTCGTGCTACAACCATCGAGTTGTTCGATGGATTAGAAGCAAAAAGCCAAAATCGCTGGCCATCACTAGCCTTTGATGCGATGGCAATTAACAACCTTTTCTCACCCTTATTGTCCGCCGGTTTTTACTACAAAACCTTCATGTGGCCAGCTTCTTTCTGGACCAGCGTCTATGAGGTTGTCATCCGTAAGGCTGCAGGTTTGGGTGTCGCCCCGACCGAAGCAGATCCTGATCAGTACGAGCAATGTCACGAACATTGTGATTTGCTCATCGCAGGCGCAGGCCCTGCTGGTATTGCTGCCGCTCTGGCAGCAGCTGCAACTGGCGCACGCGTCGTCATTGCTGACGAACATCCTTTAATTGGTGGCTCGCTCAATAGTGAGCAATTAACCATCGACGGCAAGTCAGGTGTTAAATGGGCCGCCGAACAAATGGCAATATTATCTGCGATGGATAATGTTCGCGTCATGACCCGAACAACTATCTTTGGTTACTACGATCACAACACGCTGGCAGCTATCGAAAAGGTCAACGACCATGTTTCGATTCCAGCGGCTGGTCAAGTGCGTCAACGCATGTGGATTATTTATCCAAAGCGTGTCGTCATCGCAGCGGGCGCTACCGAGCGTCCACTGACGTTTGGTAATAACGATAAGCCTGGCGTCATGTTGGCTTCTGCTGCACGTATCTATGCTAACCAATACGGTGTTAAACCCGGTACGCGTGCGATTGTCTCGACCAATAATAACGATGCCTATCGTACGGCGATCGACCTGCATAAGGCCGGTGTTCAGGTTGTCGCGGTTGTTGATTCGCGGGCTAATCCAGATGCGCCTTTAGCGGCTCAACTTGACGCAATTTCGATACGACTGATAACCGGAAAAACCGTTGGTGCGGCTGAAGGCAGACAACACGTTGCTTATGCGCAACTGGTTTCTACCGATGGTCAAACAACCGAGCCTGATCGCATCGACTGTGATTTAATCGCAACATCTGGCGGCTGGAATCCAAACGTGCATTTGCACAGTCAGTCAGGTGCTAAGCCGGTTTATGACGATGCCATTGCCTCATTTGTACCGGGCATATCGCGCCAGGATGAGGTATCTGTTGGTGCAGCCAAAGGCAGCTTTCATCTTCAAGACTGTCTTGATCAAGGTCATGCGGCTGGGGTTGATGCGGCGAAAATGGCAGGATTTAAAGTCAAAGCCAAATCGAAAAAGGCAGCAACAGCGGGTGACGATGGAGTCTATGAAATCGAAGCACTGTGGGTTTCACCCACGCCATACAATAAGTCCTATAAGCAATTCATAGACCAACAAAACGACGTTAAAGTCAGTGATGTTCAATTGGCCGCCCAAGAAGGTTTCGATTCGGTAGAGCTGTTAAAGCGATACACAACCCAAGGCATGGCAACGGATCAGGGCAAAACTAGTAATGTGAATGCATTGGCTGTGCTTGCCGGGCAGCGTGGTGATCCAGTACCGGAGGTCGGTGTTACTACATTCCGTCCGCCCTATGTACCGGTAGCCATGGGTGTATTCGCAGGACACGCTGTTGGGCATGATTTTATGCCAGTAAGACGTACCGCGATTCATGATTGGAATGAGAAAAATAATGCCGTATTTATCGAAGCCGGCATGTGGCTACGGGCACGTTACTATCCACAAAAAGTGGGCGACACGATCAATGATTGTTACATTCGCGAAACTAACAATACTCGTGGTAATGTTGCTTTAGTTGACGTTACGACACTCGGTAAGATTGATATTCAGGGCCCCGATGCACCAGAGTTTCTTAATCGGCTCTACATTAATAACTGGTTAAAGTTACCCATCGGTCGCGCTCGTTATGGCGCCATGTTGCGTGAAGACGGCATGACATTCGATGATGGCACGACATCCCGTCTGGCCGAAAATCATTTTTTTATGACGACGACAACGGCCAACGCCGCTCCTGTTCTATCGCACATGGAGTACTATCATCAGACTGTATGGCCAGAGCTAGACGTCGTGTTCTGCTCAGTGACTGAACAGTGGACAGGCATTGCAGTGGCAGGGCCAAACAGTCGTAAGCTACTGCAAAAAGTGCTCGATATCGATATCACTAACGAAGCGTTTCCATTCATGGCCGTTGGCGAATGCAAAATGAACAGCATTGCTGGCCGTCTGTTCCGTATCAGCTTCTCGGGTGAATTGGCTTATGAGCTAAACGTGCCAGCTGACTTTGGCGAGCAAGCCTGGATAGAGTTATTAGAAGCCGGCAAGGAAATGGGTGTTACCACCTATGGTACAGAAGCATTGGGTACGATGCGTATCGAAAAAGGCCACGTCGCCGGTTCCGAACTCGATGGTCGCACCACAGCAAAAGACTTGGGGCTGGAAGGCATGGCTAACCGAAGCAAGCAGTTTATTGGCAAGCAAAACTCTGAACGTCCGGGCCTATTGGTCGAAGGTCGTTTACAGGTAGTCGGATTCAAATCGTTAGAACCAGGTGTAAACCTTCGAATTGGTGCCCATTTGGTTGACGATAGCGTCAAACTCGATAGCGTTAGCCAGTCTCAAGGTCATATCACTGCAACTACCTACAGCCCATCACTGGGGTGTGGTATTGCACTGGGCTTGTTAAAAGATGGTGCATCTAGACACGGTCAGCAGATCGATGCGGTATTCCCGCTCGATGATGAAAAAGTTCGCGTTGAAATATGCCACCCCGTATTTATTGATCCAAAGGGAGAACTCGTCCGTGCCTAATTCTACTCCAGCAGCAGCCGTGAGAGTCTCGCCACTACTGTCGATCAACAGTGATGCTATCGTTGACTGTAAAGGCTTGCGTCTCGAACAGCGTCCTTTTCTAACCGCCATTCAAGTGCTCGCTTTTGCCAAACAATACGAAGGAACGGCTAAGGCGGTCACCGAGGCACTGGGTATTGAATGCCCAACTAAACCAGGTGTTTGCCATTCAAAAGAAGGCATTCAAGTCACTTGGAATGGTCCCAACAATTGGATTGTTATTTGTGAACACGATGACTTGTTACTCGCCAAACTACAAAACGCAGTAGGCAACTTAGCCGCAGTGGTTGATCAAAGTCATGGTCGTTGTGGTCTTCGTTTGAGTGGTGTTCATGCCCGTACGGTGATGGCCAAAAATTGTGCGCTAGACTTTCATCCTGATTTTTTCAAAGCGGGAGATAGTGCACTAACCTCAGTTGCTCACATGAACGCATTGGTTATTCAAGTCGACGACGAAAGTTATGACCTGTTTATCGCTCGCAGTTTAGCGCGTTCGTTTGCGCATGCGATCGAGCATAGTTGTGCCGAGTTTGCAAAAGCCTAAAGCAATTTGGTTGTAAAGAAAAAGACCGTTGCAGGTTAGCCTGCAACGGTCTTAAGAGTTTTGCCGGACTTTTCGACCGAATGAAGTGAACCGTTGTTTTACTCCATAAAGGAATTGAAAAATCTGGCCAAAATAGCTTTTCCGCATGACTGCTTGGATGCAGCGGTTCGGCGTCCCGAAGGTGAGATCATAGAACAGGGGTCGTCGAGTAGATTTATCCTAAATCCGACAGGCGCCGAGGTTCAGGACGAACAAAATTAGTGCCTTTAAATATCCCAATATAGTCAACATCATTGTTGACAAGAATCACCAAAACTCGCTTCTTTTTTTGTCGAAATCACTTATGCTTAGATGAGTTACAGTTCGGTTATTGAGGATTCATTTATGTCAGCATCTCCTTACTCCATCGATAGTTCAAATCGAAAAATTAACCCAACGCGCATTCCGCCAGTTAAGCCGTCAACCCCATTCAAAGCAGATGGTTCAGTCAATGATAATGACCGCGTAGAGACAGGACCGACTGCACTTGCATTTCATGAATGGGACGCCTTAGGCCTCGAAATACCCCACCTTGATACCATCCGGTCTTTTCGTTTGCAACGGCTCTGTGCTGAGCTAGTCACGTGTGATTATGGTGGCATACTGTTATTTGATCCGCTCAATATTCGCTACGCAACTGACTCAACCAACATGCAATTGTGGACATCACATAATCCAGCACGCGCTTGTTACGTATCGGCTGAGGGCTATGTCGTGCTTTGGGACTTTCATGATTGTGATCACCTGACGGCACACCTGCCGCTAATAAATGAGTTGCGCAGTGGTGCATCGTTTTTCTATTTTGAATCTGGTAATCGGTGCGCTGAACATGCAGAGGCATTTGCAAAATCGGTAGACGACTTAATGCGTCAGCAGGCAGGATCAAATCGGCGACTAGCGGTTGATAAAATTGAAATCGGCGGATTACGGGCCTTGGAAAAACTAGGTATTGAAGTATTTGAAGGTCAGCAGGTCACCGAGCTGGCTCGCGCCATTAAATGTGCCGACGAAGTAAAAGCATTGCGCTGTGCAGTCTCAGCATGCGAGGCTTCTATGTACGAAATGAAGAAGGCGCTGTATGCAGGTCAAAGCGAAAATGACGTTTGGGCTGTATTGCATGCAGAGAATATTCGTCGCGGTGGTGAGTGGATAGAAACCAGAATTCTGTCATCAGGTCCACGCACCAACCCCTGGTTTCAAGAGTCAGGCCCGCGCATTATTAGTGATGGAGAGCTATTGGCATTTGATACTGATTTGATTGGCACCTACGGTATGTGTAGCGATATTTCTCGTACTTGGATGTGTGGCGATGTCGAACCCAATGCAGAGCAGAAAAGAGTCTATCAAATAGCCCATGAACACATCATGACCAATATGGAATTGATTAAGCCAGGCGTCAGCTTTGAGGAAATCACACAGAAATCCCATCGATTACCCAAAAAATTCCGCGCTAATCGTTATGGTGTTGTGATGCATGGTGTCGGCCTGTGTGATGAATACCCCGCAATCCGCTACCCAGAAGACATCAAGAGCTATGGTTATCCAGGCACATTAGAAGCTGGCATGGTAATTTGCGTTGAAGCCTATGTAGGCGAAGCCGGAGGTAGTAATGGGGTTAAGCTGGAAGATCAGGTTTTGGTGACGAAAGATGGCTTCGATAATATGACTCACTTCCCATTCGAGGATGCATTTCTACGCTAGGAACTTGGTGGCTTAGGTAACCGTAGCGAGGGGGAAATACTTTGAGTTGAAGGTTTTGATTGAAGGAGAGTAATAATGGTTCGATTCAAAAAGATGAATTGAAAAATTTGACCGCAAATGGCTTTCCGCACGATTGCATGGATGCCGGAGTGATTGTTGATTAACCACAATCGAATCCCGACAGGCAGCTAGTCTCGCTTACATTATGTAAGCGTGATAAATATAATCTTTATATGATACTTTAACAGTTTGCCCGCTTTTCGTCTTTACCCAGTAGCCACTGATAGAGTACTTTAATAGGTAGTGGTTTCGCGATATAAAAACCTTGTGCGAAATCGCAGTTCATTTCGTTTAACATCTCCAGTAATTCTTTAGTTTCTACACCTTCTGCAACCACCTTCAGATTTAACAAATGTGCTAAATCAATCATCGCTTTTATTACTTTATTCGTGTTTTCATTGACACTGAGCAAAAAGCTTTTATCGATTTTTAGCTCGTTTACCGGCAACTCGGTCAAGTAAGAAAACGACGAATAACCCGTACCAAAGTCATCTATCGATATCGTAAAACCTTTACTGGTCAACTGCTTTAATATATCGATTGCCTCCTCAGGTTTACCCATCGCCGTGGTTTCGGTAATTTCCAGATTAATACTGCTGGGTAATACATTGGACGTTTCACATATTTTTTCTAATAAAGAAGGCATCTCGGGTTGATTAAATACGCGTCCTGAAATATTTACTGATATCGACATATCGCCGTCTAACAGCTGATATGCTTTACATTGTTCACAGGCAGTCTTAAGTACCCATTGGCTCAATTCATAGACGTTGCCACTGCGCTCGCAAATAGGAATAAACTCCATTGGAGAAAGCAAACCTAAAGTTGGGTGCTGCCAACGAATCAGTGCTTCTAACTTGGTAACGCGTTCAGTCTTATATTCAAGTATTGGTTGGTAAACCAAATAAAACTGGTCCTCTTTAATGGCTGATTCGATGTCCTGGCTGATTTTTAACTCTCTTTTCAGTATTGAGTCTTCTTCGCTACTGTAATTGGCGTAACTGATACCAGACTGTTTGGCCTGATACATCGCCATGTCTGCATTTTTAATCAAAGCATCGGCATTCTCACCGTGTTCTGGGTAAATCGCGGTGCCTATATTAGCAGTCGTAAAGACAGGAATACTGCTATTATTACCAAAAACAAATGGCTCGAAAAAAGAATTAAGAAGATTTTCAGTAATTATCTTGCCGTCGCTATCATTTATAATAGGAAGTAACGCAAAAAATTCATCACCACCAATCCGCGCCAGGGTGTCGGCACTGCGCATAACTTTTGACATTCGTCGCGCTACCCCGGCAAGTACTTGGTCACCAATTTGGTGCCCATACGTATCATTAATTGTTTTGAAATTTTGAAGGTCGATACAGGCGACAATGAATCGTGTTTTATTGCGCAATGCGGCTTTAAGCATCTGATCTAAACGATCGTTGAACAAGGTTCGATTCGGAAGCGATGTCAACGTATCGTGCAAAGCTAAATATTGTAAATTGATGTTGGCTTCAGTAAGAGACTGTGTGCGTTCTGCCACGCGTTTTTCTAACATCTGTTTTTGTGACTCGATGATGTCAATTTTATCTACGATAGCAACACGCATTTGATTAAAATTTTTCGCCAATAAATAAAGTTCATCCTCATGTTTTGCAACGATTATTGTATCGAGTTCCTTTGAGCTGCCGAGTGTTTCTAGTTTGTTTGGATTAAGAGCACTAGCCGCGTTTGCCAACGCATTCAGTGGTCGGGCGACTACTCGATTGGCAAAAAACAGGAAGAAAAGCCACAAAGCCAGCGTTTTTACCACTGAATTGATTATGATTAGTATGAAACTATATTTAACCCGGTCAATTATGGTGTTTTCGCTAGCATATATATAGCCATAACCGAGTAAATCGATTGGGGCGCCCTTGTTCTCCTGATATTCGATTGGGAACCGGTACTCGAAAAGTGTTTGCTTTTGTGCATTGTTAGGCTGAACCAGTGTCGCTTCTAACATACCGGCATGTTCCAGATGCTTAGTTGAAACGATCTGACTATCCTTTGTTAGTACACCGCCGATGGATGCGATGATTTCTTGCTGTTGATTTACTATCTTTATGCCCGATACCATGTCTATTTTCTGCATTCCAAACAACGTGGCCTCAAGTTGGGGTGTGTCAAATGACCATAGAGAATTCACAATGCTATTCTTAAAGGTATTTTCTAGGCCATATAATTGGTTAAACAAATTGGATTTAACATGACGATACTCAGAGACCAGTTGTATACCAGTAACCGCCATAGCAACAACCAAATAACAACCAAATACATAGCGTAGTAAGCGTAGGCCAATCGTTTTTTGCAGTTTAATCATTGTGTGATTTAAGGCTGTATTTGGACAATATTTTTGCTAGTGTGCCATCGATGATTAATTCATCCAGCGCTTTGCGCATAGGCTCCAGGATGCGCGCATCAGTATCGTTGTGGAAGGCGTAACCCATGCTGGAGCGTTTTAATACATAGATTATTTCGAAGTCATCTGGATTAATTTTTGCCCGCTCAAAAAGATTTAATGTTGTGACGAACGTATATGCGACTGCATCAACCCGGCCAGAAGCCAATTTTTTCACCATACTCAAACCGGAATTAAGACTGTCAATTGCTTCTGGCTTGACACCTTGTCCAACCAAGAGCTGCTCACCAATATCATCCCTTACCACACTAATTTGTAACTGATTCAAATCCTCTACGGACTCGATTTTTAACTGCCTGGATTTGCGCGCAGTAACCGCAATAACATTCGGTGCAATTGGGCCCAGAAACTTCATGCCTTGCAGCCTTTCTTGCGTGTAAGTGGTTGAAAACAATGCGGTTCCAGTTTCATTCAAAACCTTGTGGTAGCCCCTCGCCCAGGGATACAGTTTAAGGTTTATGCTGTCGCTTTTAATCCCTAATTTGTCAAATATCTGCATTAACACTTCGACTGAAGCTCCTGTTATTTTCCCTGTATTAAGGTCTCGATAG
>OOFU01000057.1_pt1 | contig 14690 bp, 9 predicted proteins | sample 1670361 | NCBI WGS metagenome assembly OOFU01 (sample SAMEA98145418, study PRJEB22522) | marine metagenome | biome: marine biome; feature: marine water body; material: sea ice | place: Arctic Ocean | collected 14-Sep-2015 | depth 1.3 m
TACCTCATGTTTGCTATTCATAAATTTCAGCAACGAAAAGTTATCGGTATGCCTGACTGTTAATTAATTATCGACATCTTTGCGTTCTTCTTACGAGGAAAAGTACTCGAGAGGAACGTTTAATGGCAAAAACCCTAGAACTGCATATTGAAGGGTAAAGTTTGAAAATAATGAACACTATAGCTAATGTATTCAAAAAATGTGGTTTTGGTCACTGTTCTGAACTATGAGGGAGCTTTAGTTACACAGAATCTGTTACAGGCTCCGATAAAACCTTAACCGCTATTACACTTTACTTAGACTGATTAAATTTTTATTGCTGAATTAGGCTACCTTTATTCTCGTACTTTCGTTTAGTTGTCTGGTGATTTGGTATTATTTCTAATTTACATACAGACTTTAATCCGTTCCTTTGGGGGAGCCTTGTTGCAATAAACACTTGATGGTTGTATTCGTGCATTGCTGACCCGCTGACATTGGAACGCAGCAGTAGACTTGAATATCCGCAGTGAGTCTGAACATTTTTATAATCAGACATCTAGCAGCCTCTTTCCCGAGTTAATCTTTATGTTGATCGTATGCTAACTTTTTTGATTTTTTTATTGACGCGTCAATTATAGCGACAGTTTTATTGTTTAAAACCTTGGCAAACATAATGGGAGTGACGCTAATCTTAAACATTGCCTGAAAACACTACTAATCACCTTACCAGAAACATCAAACTGCACTACTATTTTACATAGTCTTTTGTGTGGCATGTTTAGAACGTCGTATGACGCGTTTATACCCGAAGTATTTTTTTAGCTCTTATTTTAAAACGCCATGTGTTTAGACATAAATAGTTTTGTAGTTTGTTTCGTGAAACACATGTAAATCATGATTAGGCAATGTATGCATCAACCACCCTAAGGCTTCATGTGGCGTCCAAGTTCAATACAATTGTATCATCACCCATTGTTCTACTGCTCTATAAATAGTCACATCTGTTTGGTTCTTTCCTCTCACCGCCCAATTTTTGTATCCTTCATTTTTAAACAAGTATTGTTGAAGTCGTCAAACTTTTCGCATGTAGTCCTCACAAATATCATATGGGATGGGTAAAAGGTACATTTTGATTGGTAAAAACAAGTGCTTGTGAACTTATCCCAGCGCTGACATTCTTCAACGCATTCAAGATTTTTATTCGTATAAATAGTTTTCTCAAACAGACACTTGTTACTAAAATCATCCCAATACTGGCAGTCGTTCAGTGCCAAAGGGGAATGAGTTGTCGATTGGCCACATGTGATAGTAAAGTTGTCTTTACTAAATGTTTCACCAGGAACAAGCTCCACATCTTTTGCTCTGATATTACTCGCCATTAATATCGCCCATGCAAATAAAACCATCAATACATATCTGTGCATTATTGAAATCCTTCTTTATTAATTTGTCTTTAATCTAACTCCCCTTGCTTGGAGATCGTGTTAAATCAGCACGGTTTGACCTTGATACCGAACCGTAAATTAGTTCGTTATGGATTATCACCAATAAAAACATCAGTACACCAGAAGTATGACATGTTTTGCAAGGGTGTGACTGAATCAAGGATGTTCTAGACATGATTAACTATTCCAACCCAGTCACGTCATAGCAACCGAGATATACAGCGGTGCCAAGCATGACCGCATATTAGAAACACCGTTTACCTTTGAACTACTGTTAACGTTATTGGAGATACCTCGTATTCCACTGTGAAAATCATTAACAAAAAGTAGTGTTGTTGGCATAGGAAAAAGTGCGTTAGTGATAGTGTAAATGCCAAAATCACTACGTGGTTTCCACAGTTTTTGTATGGATACCCCTAATTGAGCTTATCGAATTCAAGCTATATATTGAGCGTAAAACAAATTACTACTTTGTCTTACAGGGGGTATAAATCATGACAGAGCTACTCATTAATAGTGACAAAAATAATGACAAACATATAAAAGCCGGCGATGTAGACGTCACTATTCGACCGATTACATCCGATGACATAGAAATAGAGGCAGCTTTTATGCGAGATTTGTCAGCACAAGCTAAGCATGAGAATTTCCTTAGCAGTAACAGGGAATTATCTTCGTCAATGATTTCGACGCTTTGTAATATCGATCATATAAATTCCATGGCCTATATCGCGACAGTTCAACAGGGAGCGAACGAAAAACAAATTGGCATTGGCCTTTATGCGATAGTTTCAAAACCAGATGAACGTGAAATGGCTGTCACTGTGTCGGATGAGTTTCAACATCAGGGCATCGCAAAACAACTAGCTAATCATTTGATTGAGCATGCACGGACTAACAGTATTAAAAAACTTATTTTAATTGAACTTTGCAGTAACTACAAAATGCGGGAACTAGCTGAAAGTTTAGGCATGGCGTCAATAATTAATCCTAAAAACTCAAGGCAAGTTATTTTTTCGATGACTCTATAGTTCGACATGGTCAAGGTCATTATTGAGGTTCGACAATCATAACTAAAAGACGCAAATCAACAGTAAAATCGTTTTACAATTTAAACACTCAATGGGGTAAACACGATGAGCAATTACAAAAATATATTAGTCGCAGTAGATGTTAATGCACCTCACGAAAGTATTATTCGCAGAGCATTAGCTGTTTGTCAGTCTTCTGAGGATTTAATATTGATGTATACCTTACTACCTACAACATATATTCAACCTTACATTTATCCAATGGAGTTCAACGCGATAGACGATTCTGAACGCATGTCCTTAGCCCATAAAAAACTAAGTGATATTGCCACAGAATTTGGTATTACTGAGTCTAATGTTTTTGTGAAAATTGGTGTCGCGGCAGATGAGATAAAAGAAATGGCCAATGAAAAAAATATAGACCTAATCGTAATAGGCACACATGGCAGAAGTGGTATTAAATTGCTACTTGGTTCAACAGCCAATTCTGTATTACATGGCGTGCAACATGACGTTCTTGCTGTTCGGGTTTATGGATGAGATTGAAAATATTCGAAACAAATAAAATCATAAGCAGCGAATCTGCACTCGTAGCCCCCTGCTCACCAAATACAACGACTACATACCCTTTTTCACCCAAGAAAACAGTGGTCTCAATATTTATGGCATGTTTAAGCGTATTTTTGTTGACGGGCTGCACGGACAATCCGGATCAGTCCCTATCAAACTCTTCACAAAAGGATGCAGAGCAAACTCGGCAGCGTTCTTTAAAACAAGTAAGTGTCATGACAATAGAACCAAAAATAATTGCCATGACCAAAGAATTGCCCGGTCGTGTAAAGGCCTTCAAGACAGCAGAAATTCGTCCTCAAGTAAGCGGTATTATTCAATCGCGTTTTTTTGAAGAAGGAAGCCTTGTTGAAGAAGGTCAGCAACTCTACCAGATTGATCCAGCAAGATATGAAGCGGATTATCAAAGCACAAATGCGAATTTACAAAATATTAAAGCACAACGGGAGCTTTCCCTTGCATTACAAAGCCGCTATCGAAGCCTGATGAAAACCAACGCCGTAAGCGAGCAAGAGTTTGATAGCGCTAAGGCGAGTGTGGCACAAGCCAAAGCCGCTGTTTCTCTGGCACGGGCTGAGGTGAAAACCGCAAAAATCAACCTTGACTACACTAAGGTTTATGCACCTATTTCAGGCTATATTAGCCCATCGACAGTGACCGACGGTGCTCTCGTTACTGCGCAACAACAAGCAGCTCTAGCAACCATTAGACAACTTGACCCTGTATACGTCGATTTGTCTCAGTCAGCAGCCGATGCAAAAACTTTGCAGCAAAGTTTGGTGACAAGTCGCATGACCAAAGGCGAAGATGCGAAGTTTGAGGTAACGCTTTTATTTGGCAATAACGATTATGTCTATCCTCACAAAGGCAGTCTGTATGCTACTGATTTAGCCGTAGATGAGAACACGGGTACGATCCGATTGAGGTCTGTGTTCCCCAACCCAAATGCAGTTTTATTACCTGGCATGTTTGTGCGTGCAACCATCGATAAAATGGGAACTCAAGAAACAATCATAGTGCCGCAAAAGGCCGTCAGTATTCAGGCCGATGGCTCAAAGTCGGTTTGGATTGTTGATACTAACAATATAGCGAGCAAGCGTGCAGTGATCACCAACAGCACTTACAAAAATAATTGGGTAATCAAAAGCGGTCTTAAAACGGGTGATACCGTTATTGTATTGGGGGCAATGATGTTGCAACCGGGCTCCAAAGTCGATCCTATAAACATCAACTCGAAGGATTCAAATAATATGTCCTCTGGAGCAACGAAATCTGATAACCGTGCTACAGCCAGTGCTGAAAATAACAAAGCGAGCTCAAATTAATGATCTCTAAATTTTTTATCGACAGACCCATCTTTGCGTGGGTAATTGCCATCGTTATTATGGGAGCCGGAACACTTGCCATAACATCATTGCCAATTGAGCAATATCCAAATATAGCCGCTCCTAAGGTATCAATATCAGCTACTTATCCAGGTGCGTCAGCACAAACACTTGAAAACACAGTAACGCAGATTATCGAACAAAATTTGACGGGTATTGATAATCTGCGCTACATCCAATCGGAAAGTTCTTCATCTGGGCGGGCAAGCATTAACCTGACCTTTGAGCCAGGAACCGATTCAGATATCGCGCAGGTGCAAACCCAAAATAAAGTATCTCAAGCGGAATCCTCTTTGCCTCAAGCGGTTCAGCGTCAGGGTGTTGCCGTTAGTAAAGCTGGGAGCAGTTATTCCCTAATCGTTGGGTTTTATTCAACGGATGACGCATATGGGCGAAATGAAATTTCCGACTTTTTGGCGTCTAATTTGGAAGAACCACTGAGCCGCATTGACGGTGTCGGACAAATCAGAACATTCGGGCCAGAGCATGCCATGCGTATCTGGCTTAACCCGCAATCAATGTACAATTTCAACATTACTACACAAGATGTCATTAATGCGGTGCAGCAACAAAATGTTCAGCTAGCCACCGGACAAATTGGTGGGACCCCGAGTGTTGAAGGTCAACAATTAAACGCAACCATTACGGCACAAACTCTACTTAAAACCGTGGATGAATTTGAAGAAATATTACTGACTGTGGATCAAGACGGATCTCACGTAACCTTAGGTGACATTTCCCGCGTTGAAATTGGTTCCGAGAGCTATAGTGTTATCGGCCGCTATAATCGCCGCCCTGCATCGGGCATTGCCATTGAACTAGCGTCAGATGCAAATGCCCTTCAAACCATCCAAGCGGTTAAAGATAGAATTCAAGAATTTGACGATATTATTCCTAAACAATTAAAGGTCGTTTATCCAGTTGATATTTCACCTTTTGTTGAAGCTTCAATTTATGAAGTCATAAAAACGCTATTAATAGCAATTCTATTAGTAATATTAGTGATTTATATATTCTTACAAACAGCACGCGCAACTTTCATACCGACGGTAGCCATTCCAGTTGTGCTGCTTGGCACTTTTGCGTTTCTTCTTGTGATCGGATATTCCATCAATATTTTGACACTGTTCGCGCTGGTTCTGGCCATCGGAATGTTGGTTGATGATGCGATTGTTGTTACCGAAAACATTGAAAATAAATTGGAAAAGGATCCCAATATAAGTCCAAAGGACGCAGCCATAAAAGCGATGAAAGAAATTTCAGGAGCACTTGTCGGCACAACCGTCGTTATATGGGCCGTATTTATTCCGATTACATTCTTTGAAGGATCGACTGGGGTCATTTATCGACAATTTGCCGTTACGATTTCAGTGGCAATGGGGATATCACTTTTTGTCGCACTTAGCCTATCGCCATCATTATGTGCCATTGTTCTAAAACAAGCGAAGGTAGAAAAGAACACTGGATTCTTCGGACTGTTCAATAAAGCATTTAATAAAATGAAGATGGGTCACGCAAACCTTTTAGAAAAAGTATTGGCGAACCGATTTATTCTACCTGCCGTGTTCTTTACGATAATCGCTGTTGCAATTGGTCTGTTCGTTAGAATACCGACGTCATTTTTGCCTGACGAAGACCAAGGCCGGATGTTCACATTAGTTAACGGGCCTGTCAGTTCAACCTTGCAACAAACAGTTGAGAAAAATGAGAAGGTCGAAGACTTCTATCTAGACCAAACAAACGGTGCGGTTGAAGGAATATTTACTGCAGCTGGTTTTAGTTTTTCTGGGAACAGTCAAAACGTGGGAATCGCATTTATCAAAATGAAAGATTGGTCCCAGCGCACAGAAAATCAAAGCGTCTTTCAGGTGAGTAAACAAGCAGGTAAAGCATTGTCATCTGTAAAAGACGCTATGATTATTCCAATTGTGCCGCCGGCCATAATAGCGTTAGGTAATTCCAGCGGTTTTGAATTTCAATTGGTTGACCGAGCAGGACTGGGGCAAGACGCTCTTAACAATGCCATGCAACAGTTTCTTGGAGAGGCTAACCACAGCAGTTACTTAAAAGGTGTACGTTTTAATGGTTTGGCGCCCGGCCCACAATATGACCTCAATATTGATTCGAGCAAGGCGCAAGCAATGGGTGTACCCATTGCCACAATCAACCAAACCTTAAGTACTGTACTTGGCGGCTCTTACATTAATGACTTCTTAGAAGATGGTCGTATTAAGCGTGTTTACGCTCAGGCAGACGCTGAGTACCGAATGCTGCCAAAGGATATAGACCGCTGGTATGTGCGCAATTCAACTGGTGGCATGGTTCCTTTGTCAGCCTTCGGCTCAGGCGAATGGTCATATGGCGCACCAAAGCTAACACGATTTGACGGCAATTCTTCTCTTGAAATTAAAGGTGAGGCCGCACAAGGCATTAGTTCAGGTGAAGCCCTTAACCAGATATCAAAACTCGCTGAAAGCTTGCCAAGTGGAATTGGTTTGGAATGGACGGGCTTATCTTATGAAGAAAAAGAATCCGGTGGACAGGCGTGGATTGTTTACTTGATTTCAATCATTGCCGTGTTCTTAGCATTGGCCGCCTTATATGAAAGCTGGACCATACCTTTGGCGATTATTTTAACTGTACCACTTGGAATATTTGGTGCTGTTTTGGCCACATGGTGGTCTGGACAAGCAAATGATGTTTACTTTCAGGTGGGCTTATTAATGACTATTGCCTTGGCTGCCAAAAATGCGATTTTGATCATTGAGTTTGCAAAAATTAATTTTGAAGATGGTATGAATGCCTATGATTCAGCGGTCATGGCCGCTAAACAAAGACTTCGCCCTATTTTAATGACATCACTAACATTTATTTTGGGTGTGATGCCTTTGGCATTTGCGGCAGGACCAGGCTCGGGAGCGCAAAATGCGATATCAATTGGCGTACTGGGTGGTATTACGGCCACAACAATATTGGTTTTATTTTTTGCACCATTCTTCTTTATATGGGTCATGCGCCTATTTAAGACTGAAGAGCTAAAAAGTGACCGTCAAACTTAGAGCAAAAATTAAATTGTAATTAACGTATGTAATTGCAAAACATTATTTAAAAAAATTTGAGGTGAAGCATATGCTTTTTAATAATTCAAACATCACGGCGTCCCCTATTCGTCAAAAAATTCGCGAGTTCTATCGTATTGATGAACGTATTGCGGTAGAGCATATTTTACCCTTGGCAGAAGTTAACGATAATGCTGCAAGCGGGGCGTGGGAAAAAGCCCGTAAAATGTCCCTGAAAATACGTAGAGACGAATCGGGAAACGGTGCAATAGATGCCTTACTGGCAGAATACACACTATCAAGTGAAGAAGGTGTGGTGTTGATGTGTTTAGCCGAAGCCTTATTACGTGTACCAGATAAGCATACTCAAGATGCCCTCATTAGTGACAAAATATCTAAAGGGCAGTGGGACAGTCATATAGGTAGCAGTGATTCACTGTTCGTTAATGCCTCATCTTGGGGTTTATTAGTGACCGGAACGATGGTTGACTATGCTGATGAACGCGAAAAAGATAGCTTTGGTTTATTGAAGAAGGTTATTGGTCGATTAGGTGAGCCGGTCATTCGCAAAGCAATGAACTACGCCATGCAAATTATGGGTGAGCAGTTTGTTATGGGCGAAACGATTCAAGATGCCACTGATCATGCAGCCAAGAAAGAGCGGCAAGGCTTCGTATATTCTTACGACATGCTAGGTGAAGGTGCACGCACCATGGTCGATGCTGAAAAGTATTATAAAGCTTATCAAGTCGCCATAGATGCCATTGGCGCAGTGGCTCGTGCGTCGGGTAAGAACGACCCTCGCAAAGTGCCTGGTATTTCAGTTAAGCTTTCTGCTATCCATCCTCGTTACGAATTTGCACAAAAAGAACGGGTAATGACTGAAGCGGCACCCAAACTTAAAGCACTTTGTTTGCAAGCCAAAAGCTACAATATTGGGTTAACTGTTGATGCGGAAGAGTCTGAGCGATTAGATATGTCACTCGATGTTATTGAGGCGGTATTTAGCGATGATGAGTTAGCAGGTTGGAATGGCTTTTCGATGGCCCTGCAAGCTTATCAAAAACGCGCCATTTTTATAGTTGACTGGTTGCGAGAACTCACCATGCGTGTTGACCGGAAAATGATGGTGCGCTTAGTAAAAGGTGCCTATTGGGATACTCAGATTAAAAACAGCCAAAAAGGGGGTTATCAGCATTTTCCGGTATTCACTCGCAAGGCTTCTACTGATGTATCTTATCTCGCCTGTGCGAAAAAATTATTAGAATATAGAGATACCATTTTCCCACAGTTTGCTACGCATAATGCCTATACTGTCGCGACTATTCTTGAACTGGCGGGCGATGACAAAACAAGTTTTGAATTTCAATGTCTATATGGCATGGGTGGCTCGTTATATGATCAAGTTGTTACCAATGAAAATGTGCAATGTCGCGTCTACGCTCCGGTTGGACCTCATAAAGATCTACTCGCTTATTTAGTGCGTCGTTTGTTAGAAAATGGCGCTAACTCTTCTTTTGTTAATGCCATTATTGATGAGTCACAACCGGTCGAATCTTTGCTTCGCGATCCCGTTGAAAAAATGCATCGCTTAAAACACAAATATAACGGCCAGATAATCAAACCCATCGCGTTATACCATGATGAAAAAGGTGTCGGTCGAGATAATTCCAAGGGCCTAGATTTAACAGATATCAATACAGTAACCCCTTTAAAAACATCACTGGATAACTGGCTTATGGATAACTTATTCTCTGAAGATGATGTGCCAGAGGGGTCTGTCGCTATTAGAAACCCAGCAAAGCAGAGTGAAATTATTGGTTTTCAACGACATCACTGCAAGGATGAAATGCTCGCGATGATCGAAACCGCTCAAAACGCATTTGCTTCATGGTCACAAACGCCTGTATCTGAACGCGCCGCCTTATTATGTCGTGTTGCCGATGTGCTTGAACATCATATGGGCGAGTTCATTGCCTTATGCATCAAGGAAGCAGGGAAAACTGCACAAGATGGTATTGATGAAGTCAAAGAGGCGGTGGATTTTTGTCGCTATTATGCACAACAAGCGATTGAACTTGCAGAAGATGAACGTTTAGAAGCCCGTGGTGTGGTGTTATGTATCAGCCCTTGGAACTTCCCGTTAGCTATATTTATAGGGCAAGTGACGGCTGCCATTGCGACGGGTAATACGGTGCTAGCAAAACCAGCCGAGCAAACAAGCTTAATTGCATTGCGCGCTATTGAACTAATGACATCTGTTGGATTACCACATGGCGTTGTACAAGCCGTTATTGCAAAGGGTAGTAATGTGGGTAGTGTTATTATTCCTAATGCACGTGTTCAAGCGGTTATTTTTACTGGTTCTATTAAAACAGCGACTATCATTTCGCAAACATTGGCGGATAGAGGCGGCGATCAAGTGCCTTTTATTGCTGAGACAGGTGGTCAAAACTGTATGTTAGTTGACTCTACCGCCCTACCTGAACAAGTCGTTGATGATGTTATTTCTTCAGGGTTTCAATCTGCAGGTCAACGGTGTTCTGCACTTCGAGTGTTATTTTTACAAGAAGATATTGCTGATAATGTTATCACCATGCTTAAAGGCGCATTAGCAGAGTTACATGTGGGTAACCCAGAAAATCTACGTACTGACATAGGTCCTGTCATTGATCAAAAAGCGCTAGATTCACTCAATGCTCACAGTGACTATATGAAAACTCATGGTCAGCTATTATACCAATGCGATATTTCTGATGAGATAACAAATGAAATAGCAGATAACGAACATTTCTTTTTTGCACCACGACTTTATGAAATAGAAAATATTAGCGCGCTGAAGCAGGAAGTATTTGGTCCCTGTGTCCATATTGTTCGCTTTAAAGGCGATGAAATAGAAAAAGTCATGGATGATATTAATGGCACAGGTTTTGGCTTAACCATGGGTATCCATACCCGCATTGAACAGCGAGCCATCAATTTGGCGAAGCTATCACGAGCGGGTAACGTGTATATCAATCGCAATATAATTGGCGCTATTGTGGGTGTGCAACCTTTTGGTGGCCGTGGTCTTTCAGGTACAGGGCCAAAAGCAGGTGGCCCCTATTATTTAACGCGTTTAGTGAAAGAAATAACAACGCCCGGTGCCAAGAAACTTAATTTAATACCACAGCAAGCACAAGCCTCAAACAACGATACGGATGCGCAAGCCGTATTATTGATGGACAGAGCGAGTACCGCAGAAAAAATATGGCGCCTGACCAAGTTAAATACCCGTATATCTTGTGTTAGCGAAGTGTTAGCAAAAATAGCGCATATCGAAATCATTGATAATTTAGCAGACGATTTAACGCAGACTTTACAAGCGGCGCGCTCACAATTAATAGATATTGAAAAACACTTGAAGGAACCAACCGTTTTACCGGGTCCAACAGGTGAGTCTAATACTCTATATTTAGAAAATCGTGGCAACATCATCTGTTTTGCTGACGAAAATGTTACTTTTCACTTCTGGTTGCTTTCTGTCGTAACGGCTTTGGCAACCGGTAATACCGTGATCTCAGTTGTTTCTGACTTATTTTATGATGAAGCAATCGCTTTTAGAGATGAATTTATTGCAACAGGAGAAGATAAGAATACTTTTCAAATTGCCCGGTTATGCCATTTAACAACGTTGCTGGCACAACCTGGATTATCAGGTGTAGTTATTGATAATCATTGTGACCGTAAACATTATATCAGTGAGAAACTAGCAGAACGTCAAGGTGCAATTTTACCGGTGATCAGTTCAAAATATTTTGATAATTTAATGCAACGATTATTAACAGAAAAAGCTATCAGTATTAATACCACCGCTACTGGTGGTAATACGTCACTCATGACCTTAGATGAAGAAGATTAGCGATTAAGGGGCGGTTCGTTTTGGATTCTAACATTCAAAGCGAGCCCTTGACGGAGCATCCGTCATCTTAATGTATTATTGAAAAAAAAATCAGCAACGTGACGCTGACCTCTGCCCTACTTTTTGAACATATGGTATTCGTAGGGCAAAGCATCTTATTGTAGCTTCACAACGACATTCTAGGCTATAAATCCTAGACAATATTTGCTTTAAGCCGTTCTTCAATAATCCATTGTCGGCTTTGGCCTCACTGTACATGCCTTAATGTACATTAGGGCTAATAGTTCATTTGGTGTGCGAGCATATTAATGTTTTAAACTGAAACTCCTTGAAACCCGCGATTTTGTGTACTTAGATTTTGCCCAAATTACTTAATGTTTGTAACTAGGAAAAACCAAAGCTAAAACTCTATAAAAATTCGACGAATTAATGTTTGAAACTCAGACTTGCCTAATAAACTGACAGGTGGGTTTGATTTAGATTATCAGTTATCTGTCGATCGCACTGAGCATCGTTAGTTCACCTGCCTTGGGACAGATGATGGATAATCTAAATCATTTGCGACGCTCAGCGAATGGCTCCAAGAGCGAAAAACAGACACACATAAAATTATCTGGTAGTGTGGGATAATGTAGTTTTCGACCCATAGCGGACTTAAGATAATTCAAACTATCAGATTATATTGAGCGCAAAATCATTATGCGATTAATCAAACTTGACTGACGGCAATGAGTGAAAAGCAGACAAACAAGTTAATCATCTTAAGGACGGCAATTCCGACAGACTGTGTAAAAACTATTGATCACCTTTTGGTCTAAGTACGTGATGTTTATGATCAATCAGTCTTAGCCACCGATCCAACTTTAAGACCGAATTTAGTATAATAAAATGGTAAGCCAAACCAGAGTATATCTAACATGTCTCACCATATTAAAGGTCAACCAAGACACCAATCGACACTCTTCCCAGAATCAATAGATGACTTTGTTACCGAAGATAATCCAGTTCGAGTTATCGATATGTTTGTTGACCACCTTGATTTATTAGACTTAGGTTTTGAGACCGTTAACCCAAAGCTTACTGGCCGCCCAGGCTATCATCCTTCTACAATGTTAAAACTCTACATCTATGGTTACTTAAATCGCATTCAGTCATCTCGCAGGTTGGAAAAGGAAAGTCACCGCAACGTTGAATTAATGTGGTTGCTTGAGCGTTTAAGACCTGACTTTAAAACTATCGCCAACTTTAGAAAAGATAATGGCAAGGGGATCAAAAATGTCTGCCGCAAGTTTGTTGAGTTATGTCGTCAGCTCAACATGTTTGACGATTCAGCCTTCGCCATCGATGGTAGTAAGTTTAAAGCCGTCAACAACAAATCCAAGAATTATACACCCGCCAAAGTTCAGGCTCATATCGAGCGAACAGAAAAGAGTATTCAGCAATACTTAAGTCAAATGGACACCAAAGACGGGGATGAAAAGAATATTGACACCACAATATCTACTTCAAAATTAGCATGGCTTGAGCAACGATTAATTGAGCTTAAAGCACTCGAAATACAAGTGAATGAACACCCAGACAAGCAAGTATCACAAACCGACCCTGATGCACGTTTGATGAAGACGCAACATATGCAAAGACAGGTGTGCTACAACGTGCAAAGCGCTGTGGATACAAAACATCACTTGATTGTTGAACACGATGTCACTATGACAACAGACAGAGGCCAGCTCACCTTAGTGGCAGAGCAAGTCCAAAAAACATTAGGTAAACAAGACATCACTATCATCGCCGACAAGGGGTACTTTAGTCGCAACGATATCAAGGCCACACAAGATTTAGGCATGACGGCAAACGTGCCACAAACTGATACATCAGGCTCAGAAAAAAAAGGTATATTCAACAAATCATTATTTAAATACGATAAAGACAAAGACCTTTATATTTGCCCAGCGGGCGAGGAATTACCGCATCGACGGAACGTAACCGAAGACGGCCTTGAGCAAAAGGTATACGTTAATTTTTATGCTTGCCGAGATTGTAGTATTAGAGATAAATGCACGAAGTCATTAAAAGAGCCAAGGAAAATGAGACGCTGGGTTCACGAAGAAGAGATAGACGCGATGCAGCAGCGGCTCGATGATAATCCAAAGATATCGGTGTTAAGAAGACAAACCGTGGAGCATCCGTTTGGTACGATTAAAATGTGGATGGGCGCGACGCACTTCTTAATGAAGCGTAAAAAGAATGTCAGTATCGAGATGAACCTGCATGTGCTGGCTTATAACCTGAAGAGAATGATGACAATAATGGGGACAACTGGTTTGATGGAGGCCATCAGGCAATAAGGGGGAGATTTAGCCTGAATTCATGAGATAAAACAGCCTCTAATCGTCACATTTATCATTAACAACCCGCCTTAACACTCCAAATCTAAAATTCCGCGCTAACGCTAATAATCAGTGACTAAGTCATTTGGAAGGTTGAGCCTCACAGAGGGTAAGATTTGGCGGTTGTAATCCGAGTTTTTACACAGCCTGCCGACATAGCGGTCATTAGCCCTAAGAATTTTATTGGTGTACTTTGCTACTAAGCCCCATATTTAAGAACGTCCTCTATCCGTCGGCCATGTGCCAATTGCAGAAGTTAAGAATAACCGAGGTGACAGGCCGCAATCCTAGGCAAAGGAGTCGTTCGGCTAATGACGGCTTTGTCGGATAAAACGACCTTATAAAAATCCCCCATACTTGATAGTCCCTTTGTCAAAGAATAACTGTCATGTATCAAATAATTCCTTACATACCAAAACCAAGCTGGAATAAAGACAAACTTGTTGGACAAAAGCTACCTCTAAGGCTTGAGGAGGTATGGTCTATTCGTACAAGGTTGGATATTAGTAATAACCTCCGAGAGCTAACTATGTTTAATTTAGCGCTGGATTGTAAACTTAGAGCATGCGATTTTATTAAATTGAAAGTCCGTGATATTGCTCACGGAACAACTGTTCAATCGCGAGCGATATTAGTTCAACAAAAGACAGGAAAACCTGTTCAATTTGAAATAACACCAAAAACTAAAGTGACTATTACTTCATGGATAAAATCCAATGGCTTAAAAAATGACGACTATCATTTACAAGCAGAGTAAAAAACCACGACCACCTTTCTACTCGACAATATTCCAGAATAGTCAAACGCTGGGTTTCTAGCATAGGACTTGATGCTACTGCTTATGGAACACATTCGATGAGAAGAACGAAAGCGTCGCTTATCTATAAGCGAACAAAGAACCTTCGTGCAGTCCAAATATTATTAGGG
>OOFU01000060.1_pt1 | contig 14642 bp, 14 predicted proteins | sample 1670361 | NCBI WGS metagenome assembly OOFU01 (sample SAMEA98145418, study PRJEB22522) | marine metagenome | biome: marine biome; feature: marine water body; material: sea ice | place: Arctic Ocean | collected 14-Sep-2015 | depth 1.3 m
TTAATATGCAAGGCAAAAAAATTATAATCGAGAAACTAAATGCCCTACTCGCTTTTGAGTTGGCTGCTATGGATCAATATTTCATTCATTCTCAAATGTATCAAGATTGGGGTTTTTCTAAATTATATGAACGTATTGCCCATGAATTTGATGATGAAAAAGGTCATGCTACAAAATTAATAGAACGTATGTTGTTTTTAGAAGGCACGCCTAATATGGTCGACCGTGACGGTATTGTAATAGGAACAGATGTTCCCTCCATGCTAGAAAGTGATTTACGCGTTGAATATGCTGTTGCACAAGCATTAAAAGACACTATCTGCATTTGTGAGACGGAACAGGATTATGTGACCAGAGATATGCTGATGATTTTATTAGACGACACTGAGATGGATCATGCGTATTGGCTTGAACAGCAGTTAGGACTCGTTAAACGTTTGGGGTTGTCTAATTATTTACAATCTCAGATGTAAATATCTAACTATTTTCAAAAATGCTGAACAGATATTTAATTTAGCATTTTTTTGTTTCTATCTGTAGAGAAGTTAAAAAACCAAGATTGTTCTAATCCAAAATCAGTTGAGGTTTGGACAATCATTTGCCACCTCATGGCGGGTTCGCTACATGAACCTAAAATTAGACTAGCGTTGTAAACCTTTTTGGTATTTTGTTCGTAAACAGACTCAATTATTACCGCATTCTTTCCCATATACATGTTTATGCCCTGAACCCACATTTCTTTTATTATTGTGTTTTTGGGGAGGGTGAGTGTAAGTAATGTTTCTTCCTCCACCTCAATCTCTTGCAAAAATTGAATGGAGACTCGTTGGCCGTTATTAAACACAACACATTCTTCCATCAGTGCAATATTACATTGTTTTGTAGATTTTATATCCTTGGGGTCTGAATAGTTTAAAAATACACCAAATCCGACTGCACACACTAGCAAAGGAAGAAATAATCTAGCAAAAAAAGTTGGTTTCAAAATTATGATACGGTTATACCTAATAAGTTTTATGGTGAATAGATTCACAATAATTGACGAGAAGATTTTATCTCTTTTTTTGAGTAAATGAACCTTAAAATATTTACCAAAGTATTGTATATTAGTCATAATATCAGTCGCTTAGCAAAAAGTATAAAAACATCATCAAATTGTTTTTTATTTGTAATAAGGCTGTAAATTTATCGTTAACAAGAGCGGAAGAGTCATTAAATGAGTGATGCTATTCAAGTACATCCCGAATACAACTATAAAGTAGTTCGGCAGTTTGCGGTTATGACCGTGGTATGGGGAATTATTGGTATGTCCCTAGGAGTGCTTCTTGCAGCACAATTATATTGGCCTGCACTAAATTTTGATACTCCGTGGTTAACTTTTTCTAGGTTAAGACCCCTTCATACTAATTCGGTTATATTTGCCTTCGGCGGATGTGCTTTATTTGCCACTTCTTTATATGTTGTTCAACGCACCTCTAATGTCAGACTTTTTAGTGACAAACTGGCTTCATTTACCTTTTGGGGTTGGCAGTTAGTACTGGTTCTTGCAGTCATAACTTTACCTATGGGACTGACAAGTTCTAAGGAATATGCAGAGTTAGAATGGCCTATTGATATCCTTATCACTATCGTGTGGTTGTCTTATGTTATCAATTTCTTCGGCACCATGATTATAAGAAAAGTATCACACATATATGTAGCAAACTGGTTTTTTGGTGCATTTATGCTCACTGTGGCTGTGCTGCACATCGCAAATAGTATGGCCATCCCTGTTTCTTTAACAAAGTCGTACTCAATTTATGCTGGAGCAGTTGATGCAATGATTCAGTGGTGGTACGGTCACAATGCGGTTGGATTTTTCTTAACCGCAGGTTTTTTAGGTATGATGTATTATTTTGTACCTAAACAAGCAGGTCGCCCTGTCTATTCTTATCGGTTGTCAGTTGTACATTTTTGGGCGCTTATATCTCTTTACATATGGGCTGGTCCTCATCACCTTCATTACACTGCTTTACCCGACTGGACACAGTCTCTTGGTATGGTGATGTCTATTATATTATTTGTTCCTTCGTGGGGAGGAATGATAAACGGTATAATGACGTTATCTGGTGCATGGCATAAGTTGCGTACCGACCCTATTTTACGTTTCCTTGTTGTATCACTCTCTTTCTATGGTATGTCTACGTTTGAAGGGCCCATGATGGCCATTAAGACAGTGAATGCTCTATCACATTATACCGACTGGACTATTGGTCATGTACATTCTGGAGCTTTAGGTTGGGTAGCGATGGTATCTATTGGTTCTATTTATCACCTTATACCTGTGCTGTTTAACAGACCCAAGATGTATAGTCTTTATCTCATCAATTTGCATTTTTGGCTGGCAACTATAGGTGTTGTTCTATACATAGTAGCGATGTGGATGTCAGGTGTATTACAAGGTTTAATGTGGCGTGCGATCAACGCTGATGGCACCCTAACTTACAGTTTCGTTGAATCTTTAGAAGCGTCTAAACCCTTTTATCTACTACGTTTTGTTGGTGGTGTATTGGTAGTAACAGGTATGTTGATTATGGCATACAACGTATACAAAACGATTATGACTCAAACTGAATCCGAAACTGAAGAGAAAGCAATTGAAACCAAAGCACAACCGGCCTAAGGAAGTCAGACTATGAAAAATGCACATGAGTTAATAGAAAAAAATGTTGGTCTTCTAACTGTCCTTATTTTGGTTGCTATTAGTTTGGGTGGTATGGCGCAAATCACACCACTTATGTATCAACAACAGACTATGGAGCCAGTTGATGGGCTAACCCCCTACACTGCTCTGCAAATGGAAGGTAGAGATATCTATATTCGTGAAGGCTGTGTTGGTTGCCACAGTCAAATGATCCGCCCTTTTCGCTCCGAAACAGAACGATATGGTCATTATTCTGTTGCTGGAGAATCAGTGTGGGAACACCCTTTTTTATGGGGGTCAAAACGTACAGGCCCTGATTTGTCTCGTGTAGGCGGAAGATACAGTGATGACTGGCACAGAATACACTTAATAAATGCGAGAGATTTAGTTCCTGAGTCTAATATGCCTGGTTTTCCTTGGTTAATGGAAAACACTCTAGATGGTGAGCTTACTGCAAAAAAGCTGTCTATATTTAGAGACTTTGGTGTGCCTTATACCGATGAAGATATCGCTGGTGCTAAAGATGCAGTAAAAGGTAAAACTGAGATGGTCGCACTTATCGCTTATTTACAATCACTTGGTACGGCGTTGAAATAATATGGACTATGCATTAAGCGGCAGTATTTATACAATATTAGTGTTTGTTAGCTTTATTGGTGTTGTGATCTGGGCTTACAGTAAAAAATCAAAAAACAATTTTGATGAAGCTCAGATGCTAATCTTTGACGATGAGCCCAAGACCAAGTCTGAGTCAAAGCATGACAAGCAGGAGTCTAAAACCGATGAGTAGTTTTTGGAGTATTTGGATAACAGTGATAACACTGGGGTCAATATTAGGTTGCTTTTTATTGCTTCGCTGGTGTCTAGCTAACCACACGGGTATCGAAGAAGGCGAAGATATGCATCATGAATTTGATGGCATTATTGAAGTCAACAATCAGTTACCTAAATGGTGGACATATTTATTCTATATTTGTATTGTTTGGGCTCTTATTTATATGGTCCTATACCCTGGATTAGGTAGTTATAAAGGTTTACTGAACTGGCAAAGTTCCAATCAGACAATTAAATCACTAGCTGAATCAAAAGCAGCAGTCATTGCGAATAAATCGAATGGTGTGATCAATCAATATGATAGGGAAATTGAATTTGCTAATGAGCTTTTTGCACCTATTTTTGAAGCCTACTACGTGCAGCCCATTACTGATCTAGCTAAAGATGTTGAAGCATTAAAAATTGGACAACGTTTATATAGTCAAAACTGTTCACAATGCCATGGTTCTGATGCTCGCGGACAAAGGGGGTTCCCAAATTTAACGGATGATGATTGGTTATATGGTGGATCACCTGAAAAGATAACTGAAACATTAATTTATGGACGCCGAGCAATGATGCCAGCCCAGCTAAATTCTATGGGTGAAAAAGGTATTGAAGAGTTAGTGGCTTACGTATTAAGTTTGAGTAACAGACCTGATTTGCAGCAAAACTTAGTAGATGCGGGCCAAGCTAAATTTGCTACCTGCTCTGCTTGCCACGGTCAAGATGGGAAAGGTAATCAATTAATAGGCGCACCTAATTTGACTGACCAAACATGGTTGTATGGTGGTACTGAAAAAGCGCTGACAGAAACACTTAGGTACGGTCGAAATGGAGTCATGCCAGCATTTAAAACCACCCTAGGTGAAAAGAAAATTCACCTAGTTAGTGCATACGTATACAGCCTATCGCAGGATAAATAGTGCCTTAGTATTATACTTAAGGCCCCGATTACGGGGCTTTTTATTATTTATTTATGTTAACTTCGAGAATTTCTTTTACATGCAATCTGACATTATAAAAGTGTGGTACAAACAATTTTGGCCTTGGTTTCTAATCATTGTACCAATTACTTCGATGGTTCTGAGTTTTTCGATGATGGGTTTGGCATTTAATGGCGAAGATAGCATGGTCATAGACGACTATTATAAAGAAGGTAGAGCCATCAACCTTAAAATCCAAAAGTTTGAACAGGCTAAAATACTGAATATATCAACCAGAACTCAAGTTTTTTCAGATTACGTTGAAGTTATTTTTACGAGCGGCTCACCTGAAAGTGGTGAAGCTCTTACATTAGATTTTTTTCATTCAACGCAAAAATTTAAAGACTTTTCAGTTGTTTTGTTACGTGATGCTAACGGAATATATCGCGCGCCACTGACAGCTGATGTTTCAGGCAAATGGCAATTAAGCCTTCATCCCTTTGACGAAAATTGGAAAATACAAAAAGTCGTAACATTACCGCAAACAAAATCATTTGTTCTAAAGCCTTAAGTAGAATGCTTGATAAGTGTTTTCATTGTGGCTTACATATTCCACCACAGATTAACTTTCACACAGACGTGCTTGGCAAACGGCAAGCCTTTTGTTGTCCTGGATGTAGTGCAGTAGCTGAAGCAATCGTTAATAATGGGTTAGAAGATTATTATCATTATAGAAGTGAGTTTGCAGAAAAAGCTCCAGAGAATGAAGACGATTTATTACAAAAACTTAAAATATTTGATAACGATAGTATATTACAAGAATTTGTTGAAAGTCATGACGACGCAAGTGAAATTCAATTAACCATTAGCGGTATCAACTGCGCTGCATGTGGGTGGCTAATCGAAAAGCAGCTTGTCAAACTAACGGGCATAATTAGAGTAGGTGTAAACGTTTCTGCCAGGCGTGCAAGTGTTAAATGGGATAATCAACATTTAAAACTTAGCCAAATTTTAAACCACATAGAAAAAATTGGGTATCACGCTAGGCCATTTCAGCCTGAACAACACGAAGCCATATTTAAACAGGAAAACAAAGCATTTCTGAAACGCTTAGGGTTAGCTGGCTTAATGACGATGCAAGTCATGATGTTGAATATAGGCGTTTTTTTTGATTTATTTGGGCACATAGAACCCCAAACCAAACAATACTTTAATTGGTTAAGCCTATTTTTAACAACCCCCGTTATGCTTTATTCTGCTTCAGAGTTTTATACGAGTGCTATGCGAGGTCTGCGAGCTAGAACAGTTAATATGGACATGCCCATCACTGTTGCCTTAGGCATCACTTATATTTCAGGAGTGTTTGCGACGGCGCAAAATACTGGCCAAACTTATTTTGAATCATTATGTATGCTGGTATTTTTACTCCTCATTAGCCGATATCTTGAGCATAGTGCACGTTATAAAGCAGCACAGACATCAGCCAATATGTTGGAGTATATGCCGACTACTGCCACTTTAATAAATGATGATGTACTTAAACCGGTGTTGGCTAAATCTTTAAAATTGGGCCAGTTGGTTTTAGTTAAGACTGGAGAACTTGTCCCAATAGATGGGGTTATTACTCATGGTCAAGGACAACTTGATCAAGCAATGATAACGGGCGAATTTGATTTAGTGAGTAAATTCACTGGTGACTATGTGTTAGCAGGTAGCTTAAATCAACTAGGTACTTTGACAGTGCAAGTGACTGCTAGCCTACAACAATCAACTCTTAGCCAAATTAGTCAATTACAGACACAGGCTATGAGTACTAAACCAAGAATTGCTAGTTTGGCTGATGTATTTTCTCAGTATTTTGTTGTCGCAGTGTTATTGATTGCTTGTATTAGTTATGTGGTGTGGTTACAAATAGACCCTTCCGAGGCGCTTTGGGTAATGGTCGCGGTGTTAATTGCTACTTGTCCTTGTGCTTTAGGGTTGGCTACTCCTTCTGCATTGTCTTGTGCAATTGCCAATTTAAACGGAAAAGGTGTGTTATTAAAACGAGGAGATGCATTAGAGCAACTCACGTTAGTCGACTGGATTGGCTTAGACAAAACCGGCACTCTAACAGAAGGTAAATTCTCTCTGACACAATGTATTAACCCAAGCGCAGAACCTGATGATTTTTACATCGAACTAGCAGCCAGTATAGAGCAGTATTCCTCGCATCCCATTGCTCAGGCATTTAGTCAGTACAATAGTCCACACGCAGTGACAGAGTTTCAGAGTGAAATGGGAAAAGGTGTCAGTGGTTTAATAGATGGAACGTTATATAAATTGGGGGCTGCAACCTTTATTGATTTTCACGTGCCAGAAAATATGCACAACTGTAATGTTTTCTTGCAGTCGGACTCCGGCATACTTTGTGGATTTTTATTGTCTGACACACTAAGAGCTAAAGGCAACACGCTTATAGACTCTTTAAAATCCTACAGCGTGAATTTAATTAGTGGTGATATTGCACCCATAGTTAAATCTGTTGCCAACCAGTTAGGCATTCTTAACTGGTTGGCCGAACAAAGTCCACAAGATAAATTGCACACAATTAAAAAAGCCCAAGCTAAGAATCATGTAGTGCTGATGGTTGGAGATGGAATTAACGATGGTCCGGTACTAGCTCAAGCTGATGTGTCTATAACCCTTGGTGCTGGCTCTGACTTAGCCAAAACGTCCGCAGATATAGTATTACTTGATAACGATCTAGCTAAACTTCAAATAATTTTTAGTATAGCCACAAGATGTAAAACTAAAATCAAGCAGAATATTGGCTGGGCAATAGGATATAATTTGCTGATTTTGCCATTAGCAGTTATGGGGTTATTGAGTCCTTGGATGGCAGTGTTGGGAATGTCATTGAGTTCGTTAATAGTAGTGGTAAACTCCACCCGACTTTTGAAATAATAGAGGGCCTTTTTTTGAGTAGCATATATGTTTTGATCCCTCTTGCAATATTGCTGGTGAGTATTGCAGTAGGAGTCTTTTTTTGGGCAGTTAAATCTAATCAATTTGAAGACTTAGAGCGCCACGGAAGCAGTATCTTATTTGACGATGACCTTCCTAAAAAAGCTCCAAAAAAAGCTCCAAATACAACTAATAGTGATGAATGATTTAAGTTTTTTTTCGGCTTTTCTTATTGGTTTGGCAGGTGGCGTTCATTGTGTAGGTATGTGTGGCGGGATTGTCGGTGCATTCGCTTATGCTGTGCCTAAAAATTCAAACATGTTGCCTTACACTTTGGCCTATAATTTTGGGCGTGTAATCAGTTATATTATCGCTGGCTCTGTCACTGGTTGGCTTGGATATTTGTTTGCTCAGCAAATCAACCAAGGCATTGTAGTTTTACAGTTTGTCAGTGGGGTTTTTCTATTTTTATTAGGTTTATACATTGCCGATTGGTGGCAAGGACTGAGTAAAATTGAAATGGTTGGTAAACACTTTTGGAAAATCATTCGACCTTGGTCAAAAAAATTATTACCCTTTAAAAGTCCGTTGCATGCCCTACCCTATGGCATGGTTTGGGGCTGGTTACCTTGTGGATTAGTTTACTCGGTACTGACGTGGTCTTTAGCCAGTGGTTCAGCATTGCAAGGTGCGACTATCATGGCAGGATTTGGTCTAGGCACCTTACCAATAATGATTTTAATGGCTACTGGGTTCGATAAAATTCAACAAGTTATACAAACCCCTAAAGCAAAAGTGGTGATGGGATTATTGCTAATACTATTCTCTATAAACCAATTATTTCATGCTATCTCTGGTTCGATTCAATAACTCAGAAAATTATTGTAAATAAGAATCGCTCAGGTTTTGAATCTTACAACTGGTAAAATCTTAAATAATTTCATAAGCTAAATGTAACTCTCCTTTATTGAATTTTATCTAAGGTTAGATATGAATTATCAGAAAATACTAGCTGTTATAGAACCAGAACTTTCCACTCAAAAATCTTTGGCCAGAGCCATCGAAATCGCTAGTATGAATGGTGCTAGTATCACTGCTTTCTTAAGTATTTACGACTTTTCATACGAAATGACCACTATGTTATCGATGGACGAACGTGAAAATATGCGTCAAGCGGTGATTGATGACAGAACTGATTGGCTGGTTAACTTGGTCTCAGAAAAATTCAGTCATCATAAAGTTAGCATAGATGTTAAAATCGTTTGGCACAATCGGCCTTACGAAAGCATCATTTATGAAGTAATAGACAAGGGTTATGACTTAATTGTCAAAGGTACCCAGCAACACGATTCATTAAAATCAGTCATTTTTACTCCTACTGACTGGCACATTATGCGTAAAGCGCCTGTTCCTGTGTTGTTGGTAAAAGAGCATGATTGGCCATGTGGTGGACAAATATTAGCTGCAATTAATGTCGGTGTGGATGACGATAATCACATATCGTTAAACGAAGAAATCACTAAACAAGCATTACATTTTGCTAAATTATTGTCTTCGAACGTTCATTTAGTGAACTCATTTCCTGGAACACCCGCTAATATAGTTATCGAGATCCCAGAGTTTGATCCGACTACGTATGATGAATCTGCAAAGTTACATCACGAACAATGCATGCAAGTCCATAGTGAAAAACATCATATAAACAAGCAACACTGTCATGTGGCTATTGGTTTGCCAGAAGACGTGATCACACAGTATGCAGCACAATTAGATGCAGAACTTGTTGTATTAGGCACTATTGGTCGACAAGGTATTTCAGCTGCGTTACTAGGTAACACCGCAGAACATGTAATAGATAAACTAAATTGTGACGTACTGACGATTAAACCGTATGGTTTTGTATCGCCAGTCAAATGGTAATTATAACCCAGAGAAAATTAGTGTTTCAGGCCACTTAGTAATGATTTTTTGTAAGCAACGATTGCCGGAATTAAAGATAGTAAAATGGCTGCTATAGCGGCTATTAAAAAGAATTGTCCTACTGCAAATAAGTTTGCATAAGGGCTAATGTATAAAGCAAAGTGTTTCTCAAGTAGTGGTTGTCCAAATATCAAAGTGATAGTCACTAATAAATATCCTGCTAGTGCACCTAATAATGTTAGTAATAGGGCTTCAGCCCCGATCAATAAAATAATGATGTGAGCTTTAGCACCTAATGCTCGCAATACTGCTAATTCTCTTTCTCGCTCTTTCATGGAAGCCAATAACATAGTGGTCATGCAAATGAGAGCAGTAGCTAAAATCAACCATGAAATAACTTTTAAGCTAATTTCGACCGCGCCCACTATTTTCCATAATTCCCGCAAGGCCAAAACGGGTAAAATTGCACTTAGAGGCTCTTGTGCATATTGGTTAATATCTCGCTGCAAACTTAAGACCGAAATTTTATTTTTACTGCCCAACAAAAAAGCACTAAGCCGTGGTTGATATTTTTTTCCAAGAGGCACCGAAGCTAACAGTTCATCATCAACATGTTCTGCTTGGTGAATGATGTCGGTACTTTGTAAAGGAATATACAGAGATTGATCAGCAGGAGTGCCAGTGGAATTTAAAATACCCACCACCTTAAATGGATGATCATCGTGATGTGTAAAGCTAACTTTTCCTGTGCCATGAGACATAACTATCGATTGATGAAGGTTATATCCTAAATTTTTGGCCACATCTGCCCCTAACACTACCTCATATAAACGTTTGAAAGGTGCGCCTTGCGTAAAAGAAACTTTTTGTTTGTCAGCATACTTAAAATATTCAAAATAATCATTTGTGGTGCCGATAACAGAAAATCCCTCATGGGAATCTCCCATCAAAAGTGGAACCGTCCATGCAACTTGACTTTTATTAACAACATCTTGGTAACTATTCCATTGAATGTTAGTACTAGGGTTTCCAATTTTAAACACAGAAAACAATAACAAATTTACCCCACTGGTGCGGCTGCCCACAATCAAATCAACACCCGATATTGTTCGTTCAAAATTATTTTTTACCTCGGCGCGTAAGTGCTCAACACCGATTAGCACCAGCATACTAATCCCAATTGAGGTACACGTTAAAGTAGCCATAACTCGTCGTGACCATAAACTTGCCAGCACCAATTTAAATAACATCAGTTTCACTCCTTCTAAGCTGTAACTGTGCTAAACCAAGTTGTTGATCAAAATGTGACGCCAAAGACATATCATGGCTAACAAATATAACCGTTGAGGATTGAGCACAGTCTAAAAGAAGATGGATAAATTTTTCTCTGGTTTGGGTGTCTAATGCCGAGGTAGGTTCGTCGGCAATGATCAACTCAGGGGAACCATATAAAGCTCTTGCAACTGCAACACGTTGTTGTTGGCCGACACTTAATTCAATGGATTTTTGTTTAAGTAAATGACTGTTTAATTCTAGCCGCTCACAAATAGAGGCTAATTGGTCAGACTGTTGAGTATTTTTAGTATTTTTAAATCGTTGTGCCAAAAGTATATTTTGTTCGGCTGATAGGTAAGGTAATAAATTAAATTGTTGAAATATTATGCCAATATTATTTGCTCTAAATGTATCTTTTTGAGTTTGGCTTAATTCACTCATATCTTGCCCTAAGACTTGTATGTTGCCAGTATAGCGGCTTTGAATGCCAGAAATTAAATTTAGTAAAGTAGACTTTCCTTCACCTGAACGACCGTATAAAAAAACTTTCTCTGTTGTTTTCACCTTCCAATCAGGTATGTGTAGAGCAAAATCACTTTTTTTTGACCACGTAAAAAACAGATCTTTTATTGATAAACTATAAGGCATACAAACAACACATAAAAACAACATATCCAATAAATAAAGGTTTAGTTTAGAAACAGAGATTTTTTAAGTATAATTGCCTATCAACCCAAGGGTTACAACCTCTTTAGTCGATAAACATAAGCAGTACTCATGAATCAATTATCCAGCATTAATCAAAAACATACTTTAAGCTTCAATAAATTGCAAAAACGCATTAGACATAACACGGGCAAAGCGATAGCTGATTTTAATATGATTGAAGATGGCGACAAAGTGATGGTCTGCTTATCTGGCGGAAAAGATAGCTACACCATGTTGGACGTGTTGTTACACATGCAAAAAGTAGCGCCCATTTCTTTTAGTGTTATTGCGGTTAATCTCGACCAGAAACAGCCTGGTTTCCCAGAACACATATTACCAGAATATCTGACTCAGCTTGGTGTCGATTTTGAAGTGGTTGAAGAAGACACTTATTCAATTGTGATAGATAAAGTGCCAGAGGGTAAAACAACTTGCGCTCTTTGCTCTCGTTTGCGTCGAGGCATTCTTTATAACACTGCCACACGTTTAAAAGCCACTAAGATTGCACTGGGCCATCATAGGGATGATATGTTAGAAACACTTTTTCTGAACATGTTTAATGGAGGTCAGTTAAAATCAATGCCACCTAAATTAGTCAGTGATGATGGCAAACAAATGGTGATCCGGCCACTGGCTTATTGCGCCGAGCAAGATATTGCTGCTTATTCGCAATTCCTTGAATTCCCGATCATCCCTTGTAACCTCTGTGGTTCTCAAGAAAACTTACAAAGAAAAGTGATTAAGGGTATGTTGCAAGATTGGCAACAACGTTTTCCAGGCAGGATAGAGTCTATGTCAAAGGCATTACAAAATGTGGTGCCTTCACACTTGGCTGATAACAAACAATTTGATTTTGTCAGTTTAAAAACACAATCAATACCGTTTGAAAATGGTGATATTGGTTTTGATCCACCCGAACTCATCTCACAAGATACAAATTTGTCAAATAAGTCCACGTCTATAGCCAGACCTCTAAACATTACTAATATTTAAGAAAAGGGGTAAATAAATGAAGATCGGTTTAGCATTAGGTAGCGGTGCTGCTCGTGGGTGGGCACATATAGGTGTTATTCAAGCACTAGAAGAAATGGGTATCAATATAGATATCGTGTCTGGATGCTCAATAGGTTCTTATGTTGGCGCCTCATTTGCTTCTGGAAAGTTACCAGAATTAGCTGAATGGGTTGAAAGCCTTACGGATTGGCAAGTGTATGCTTTAATGGGAGTCGGTTTTCATAAAGGAGGATTGATGAGTGGACTGAAAGTGTTTCAAGCACTACAAGAAAATTTCAGTTATGAAACTTTTGAAGAATTAAATAAGCCTTTTGCAGCCGTAGCCACTGACCTATACAGCGGCCGTGAAGTCAATTTTTTAAGTGGTTCTGTAATTGAGGCTGTTAAAGCATCTTGTGCTATTCCCGGTTTATTTCCGCCATTACTGTTTAAGAATAGATGGTTGGTTGATGGAGGTGTCGTCAACCCTATACCTGTTAACATGTGCAGATTGTTAGGGGCTGATATCGTCATTGCGGTCAACTTAAGTGCAGATTTCAGGCCTCAATCTTTAGTTGCTAATACTTTTGACCATGGTAATAACCAAAAAAAGACATCCGATTTTTTTAAACGCAGTCAACAACAAATTCAACAATGGTTTAAAAAGGGTCCAGATTCAGATGCTAAGTCTGAGGAACAGGATTCAGTTTTAAATGAAGAATCTTTAACTAAGGAATATTTAGACATATTAGAACCTGCTAACGTTGAGCACTCAAAACAAGAGGAGTTGATTGCTAAAGACCGTATAGTAATACCTCCCGCTCCTTCTATTATTAATGCTATGACAGGTTCTTTAGATATTTTATCAGCAAGAGTCACTCGGTCTCGTTTGGCAGGCGATCCACCTGATATATTAATCGAGCCTCAACTGCGCGATTTTGGCATGATGGAGTTTTATCGGGCAAAAGAACTGATTGAACATGGTCGAGCTAGTGTGCATAGAGTTGCAGACCAAATTAAGTATCAATTAGGGACTGAATAAGTGTGATATTTAAACAACACAATTGACAGACTCGCGGCCGCTCATTAAGGTAGATACCTAACAAAAAACAAAAACAAGGAATGCCAACATGCCTATTCAAATTAGTTTCGAACTGTCTGACAGTGATCTAGATCATTTTCGTTCAATGATGAAAGCAGCTATGCAAAAAGCCAGTGAGTATCCACCGGCTGAAGTTTTAAAAAAAGCACGTGCCGTTTGCGCTGAAATGGAACAGGCTAGCTTGCCTGATTTTGTTAAACACAGAATGGAGTCTTTAGAAACACTTATATCTGCATTAGAAGATTCAGAATGGCAAATGCCTGAAGATGAAAAAAATGAAATTTTAACTTCCTTAGCTTATTTTAGTGAGCCAGAAGATTTAGTACCCGACAATATTCCAGGATTGGGTTTTGTGGATGACGCTATTATGATTGAATTGGTTATACAAGAGTTGTCACAAGATTTGGCAGCCTATAAGCAGTTTTGTAAGTATAGATTAACTGAAGAAAACCGTCGTGGTGTTGAAGCGAATGTAAATCGTGAAAGTTGGTTGGAGAGTAAGAGAACGGAACTACGCTCCAATATGCGTAGAAATCGCAGTACCAGTGGAAGCAGGCGTTTGTTTTCTAGGATAATGTAGGACCAACAAAAAGGATACACAGGGCAGTTCTATCGTCATGTGTATCCTTAATCATAATTTGTCTCACTAATTATTAACTTAGTTCTTAACAATCGCGGTTATGCGTAACGGCTTATTCGGTAAATACAAACCTTTTTGCTGCATGAACCATGTTTTACTTAAAGTTAACGTCCCTTTTTTATCAACTAAAGTTTGCAGCTCTTCTGGTAATCTCACATCTTCTTCAAAGTGAAATAATAAACCTTCTGGCGCAGGCATCATGAAAGATAAAAAACCACCCATCTCATCAAAAAATGCCTGATACTGCTTAAACAACAATAATAACTCATCATGGTTGTATTGCGTTTTCAAAAAGCTTGGTAACGTTTCTAATTGCACTGACATGTCGCATTGATTGGCCTGATCATCTAATTCGATGATCACCTTGGCTCTGGCCATTTTTAGAATTTTATCCGTAGGTACAGTGAAACGATTATTATTTTCTATTGTTAAGGCAAGTGTTTGTTTTTGTGTCTTTATTTGCGCGCTGCTGACGTGACACAAACGTTTATCAGCAATATGCATAAAACCGAAGGCAAATCTCAATGCATCAGTATCTGGATCGTCAAGTTTCTTTACGTGGCTGTAAAAGCTCGAGTACTCCACATCTAATGTTTCTGCAACTACTTGTGAGTTTAAAAATATAAACCCTAAAAT
>OOFU01000064.1_pt1 | contig 14219 bp, 15 predicted proteins | sample 1670361 | NCBI WGS metagenome assembly OOFU01 (sample SAMEA98145418, study PRJEB22522) | marine metagenome | biome: marine biome; feature: marine water body; material: sea ice | place: Arctic Ocean | collected 14-Sep-2015 | depth 1.3 m
ATTTATTTCTGAATAAAAAATAAAAACCTATGTTCAATTTAAGTAAGTTTCGTTTTAAACCAGTTAGTCATCATAAATGCTTACAAAGCGAATTAGAAACACGTTCTTAGTTTCTTGTTGTTTATGAGTTATGTGTTCAATGTTGATTTTGTCTTTGGATAATAATGGCAATGTATTGGTAAAACTCCAATATACTTTTTAATTTCGAAATAGCTCTTTTCTCATTACTTGATCATTACTTAGGTAAATATGAAATAGGAAAGTTTGTGCAGATAATGGTTCGGCAATAATTCTTATGATTTTTCTGGTTCATAGATTATTACCCGAGTATAGCCTTCTACCCACTGATAACGATTAATGTTAAGTGCAAAAATAACCACGCTGGGTTGCGAAAGTAATTGTCCCAGTGTTGCATTGCGATCGAGTAACAAACGTTGCGCAGCTAGATAAGGCTCACCAGTCAATTCGTGAGCATTGCCAAAGCCACTCATGGCTAAGCCAGCTGTATGATCGTCATTATTTCCTGTACGGTTATCCCAAAGACAGGTGACATTGGGGTTAGCACGTATATTTTTTACCTTCTGGGTATTTTCTAATGATGCCAGGTAGATTTTATCCAAGTCCGTCGAAATAGCATAGGCCATTAAATGTAACGCTAGCTCTTTATCTCCGAGAGTGGCGAGCACACATTGAACTTGTTGGTTTAATAGTGTGGCTACGGTATTTTTCATTATATGCTTTCCAATTATAAGCATGACTACTGAAAACATCAGTGAGTCTGTCAATATAGTTTTAGTTAATTACAATAGCTGCTCTGATAAGGTTGTAGTAACTAGTGAACCTAAAAATGTTCAATTTTAATGTCAGACAAAAATAACAAGGCCATCAGAAAATACTAAAGTGGTTGTACTGTAAGGCAGCCATGTTGGGCTTGAGCCACTTCAATTCTCATCGTTCTATTGATGTGAAGACTGCTAAGTGGAGTCTTTTTATTTGACAGGCTAGTGTCTGCGGGTAACCAAACAACACGTGTTCTATCTTATCATTGACGTGTCTATTTCGGAAGTACACGCCCGACATCATCATTCGGACTTGTCGTTATAGCAAAAAGTATAATCGGACATCAAATGTTTTCTAAAAAATGCTAGTAATTGAAAATATTAAAACATTTCATCCGGTAGCATCCTATTGACATAAAAATAGCCATTACATCCCAAAACTGATCTCCAGCTTGTATTTTACGTATTTTTGTTTGGATAATTCTTCTTATGAAATCAAATCAAAATTTAAGGTGTTTCTATGATTATTACTATAGTTGCTATCCTGACATTGGTTCTGGCACCTGCTCAAATGGAAGCCGACACGTCTGATAAAGACGCTTATTACCAAGTAGGGGAGGCTAGTCGTGATGGTATTGGCAAATTCTATATGGGTCGTGAAATTTCTCATGTTATGGGTCACCTTGGTGCCGGTTGGCTCGAACGTCCCAGACGTGAACGTGAGGAACGCACCGACTTATTACTTCAAAATTTGTCTTTAAAACCCACCGATAATGTTGTTGATCTAGGTGCTGGTACTGGTTATTTCAGTTTCCCTATAGCTAGGCTGTTAACAGATGGAAAAGTCTTAGCCGTCGACATAGAGCATAAAATGCTCAGACTCATCGAGAAGCGAAAATCAGTAGAAGGTGTTGAAAATATTGATACTTTACTTGCTAGTGAGCGGTCTCCTAATATACCTACTGCCAGTGTTGATGTAGTGTTGTTGGTCGATGCATACCATGAGTTTTCGTTTCCCCGCGATGTAATGACTGGGGTTGTCAAAGGATTGAAATCGAGCGGTCGAGTGGTACTTGTTGAATATCGCGGTGAAGACAACAATGTGCCTATTAAGCGGCTGCATAAAATGACACAACATCAAGCTAAAAAAGAAATGAGCGCGGTAGGTTTGCAATGGTTACGTACCGATGACTATTTACCGCAGCAGCATGTCATGACATTTATCAAACAGTGAGCAAAATTAAAAAATTCCACAACCCTACAGGGGTTATTATGGATACCAGTAGAAAACCATCAGTATCAGCAACCCAACATCGCCGTGGCACTAGAACCGGTGAATGTCCTTTGTGCAGGCGAATGACTGCACTCACCTTTCATCATTTGATACCAAAAAAGATGCACAGGCGTAGCTTTTTTCAGAAAACATACAAGCGCGAACAACTCGCTATTGGTATCTATATTTGTCGGCAGTGTCACAATGGAATTCATCTGCTCTTTGATGAAATGACTTTGGGTAAACACTTCAATACCCTCGAAAAACTGTTGTTGGACGAACCTTTGCAGAAACATTTTCGATGGGTGGCGAGGCAACGCCTTGCCACTAATCTAGATGAAATGTTACAGCATGACTCATTATAATGTGTTAAAGACACTATAGCTTTATTGGTCTCTCGTTTACTGACATTCGGCGAATGCCGCCGCCAAAGCTCTAGCTGACCTATTTACTGAGTTCTAAGTTTCCTCGCAAACATATGAAAAGAGGTATTTTTTGTTGATGTCTATTGAACTACTTAAATTTCAATATGTATCGGTTGGAATATTACCATCCATGACAATTCTACAAGACCCGTCGGCATTGTTAGATATATAGGCCAGCATAGGGCCGATGATGCGCCTGATTATCTAGCAATCACGAGGTGTCAAACTATGCCAACTCGTGAGTGCGATCCAGTTCCTTAGGCAACTATTGATTCACCGCCCAAGGTGCGGTCTTGAAAGCTCTATCGTCTCGCAAGAATTCGCTTAATCCTTATATTTTAAGAGTAGATGGTTGATGCAAACTTATTTTATATTATACATTCATGAGGACGGGCTTATGGAGAAGTGCAGTTTTAGGTGTTCATTACTTAAATAGATCTAGTTGCACTTTACGGGCTATTTATCGTTACAATTCTATCGCATGTTTTCCTCTTTTATTTGACAAGTTAGCTCTGAAGAAAATCTTATAAATATCTAATTTATGCTATTGAAAAGATATTAACTATTGATTTTAAATGTCGAATAAGAATTATACACATGTACAGTTTTTTGAATTTATCGGATACAGCAGCCTACCAAATACAAAGTTCCGGTCGTAATGTGGAAATTAATAATCACAACACATGCAAAACAAGTGACTTGAATAAATTAAAACTGCTTACAATTTTGCTCGGCAGCTTAAAACTAGATAGACGATGGGATGATGATTAATGCTCAAAATTGTGACTGACGTCTCAAACGATATTTGATTTGTAGGTTTATTAAAAATCTATAAAGTGAAGTTTCACAAGGCTTTGCCAATACTTCTTCCAGCAATATAACAGTATGAATAACTGGAATGGCATCTTCGTGTCACATACGCTCTAGACAATAATATCAATAAACTGATCGCGTCGATTAACATTTATAGTCGTGTTACTGAGCCTTCGGTCATATTTTTTTTGGTATTTATGCATTTTTTGCCTTCTATTGTAAGTAATACGTTTATCTATGATGTATATACCGTTAATACAAACAGTTTTTATGGCTTTAACTGGCTCCGCAAAAATCGAGTGTCTACCCATATGTTTCTCTCTTTAATACGTCATCTAGATTATAAATATAGTTGAAAGAAACCTTTTCCTCGCACAAATTAAGTTAACAAAGTGTCCAATTAAAATTTATTCTGATGTCTTTCTACAAAAATAATTGATGGAGATCACAACTTCTTTGTTTTATCAAAAGTAACCGGGGTAGGGTAAATTAAGTATGATGGTCATCTCATAGATGGAAAAGCTGTGTGTACGCTTCAGTTTATTCAGCTTACTTTAAAACGCTAATAGCTTCTTGAAAGGATCTTTTGTGGTTTTTAAAAAACATACCATCATTTAATATTAGCAGACGGTTACTATGGTCTTGGTTGTGTTTAATAAATTTAGGATTGGGGTGACTATTTTCAAGCTCTACAATAAAACCTAATTTTAGAGATGCAGTAGTCTCTTAATTCAGAGAATATTTTTAAGATAATATTATTTTAATACGGGTAAGGATGCACGGTTATTTGAGGTGGGAATGCTTATTTTGATATTGGTGGTTGCAATGGCGAATGTTGAATATCTGGATGTTGCAAGTGATGGTTTGTTAAAATTAGAATGCTGGACACACAAAGTTGTTCGTCCAGCGATTAGTTCTGTCTTTTATTTTATTGTATCAAGCGCTTGGCTGACATCTGCGATGATGTCGTCAATGTTTTCGATACCAACTGATATCCTGACTAAGTCTTCACTGACGCCGGCTTTGGCTAATTCTTCTGCATTAAGTTGTCTATGGGTAGTAGACGCAGGATGGCAGGCTAGTGATTTTGCATCACCTATGTTGACTAGTCTTAAAATCATTTGTAAGGCATCGATAAACAGACCACCAGACACTTTACCGGAAGACTCAGCAGTAGTTTTTATACCAAAGCTTAATATCCCTGATGCCTTGCCATCAGTAATTTTCTTACAAGTCATTAGGTAAGGGCTATCTGCTAATGCAGCATAATTTACCCAGCTTACTTTTGGGTGATTAGATAAATATGTGGCTAGTTTCTCAGCGTTTTCACAATGCCTCTCCATACGTAAACCCAATGTTTCAAGACCCATTAAAATATTAAACGAGTTAGTTGGTGAAATAGCAGCGCCGGTGTTACGAAGTGGAGCAACACGGCATCTACCGATGTAAGCCGCCGCTCCAAGAGCTTCTGTGTAAACCACACCGTGATAAGATGGGTCTGGCTGATTTAAAATAGGGAAACGTTGTTTGTTAGCTACCCAGTCAAATTTACCAGAGTCTACAATGACACCACCAATAGATGTGCCATGCCCGCCTATGTATTTGGTTAAGGAATGAATAACAATGGCAGCACCATGTTCAAACGGGCGACATAAGAAAGGTGTGGCTACCGTGTTATCAACAATTAAAGGTACACCATGTTTAGCGCCAATTTCTGCTAGCTTTTGAATATCTACAACGTTGCCTGCAGGATTACCAATTGATTCACAAAAAATCGCTTTAGTATTTTCATCAATGGCTGCTTCAAAGGCGGCATAATCGTCAGCGTCAATCAAACGCGCTTCTATACCTTGGTTAGGTAATGCATGAGCAAATAAATTGTAAGTGCCGCCATAAAGCTGGCTGGTACTGATAATATTGTCACCTACGGAGCAAATACATTGGATAGCATAAGTAATAGCAGCCATTCCTGATGCAACGGCTAAAGCTGCGATACCACCCTCCATAGCTGCAATTCGCTCTTCAAGTACCGCTGTTGTTGGATTCATAATCCTAGTGTAAATGTTTCCCGGTACTTTCAGGTCAAACAAGTCTGCGCCATGCTGCGTGTCATCAAAGGTATATGAAGTTGTCTGGTAAATAGGTACAGCTGCAGCTTTGGTGGTTTCTTCTGACGTATAGCCATGGTGAAGAGCTAAAGATTCTAGTTTCATGTTGAATATATCTCTGAATTATTAATATGTTTTTAACATTTCCGTTTATTGATGTTATCCCGTTGTCGTTGATAAGTTCAAATAGTACTGCTTAAGTTATTGTGCTTATTTGGAATAAGGTATTCGTCTATTTAACTTTATAATCATAAATAAAAGTTGCGACATAAATACATAAGATAATATTAAATAAGTGTCAGGTGTGCTTTACCTGCAATGTAGGCTTTTTTAAATTGGTAAAAATATTCCTCAAGTGCCTCTGAGGCGAGCTTATCATTAGCCATTTTCAACACTTCTATAGCAACTTCTGCAGTGCATAGTTGATGAATATGTGCGGCCTCACGCAGTTGGTAAGATGATGATTTTTTAGGTTGAATACCCAATACAGGTAGGTTTGCAAAAGAGGGGCTTTTAAACATTTTACTCGCCTCACGCCATGTACCATCTAACATCACAAATAATGGCGTCTTATCTTGTTGAATAATGCTTAAATCTTCAGGGGTATCGATACATCTATGTGCTTCGGCATATTGTTGGGGAAATACTAAAATAGGTGCGTACTTTGGATTAGCAAGCAATTTGATTAGTACGGGATCGGGGGTGACCCTGTCCCATTTAAATGCATAGTTGTCGGGTATAACATCAGCAATAAGTTTACCGGTATTGCTTGGTTTGTAATATTCATTCTTATACATAACCAAGCAAAAAGCAGTGTGGCTAGTAATCGACGGACGTTGGACACAAATACATTTTTTTTCAGGTATTAAACACTCCTCGCAGCGTTTCACTTTATAGCCTCTTGCTTTAAATTCCTTTGTCGAAAGTGCGAGCTGCTGTTTGCGCAAAACTTGTACTGTATTGATATGTGGCAAATAAATCTCATTAAACATGAATCACAATCATAACATCATCGCTTTATTTAGAGATTTTAAACAGTCAAAGTATGAAATTTTAGATTGATAATAATATTCACATTACACTTTTAGCCTCATCAATTACTTAACGCCTATTTGTTTTAACCAGTAATAAGCTAGTTTGTTTTTAAAATGGTTAGTCTGGTCATATTCATTACAAACCTATCGATGGTGCACCAACGTTTATCGACATTGCGATTCAGTAACATAACAATGCACTTCTACATTGACTAAACTATCTGTAGTGTGGGTATACCGAGATAGACAATAATAACACTACCAACATGTTCATAAATGACAGTTTTATCATCAACTAATGTCATGAAAATGAAGAGACGACTATCTAATTTTAATTCCACTTATGAATAATTTTGCATAAAAATGGGCTGTGTTTTATGCAGTTATATCTTGTGTAAAAATTGTTAATTCCAGGCCATAATCTAGAACATATATATTGTTAGCTGCATCAAAATAACCTACTGCTGTGTTTTGAATGATCGGAACGTGTGACAGGGTTGATAAAAATGCAGTTTTCACAACACAATTACTGATCCTACAATGTTGTCTGATAAAGTTTCTTTATGGGTTTTATTTGACTTAACTAACGCCAATAGTCTGCTGTGACATCACTTCTTTAATCTTAAAAGACAGGCTCCTCAAAATAAGTTACATAAAACTACTTCTTCAATTATCAGAATAGTTCGAGAAGCTGAATTTTTATTAAAATCAAACAGCTATGATGATGATTGACAAGTAAATCTAGTTTTTACTCTTTGGAGCTTAGGATATAAATAAGGTATTATATCAAATGAATACGATGGTAATTCTGGCTTTCCCGTTTTTAAAACAAATTTCAAAATAGCCGAAAATCAAATAGAGGGTAGTTGTATGAATGAAATTTCAACCAAAGATTTTCTTGATCTTAGTAAAATGTTGCCAGAGCTTCGTTTTGAATATGCATTGACACAAATGACTGAAAAACAAAATCTATGGGGGTTGTATGGTGAAAGTGGTTGGGTGATGCTTAAGGCTGATGATGATGCCTGTATACCCATTTGGCCACATAAAGAATTTGCTGAGGCTTGGGTAAAAGACGAATTCCCTGATTGCCAACCTAAACAAATTGACTTTGTTGAATGGACTGATGTTTGGTTGCCGGGAATGAAAAATAACAAAACGCTGGTATTGGTTTTCCCATTAGGTGACGACGAAGAAGGGATCATGCTAGAGGCTGAAGAGATGATCAGTTGCATTAAAGAAGATTTAAAAAAATTAGTTGCAACCGACCCAAGTTGATGACGTTCAGCAAAAAAATATTTGGACTGGGTGATATAACGCTCAGTTTAATGTATATGTATATGTTGCCAATCGTCCTGATTTTTATAAGAATTCTAATTTAGAGATGGTTAGTTCATTATGAGCATGAGAAATTCATAAGATTGGTCAGAGGAGTGTTAACGTTTGGCACCAATTTTTAACGTCTGCGTCAAATTGATATTTGCAATTTGTGACAAAAATATTGTGTTTTTGTAAGGTTATCAAAGTTGCAAAATCTATAGTGAGCATGTTTATTACAAAATAAATCCAATATAAGCTTGATGTTTTCAAAGCCATAACTTGAGGAAGTTACACGTTTAAATGCGTCACGTATTGATGTGGACAAAAAGTATGCTATAAAAATGCAATTAACTCAGTCCCTTCAGTGCTTAGACAATGAAATTGCCATAGTTTTTCATCACAAGTTGGACGTCCGTCCTCATTATGACCATCTTCGGTTAACAAACATTTAGGTAATTTTGCCAGTTGAAATTTAATAAATTAACTAACAATTTATTCAGTAAAATATAGTGTTCCAATAAACACATCAACAAGACATATACGCTATTTAGCCGGTTGATTTGACTCAATCATTATTTCTTCGGGTTAGTGTAAATACCGGTAGATCAGCCTAACGAATAAAATTTATTCACTTTACTATCACAGGCACCAATACAGTGCGTTTGCACACTTTTAGCTTTTTTTAAAACATCTTATTTACATATGTATTTTTAACTACATGATATATATCAGTAATTTATCTGGCTCATGCATTGCTAAAGAATAGTTTAAAGGAGATATACTTTAGCCATGAAAGATAATTTGGAACATAACACCTTGTCTAAAGAACAAAAAAACGTAATACAAAAATTATGTATTTTGTTGATTGATGAAAACCATCAAAGAGCTGAGTCATTGTCTTTGGCATTAAATAATTCTCGTTATAAAATTAGTCACTTAGCCAATTCAGAGCTGTCGCTACTCAAACAGGTGGATGAAATCCAACCAGATATTATTGTCATTGATATAGAGTCCCCTAACCGTGATATTTTAGATAGTTTAAGTACTATTTCTCATTTTAACCCTAAGCCAGTAGTGATGTTTTCTGGCGAAAAAGATACTGATACTATTAATCAATATATTGAATCTGGGGTTAGTGCATATGTTGTGGGTGATTTACAAGCAGATCGTGTAAAACCGATCTTGGATGCTGCAGTGGCTCGCTTTCGTGAATTTCAAAAATTGAAAGTAGAGTTAAGTGATACTAAACAACAATTAGCTTCGCGTAATTTAATAGATCAAGCTAAACGATTATTAATGAAAAAGAAAAATCTGTCGGAAGACGATGCTTTTAAAGCTATGAGAAAAACAGCTATGGATACTGGGCAAAAATTAGACGATGTGGCGAAAACTCTTATTTCTTTTTTCAACACTATTTAAGTAACTAATTACAAGAGAAAAGTATGAACAGATTTGAACAAATCAATTTTAAATTAGTGCCAACACCTCTGATGCTCAAAAAGTCATCTATTGTGGGACAAAATTATGATCGAACCTGAACAAACAGACCTTACCTTAGGGTTTATTCCACTGACGGACTCGGCCCCTTTAATTGTGGCTAAAGAAATGGGTTTCTTTAGTCAGTGGGGTTTGAATGTAAAATTACAAAAACAAAATTCGTGGGCGACCCTTAGAGATAAATTACACGCTGGGTTGTTAGACGCTACACAAATGTTAGCGCCTATGCCTTTAGCAAGTTCATTAGGTTTAGGTTGTGCCAAAGTAAAAGTGATAACTCCTTTAGTACTTAGCCTGAATGGTAACGCCATAACCTTGTCTGAAAAATTACATCAAGAGATTTTGCAAGAAAACAACCTTGCCCATGTGACCTTGCCTCTCGCAGCGTATTTATTAGAAAAAGTGATCAATGTGCGCAAAAAGCAAAACCGACCAAAGCTTCGATTTGCCACAGTGTTTCCCTATAGTTGTCATTATTATCAACTCAGGGATTGGTTAGCCTCAGCTAATATTTCAGAAAAAGACTTGGACATCTTGGTTGTACCCCCTGTAAATATGGTTGCCTTTCTTCAAAGTGGTGAAATCGATGGTTGTTGTGTAGGCGGACCCTGGAATGCCAAAGCTGTTCGAGCAGGAATTGGTTTAACTGCATTGACATCATTCGATATATGGCAAGATAGCCCTGAAAAAGTATTAGGATTATTAGCCAGTTTTCAAAAAAGTAAACCGAATACTGTCATAGCTTTAACTGCCGCTCTAAAACAAGCCTGTATTTGGTTAGAAAGCATTCCAAATCGATTTGAAGCTGCACGTTTATTAAGTTCAGATCAGTACTTAGATGCATCGGTTGATGTGATTGCTCCATCATTAATTGGTAGCTGTCTTACCCATATTAGTATGCCTCCTAGAGCTATTCCCTCGTACAATCAATTTTCTAAATCCAGTAATGGTTCTATTAATACGCCTGAATATATCAGAGGTGAATGGTTAATTAGTCAAATGGTTAATGCAGGACAACTTAAATATGTTGATGTACCTACTAATTTAGTTAAAGAGGTATTTAGGCCAGATATCTATCAGCAAATGCGTCTAAAGTTAGAAGACCAAGCGGTGCAATTCTACCGTCGTTCAGGTTGATTGAAGCATGCCTAGAGCACCTGAGTGGTGCGTGATGCACTTTTTTGGTTATGTGTGCATCCAAAAATCATAACGATAATCCACTAACTCTATGAAAAATAACACATATAAAAGTTGGCATCGTTGCTGCAACATTGTTTGTGAAGAAGCGATCTAAAGAAATAACAATTAGTACGGTGGCGAAGAATTAAAAGGCGTTAAGCGCGCTCAAGCGTTAAGTAAACAATTGAAGTCATGCGATGTTGTATGGTGCAGCTAGGCAGTGTAGCCCACAAAAACTTTAGTGTCCTGAAGTTGTTGTGGGTTTTTTTTTGGCTAAAATCGGAGTAGGAAATGGCTAATATAAAGTTATTAATTTCGTTGAAATTAGTTGTTAAATCATTACGAGTATGTGTGATATTAACAGTCTTAAGCAGTTTAATCTTTGTAACTCATGTATCAGCGCAAGAATTGGGATGGCCAGAAAAAGAAGAGTTAAAATTTGGTTTTATTAAGTTAACTGACATGGCACCTCTCGCGGTGGCCTATGAAAAAGGTTACTTTGAGGAAGAAGGCCTTTACGTGACACTTGAAGCGCAAGCGAACTGGAAGGTTTTACTTGACCGAGTAATTGATGGACAGCTTGATGGTGCGCATATGTTAGCGGGTCAACCTTTAGGCGCAACTATTGGTTATGGTACAAAAGCGGATATTATCACAGCATTTAGTATGGACTTAAACGGCAATGCCATCACAGTTTCTAATGATATTTGGAAAGAGATGAAAAAGCATGTTCCTCACGAAGATGGAAAACCAGTTCATCCAATCTCAGCCGATTCGCTTAAACCAGTCGTAGATGATTTCAAAAACAAGGGTAAACCTTTCAAAATGGGGATGGTGTTTCCAGTATCTACTCATAATTATGAGTTACGTTATTGGTTAGCTGCTGGTGGAATACACCCTGGCTTTTATGCCCCACACAAAGGTGATACCAGTGGTCAAATCGATGCTGATGCCCTGTTGTCTGTAACGCCTCCACCACAAATGCCTTCTACTATGGAAGCTGGCACTATTCACGGTTATTGCGTAGGCGAGCCTTGGAACCAACAAGCGGTATTTAAAGGTATAGGTGTGCCGGTTGTGACCGATTATGAAATTTGGAAAAACAATCCTGAAAAAGTCTTTGGAGTAAGCAAAGGTTGGGCTGAAAAAAATCCGAATACGCATATTCGAGTGGTTAAGGCGATGATCAGAGCTGCCATGTGGTTAGACGAAAATAACAATGCGAACCGTCCAGAAGCAGTGAAAATCCTATCTAAGAGTCAATATGTTGGAGCGGATTACGAGGTTATCGCAAACAGCATGACAGGTACGTTTGAGTATGAAAAAGGAGATGTACGTGATGTGCCTGACTTCAATGTGTTTTTCCGTTATAACGCAACTTATCCCTTTTACAGCGATGCTATCTGGTATTTGACTCAAATGCGCCGCTGGGGACAGATCTCAGAGCCAAAATCCGACGCTTGGTACAAAGATATAGCCAAACAAGTTTACCGTCCTGATATTTATGCTCAAGCCGCTAAAGCTCTGATTACAGAAGGTAAAGCCAATGCGGTTGACTTCCCTGAGTTTGCAACAGAAACAGGCTTTAAACCTCCCCAGACAGAATTTATTGATAAAATTGTGTATGACGGAAGTGAGCCTAATGCTTATTTAGAAAAGTTTGCTATCGGACTTAAGAAAGACAGCAAAATCTAACAAGTTATGTGAGCTAATGGGGTGTTATGCCCCATCTAGTTTGGAGAATTCCAGATGAGTAAACAACAAACGGTGCCTATGATTTTTAATCAAGTTAAACACATTAACTGGCCAACCCTGAATCAATTTTTATCTGCCACAGCTCTTCCTATTGTTGGTATCGTCATATTTCTTGGCTTATGGAGCTTAATGGCAAAAAATATTGATACCTCCTTGGGTAAGTTTCCAGGACCAGCCTCTGTATGGCAGCAAACGAAGGTATTAGTGGCTGAGCACAATGCGCAGATGGACAAGGCCGACAAGTTTTATGCTCGTCAAGATGACCGTAATGCCGCACGTGTTGCAAAAGATCCAAGCTATGAGCCTAAAATTAGAGCTTTTACCGGTGCGCCGACTTTCTTTGAGCAAATTTGGACTAGCTTATATACTGTGATGGTGGGATTTATTGTGGCCTCACTGTTAGCCATCCCAATCGGGATTTTATGCGGGCTAAGCAAGAATGCTTATACGGCTATTAACCCATTGATCCAACTATTCAAGCCGGTATCACCTTTGGCATGGTTACCTTTGGTGACTATGGTGGTTAGTGCTGTGTATGTCAGCAACGATCCCATGTTTTCTAAATCGTTTATTACTTCAGCCGTGACGGTTTCATTGTGCTGTTTGTGGCCGACTTTAATTAATACTGCTGTTGGTGTATCGAGTATCGATAAAGACTTGCTTAACGTAAGCAAAGTACTGCGTCTTAACGGTTTGTCACATGTGACTAAAATAGTCTTGCCTTCTTCTATTCCAGCTATATTTACTGGCCTACGTTTATCCCTTGGGATTGGTTGGATGGTACTGATTGCTGCAGAAATGCTCGCCCAGAACCCTGGTTTAGGTAAATTTGTTTGGGATGAATTTCAAAATGGCAGTTCTGAGTCATTAGCTCGGATCATGGTGGCTGTATTAACGATTGGTGTGATTGGTTTTGCGTTAGACAGATGTATGTTAGCGCTACAGAGAAAGTTCAGTTGGGACAAAAGCGCGGTATTGCGTTAAGTGACTCGCTTAGATGGATAGTAACCGAAAGTAACCGAAAGTATATTTGAGGATTGAGTAATGAGTAACAAACATCATTTAGAGTTGACACAAGTAGGGATGGATTTCCCCACCCCCAAGGGGCCATTTAATGCTTTGCAAGACGTTAACTTACGTATCAATAAAGGTGAGTTTATTTCTTTGATTGGTCACTCTGGTTGCGGAAAATCTACGGTTCTGAATATTGTAGCAGGTTTATATCAAGCCACTAAAGGTGGCGTTATCTTAGAAAACCAGGAAGTAAACGAACCCGGTCCAGAGCGAGCTGTTGTATTTCAAAATCACTCGTTATTACCTTGGTTGAGTGCTTATAAAAACGTTGAATTGGCGGTGAAACAAACCCAAAACGGTCGCTCAAAAAAAGAGATGAAAGAGTGGGTAGAACATAATCTTGAGTTGGTACATATGAGTCACGCCGCCGACAAGTTACCCGCTGAAATATCAGGTGGTATGAAACAACGTGTTGGTATTGCGCGCGCATTAGCAATGGAGCCAAAAGTGTTGTTGATGGATGAGCCCTTTGGAGCATTGGATGCATTAACTCGGGCTCACCTGCAGGACTCTGTTATGGAGATCCATGCGCAGTTAGGCAACACCGTTATAATGATCACCCATGATGTGGATGGGTTAAGTACGTTGGACCTGAAATTGGCCCGAAAAATGGACAGCCTTTCACGGTGATGTGAGTGTGATCCAATAGAAAAGGCCCCGGAACTGGGGGCCTTTTTATTCATGTTGATTGGTGCCTTTTGGCAACTCTTACATAGAAGCAAGTAGGCCTTCACCGCCTGAAACGTCGCAAACACCAGGGGATTCTTCTTCTTGCAACAGTGTTACAACGCCGTCGTCTACAAGCATCGCGTACCGTTTCGAACGTGCCAGCAAGCCCGCTGGTGGTGCACTGAAATCCATGCCGATATTTGTCGTAAATGCGCGTTCTGCGTCACCAAGCATTGTGATGCCGGCAGCGGTTGCCCCGGTTGCTTCGCCCCATGCTTTCATCACGAAAGGGT
>OOFU01000065.1_pt1 | contig 14194 bp, 10 predicted proteins | sample 1670361 | NCBI WGS metagenome assembly OOFU01 (sample SAMEA98145418, study PRJEB22522) | marine metagenome | biome: marine biome; feature: marine water body; material: sea ice | place: Arctic Ocean | collected 14-Sep-2015 | depth 1.3 m
CTCCCCAACTACCCAGACTTCAAATCACTAATGCGACATGATCACCGACAAAAACATAACCAATAGCGATAAATTAGTAATGCCACTAAAGATTCTCTGCTGTAAATTAATTGAAAATTCCCACCTATATAGAGAGCCCACGTGAGTCCATTATTATCGTTCAAATACTCTATAACGCCTGTTATTCATTACTTAACCCTTCGCACGAAATAGTGAAAATCAAACATCTATAGTTGAATTAGTAGAGTCTCACTTGGACCTAATTTTTTATAATTTATGCTAAAAAAGGATGAAGCATGGATTCAATTTGTCATCTCCTCGCGACTGATTATAATAAGCCGCTTTTAGATCGGGATAGATATCATTTAAACCAATGTGGGGTCCAAAAACGCATGATAATAACGGCATCTTTCTTCCCCTAAGGCTGGAGACAATTCAACCACTTAAATGGCAGTTTAAACACCAATGATTAAGGAAGAGACACCGCCACCAAAGTCGAACCTGCCAAGCAGCCCAAATAATTTGTTTGGCATTGCGTTGATGATGTTAGGCATGTTGCTTATGGCCTGTATGGACACTGCGGTTAAGTGGTTAGTTGAAGCCGATGTTTCACCGGCTCAGGTGTTGGCGATGCGTAGCTGGATTATTGTACCTGTTATCTTATTGTTCCTATTCGCTCGTGGTCAGCTCAAGTTACTCAAAACCGCACGTCCATTTGCCCATGGACTTCGAGGTGGCTTAGGCATTTTTGCACCACTGCCCTTTTTTGCTGCACTTCAATATTTGCCGTTAGCGGATGCAACCGTGGTGTTTTTTAGTTCGAGTTTTATTCTCACTGCGATATCAGCAATCGTATTAAAAGAACGCGTCGGCATTCACCGCTGGAGTGCTGTCGTGATCGGTTTTGGTGGCGTGGTTATCGCAATGAACCCCGCAGGTGACAGCGATTACTGGGCTTATCTGCTGGTATTGTGCGCTGCACTAGCTTATGCGGGTATTCAGATCAGCGGGAAACAACTGATGAAGCAAGATTCTGTTATCTCCCTCGTGTTTTCCTTCAACTTGATGATTGGTTTGGCCAGTAGCGCTATATTACCTTGGGTGTGGGTATCCGTTTCATGGTCGGTCCTTGGCGTCGTATTGTTAATGGCATTATTAGCTGTGTGCGGCCACATTGCACTGACGGCGGCATTCGGCAAGGCTCAGGTTTCGGCAATCGCGCCGTTTGAATATACGTCTCTTATTTGGATTGTGTTGCTGGGTTATCTATTATTTCAGGACATACCGTCGCAACAGGTTTGGTTAGGTGCAGTCGTCGTTATTAGTTGTGGTCTGTATATGATTTACCGAGAATCGTTACATAAACGGGCTTAGTTAGCCGCCAGTTACCGGTGGGAAGAATCCAACCTCGTCTCCTAATTTTAACGTTGCATTGGAATCGCACATTTCATGGTTAAGGGCCATTAAAACGTTGTTTTTAGAGGAAAACTGAGAAACCCACGGCTCGCCTCTGCCTCGTAACAAATCAACTAAATCACCCACTGTGACGATAGCATCAACAAAATCTAAATCTTCTTCTTTAGATTGAAGTGCTTCGCCAAGACGAGCAAAGTATTTTATTTTAATCATTATACAAACCTTATTTTTTTGTGGCTGAGCTCATTCGACTATTTTAAGACCTAAATTTGAGACCAGTCAAATAATTGAATTTCGACTAAATCACCAATTTCAACACCACTGTTTTCTTCTCGGAGCAAAATAAAACAGTTACCCCTAGTCATCGAAGTAAGAATACCCGAACCTTGCTTACCGGTCTTGCAGATCTCCCATTGCCCTTCAACAGTGAGTGATGCGATACCACGCTGGATTTCCATTCGCCCGGCTCTCTTACGCATCTTTTCAGTTGATATGGCTCTAACTACCGGCACTTGAGCTGGTAATGCGCCCGAAAGTTTTCGTATCGCAGGAATAACAAAATGATTAAAGGTCACCATCACCGCAACCGGATTGCCCGGCAAGCCAACAAACAGGCTATTTTCGATTTTCCCAAAGGTAAGCGGCCGCCCTGGTTTAATCGCAATCTTCCAAAAATCAGGCTGACCAATGTCCTCCAGTGCGGTTTTAATGAAATCGGCCTGACCAACCGATACGCCGCCTGTAGTAATGACCAAATCAGCTTTTGTCGCAGCGTCCAGTAATGCCGATCGAATACTGTCAAAATCATCCTGTATCACGCCAAGATCAATAATCTCAACCTCTAACTGAGCCAACATGCCGAACAGAGTATAACGATTACTATCGTAAATCTGCCCTTTTCCGAGTGGCTTATCAATCGATACCAGCTCATCCCCAGTTGACATAAATGCCACTATAGGCTTACGGAATACGTTTAATTGGCTGATTCCGAGTGAAGCGAGCACCCCTAAATCAGCCGGTCCTATTTTGTCGCCTTGATTTAAGATAACGGCACCTTGCTTGATATCTTCACCCGCATGACGGACATTTTCACCCAGCCGATGATTCGAATCGACCACGATTGAACCATCATCGCGCTGCTCTGCCTGCTCTTGCATAATAACGGTATCACAACCCTCAGGAATCACCGCCCCCGTCATAATTCGAATACATTGTCCTGATTCGCAAACGGCATCCAAACTTCGGCCAGCAAACGAACAGCCAATCTCTTCAAACCGAGTGATGTGCCCCTGTTGTGAATCTGCTTCTAAGTCTAAGAATGCAATGGCATAACCATCCATCGCCGAATTGGCGTGACCGGGAACATTAATGTTTGAAACAACAGACTCACTACATATTCGTCCGAGGCATTCGCGAATAGGCAATAAGACCGATTGCTGCAAAGCAACGGTTTTAGCGTCGATTTGGCTGAGCGCCTGCGCAACACTAATCGAATTTGGGTCAGTCGGATCGGCGCAACTGGGTTCGGTGTTTATGGTGCCTTTCATTTTTATATCAAATTTTTAGAACGAATGACTGATATTGAGGCATAGAAAACAACAAATTGGTAGTGCCAATGAAGGATTTCAACAGGGGTTTTTATATCACCCAGTAATCAAACTATTATCGCCGAGCCATTCTTGTTAGGCTCGCTAGGAGCCTGTCGGACAGACTTCTAGAAAGGCTGCTTGCAATACATTTTCTTCTTATATCATGATGCTAATAGAAAATCCCCAATACTGAGGACAATATGCGAAAATCTCCACCTATTGATCCAGCAAAATGTACCGGTTGCCTACAGTGTGAAATGGCCTGTTAATTCAGATCAGGGATGGGCTTCGAAGGCGGCGCGCAGGCCGAGCTATACAGCCCGGATCAATATATGAACCTGCAATTCAATAACCATTGTCTGGTAGGATGCAGATGTGTTAGTAAAACTCAACGTATAGGCGTATTACGCGGGCTGATCGAATCGAGGATTAAGCTGAACGTTTGGCGACAACGCTTAATCAACAACCCCACTTTAATTATGCAAGCCTACATGGCTTGCACTCAAGAGCTTGAATATAGTGAGTAGCCATTACGTAAAGTGTATGGCCACCAGTTTTTGACTCAAGCTCGCTTAATTCTTATTTTTATATAATTGAATGTACGCAAAATGAATAATCAACACATTAATCGATATAGCCGCCAAATACGACTTGATCAAATTGGCAAGCTGGGTCAGCAGAAGATCATCGATTCAACCATATTGATTATCGGCATAGGCGGGCTAGGATCACCCGCAGCGATGTACCTCGCTGCCAGTGGTGTCGGCAAACTTATCATTAGCGATTTCGATATAGTCGAAGAGTCAAATTTGCAGCGCCAAATTATTCATACCAATCATGCGATCGGTGACAATAAAGTTGATTCCGCCAAAAACAGCATCAAGGCGTTAAATCCTCACTGCATAGTCGAAACAATTAATTATCAGATCGACCTCGATGAGCTTAGAGCAATCATCAACCGAGTCGACCTGGTGCTCGATTGTAGCGATAACTTCCCGACCCGATTCGAAGTCAATCGCTATTGTGTTGAGTTGGCCACGCCCCTGGTGTCGGGGGCTGCAATTCGGTTAGAAGGCCAAATTTTAAGCTACCAGCCCCAGGCAGAAAGCCCCTGTTATCAATGTCTTTACAGTGAATCTGTCTATGAGAATGCCGAAAGCTGCGAAATGGACGGCATTCTTGGCCCAGTGGTTGGTGTCATCGGTACGATGCAAGCCCTACAAGCCCTGATGATTTTGACAGATAATGCAGCGTCTTTCGTGGGGAAGCTGCTATTATTCGACGCAGCCGCGATGGAGTGGCAGCAAATAAAGCTGTCGAAGAACCCAAAATGCCCAGTTTGTGCCTCTAATTAAAAGCAGCCCAAATAAATAAGTCCATATAAATCAATCAACGCTAAACACCCTGATCGAGTGACCACTGAATTCATGAATATCCGTAACCTGCTAAACCTTCGTGTGCGAGCAGCGATGACTGCAGCCAATATCCCTGAACAGTGCCAACCCATGGTTGCCCTTGGCAAAAATCCACAACAGGGCGATTATCAGGCTAACTGCGCCATGGCAGCAGCCAAATTAATGAAAACCAACCCACGTGAACTGGCCGGCAGAATACTAGAGAATTTGGACTTATCTGATATCACAGACCACTGCGACATAGCAGGCCCCGGCTTCATTAATATCAAACTATCTGAGCAGTGGTTATCGAATCAAGTCAATTTGTTACGTGATGACACACACCAAGGTGTCGAACAAGCGCAACAGCCACAGGTAATTGTGATCGACTATTCGGCTCCAAACCTTGCCAAAGAGATGCATGTCGGTCATCTGCGATCATCCATCATGGGTGACGCCCTGGCCCGAATTTTTGAAGCTCAAGGACATCAGGTAATACGCCAAAACCATGTTGGCGACTGGGGCACTCAGTTCGGTATGCTCATTACCCATTTACAGGATCAAATAGAACTCGATAGCAACGTCAAGCTAGCCGATCTTGAAGTCTTTTATCGTGAATCAAAAGTTCGCTTTGATGCGGAAGAAAACTTTGCCAAGCGTGCTCGAGCCAACGTTGTCAAACTACAGGCCGGTGATGCCGATGCACTCGCTATGTGGGAACGCTTCATCGATATTTCAGTCGCCCACAGTGAAACCGTTTACAGCAAGCTCAATGTTACCCTGAAACACAGCGACATCTACGCTGAAAGCGCTTATAACGAAGCACTACCGGGTATCATCCAAACGTTAAAGGACAAGAAACTTGCCGTTGAAAGCGAAGGTGCACAAGTTGTTTTCTTGGACGATATGACCGACAAAGAAGGCGAGCCGCTTGGTATGATCGTGCAAAAATCAGACGGTGGTTTTCTTTATTCAACCACAGATTTGGCAGCGGTCGACTATCGTTGCCACAGACTCATGGCCGACCGTTGCCTCTACTTTATCGACGCGCGTCAATCATTACACATGAAACAAGTCTATGCTGTTAGCCGTAAAGCCGGGTTTGCTACCGACCATTGCACACTCGAGCATCATGCCTTCGGCACCATGATGGGTGAAGACGGCAAACCGTTTAAAACCCGCAGCGGCGATACCATAAAGCTGAGCGCATTGCTGGACGAAGCCGTCGTACGTGCTGCCCAGTTGTTATCCGACAAAGCATCAGACCTAAATGCTGCAGACGCTGCAGAAGCCGCCCGCAAAATAGGTATCGGTGCGGTAAAATATGCCGACTTAGCCAAGACCCGAACCAACGACTACGTATTTAGTTGGAACACTATGCTCAGTTTCGAGGGCAACACTGCGCCATATCTGCAATATGCCTACACCCGAATCAAAAGTATTTTCCGCAAAGCCAACTTAAAGGCTGAGTCAGTGACTGGAGAAATCACAGTCATAGAACCAGCCGAAAAAGCGCTCTCACTCAAACTATTACAGTTTGGAGAAGCAGTTGACCAGGTAGCGCTAGACGCCTACCCACATCAGCTATGCAGCTATTTATACGAGCTATCAAGCCTGTATATGAAATTCTACGAGGCCTGTCCTATCCTGCGCAGTGACATCCCTGTTGAGGTGCGAAATAGCCGCCTACAATTAAGCGACGTTACCGCCATCACACTTAGCAGGGGGCTTGATTTACTCGGTATAGAGGTAATGGAAAGAATGTAGGCCACCTCTAAGTAGTTTCTAAGATAGTTAAGCACTTTTTAAACAACCTTAATCCATGTAAAATGCCTTCCCCTTAAGTCGCCACTCACTTGGAATACCATCCTTGCAACAGCCCATTTTCCATTTATTGCAACCACTAGCGAAAAAAACACGATGACTGACAGCAAGTCTAATAGGCCCTGGGTATGGATAAGCCTAACTTTAATGCTAGGCTTATTTGTTGCCGGCATTTTTTATCTCGACAGTCAAATCGTTAAAACTAGCAAAGCAAACGCTAAAAAGCCCGACACTACTACCAAAAAGCAAAAGCCAAAGATCGACTTTTACACCGTACTAGAAGAACGCGTGATGGACATACCCGTACCAAAAGACGATGTCGACGGTCTTGAAAACCCCGCTATCAACAAAAAAACCGTAAAGAAATTTACCCTCCAGGCGGGTTCATTCAGAAGTGCATCCGACGCCGACAGCCTAAAAGCCCAACTTGCATTTCTCGGCCTCGAAGCCAATGTCAACTCAGCCAATGTCAACGGATCGACTTGGCATCGTGTCGTACTTGGACCATTTGCATCCAATAGCAAAATATCACGTGCTAAGAATTTGCTGCTTGAGAATGGTATTAAATACGTGCAGCGTAGTGTTGTTCAGTAGCGAAGACAATTCTCGCTAGCTGAATTAGTTCTAGGGCCACGCTACGATGCTAAGTCATATTGAACGGATCTGGTAACAAATACATCAAAGTTACCAAAGTCACCAAAGTCACCAAAGTCACCAAAGTCACCAAAGTCACCAAAGTCACATTAATGGTGGATCGGGCAAACTAAAAGAAAGCCAACCACTCTTTCAGCTTTCTTTTGAGTTAAATTTACCCTATCGATAAACATTATCGCTGCAGATAACTGAGTTCAAAGCATTTATAGCGACTGGTATTGAAAAGGATTGACCAAAAAAATTCGATTCGGAGATGACTAACAGATTAGCATCGCTCAATTTTTCATCTACACTGGCACAACGTGACAATAGTACTAAGGCGATTAAGAAAGTGAAATTTGCTCTAAACATATCAACGGCTCCTTCTTTTTTATTGATACTCCTCATCTTGCCTTTATATTTGCATGCTAATGAAATTGACCTTTCCCAGTATGAAGAAGACGTTCAAGATGTATTGCTAGATATGGCGAGTGATAACGCAACGGTATTCAGCGATATCGATGATAAAGTCGCGGCTGCCCCATTAAAAATTGAAGATTACATCACCGATGTACAAGCCGTGCTATTAGATATGGCAGGTCAAGATCCAACTATTTTGTCCTTAAGCCAGGATCAAAATAGCAGTATAACCGTTGACTTTAGACGCGGCATTATTGAGGTTATTGCGAACAGTGAGCAGGCCTTAAAAAACTCCATTGTCAAAACCCTGCTAACGCAAGTTGATCCTAATGATATCGATCCTAACACCGCCCATGATTTTGGTTTGCAGTCCAAATCAGGCAAACCTTTCTTTTATGAACAAATTTTAGATCAAGACAACCAATCGATTAACAGCAATTGGCGAGCGTTACGATTTGCCGATTATTTAATCGCCAACAGAAGTAGCACCTTGCAACGCAGTCATGAAATCCGCATCTATTTAAGTAGCAACCATACAAAAATATCCAGTGCGAAGTATTATGATTTAGTAGCAGCCGCCAGTCGACGTCATCAAGTGCCTATTTCCTTAGTGTATGGGGTCATTGAAACGGAGTCCGCGTTTAACCCAAAAGCACGTTCAGCCTCGAATGCGATCGGTTTAATGCAAATTCTACAGCGTCAAGCGGGCAGAGAGTACTTTCAGCGTGTTGAAGGTTATGACCATATACCAAGTGAATCATATCTATTTAACACCGCCAATAATGTCGAGGTAGGCACCGCGTATTTAGCCATTTTAAGTAACCGTTACCTAAACAAAATAAAGCATGCCACCACACGTCAATATGCTGTGATTGCTAGCTATAATGGTGGTGCCGGTAACCTTTTCAAAAGCTTAAGCCCTAAAGGCAGTAGAACAGAAGCGATTAGACGTTTAAACAATATGAACCCATCACAAGCCTACTGGTTTATTACCAACCGCCACAACCGTGAAGAAACCCGTAATTACTTAAAACGAGTAAACACCTATCAGCAAAAATATAAGCATTTAGATGAACTCGTTGAATGGGCCTGAATCTCACCAAACTAGCAGTAGGTCAACGATATAAATCCCTCAAAAACCAGTCGGGTATCTTGCTCCGCGCCTGATCCAACAAACTTTCATGATAGCGAAAATCGGCACAATGGGCTTCAACCAGATGCCAAAACCTCGACGAATGCTTCATCTGCTGCGTATGGCAAAGTTCGTGAATCATTAAATATTCGGCCGTGGCACGCGGTAGAAATAGCAGTTGATCATTCACACTGATCGTACCTGAACTAGAACAGCTACCCCAACGTGTTTTCTGGCTACGAATACTGATTTTTTTGTAGGTCAGGCCCGTTTTATGAGACAGTTGTTCGAGCAATGGAGGCAATAGGCGCCAGGCTTTTTGGCGAATCCAGTTTCGCAGTTGCCACACTTTATCCGTATGTTGATCTACATCGCTATTAGAGACGATCACTATTTGGTTGGGGCTGTTGCCGGCCAATTGAGGCTCATAGACAACAGTCCAATAACTGTCGTCAAAGGCGAGTTGCATGTCGTCTGGCAAAGCGGGTTCTGCAAGCTGCTGTTTTTGCAGATGCGTCTCAATCCACTGGGCGTGTCGGTTGACTAACTCGGGCACTGCTTTTTTGGGAAAGCGCGGAGGAATGACAACTTCGAGACCGCCAAAAGGTTTTATTCGCAATCGGGGATGCTTAACTCTACTCGATACGCGAAGAGAGTAATCAAAAGGTATATTCATCTTGCCAACCAGTTTAGAATCCTTCGCCATGTCACATCAACTCTCATTTGAAAAACAAATTTTACAGCATTGCTACGGCACGGATCGAGCAAAATTACTGCAACTGTTAAAAAAATCTCGACGATTTAAAAATGACGAAAAGCTCAGGAAAACGCTCACGTCATTAATTTCGGCCTCGGCTGAAAAAGTAGCCGCTCGTCAACAACAAAGGCCCAAATCGCAACTCGATCAAAGCCTGCCTTTTTACGACCACCAACAAGAATTAGCCGAGGCCATTGCCACCAATCAAGTCACCATAGTGTGTGGCGAAACGGGCTCGGGCAAGACCACTCAGTTACCACAACTGTGTATCGACCTGGGCCTGGCTGACTTAGGCATGATTGGCCACACTCAACCGAGACGAATTGCTGCACAAAGTGTCTGTAATCGAATCGCTGAAGAGTTGAAAAGTGAGGTCGGTGCTGCCGTTGGTTACAAAATTCGCTTCGGTGACCATACCAGTAGCAAGGGTTACATCAAATTAATGACTGATGGCATATTGCTCGCCGAAGTTCAAAATGACCGGCTGCTCAATCAATACTCAACCATCATCATTGATGAAGCGCACGAACGCAGCTTGAACATTGATTTGCTGCTGGGTTACATCAAACAGATACTGCCAAAACGACCAGACCTGAAAGTTATTGTGACTTCTGCCACCATCGATCCAGAGCGTTTTTCGAACTACTTTAATCAGGCACCTATTCTCAACATCAGTGGACGCACCTTCCCAGTCGAGATGCGTTATCGTGTGCCCGCTCAGGATGATCGTGATTACAGTCAGGCATTGGTCGAAGCGGTGGAAGAACTCACTCAGGCAGGCAAGGAAGATATATTGGTTTTCTTCTCGGGTGAACGCCAAATTCGGGAGGCGGCTGATAAACTATCGAAAATATTTCATCAAGACTACGACATACTGCCACTCTATTCTCGGTTAAGTCAGGGCGATCAACAGCGTATTTTTCAGCGCCATACTAAAAAACGCATTGTGCTTGCCACTAATGTTGCCGAGACGTCACTAACGGTGCCAGGCATTCGTTACGTGATCGATACTGGCCTAGCCCGGCTATCACGCTATTCATGGCGGTCACGCATTCAGCGGCTGCCAATTGAGAAGATATCGCAAGCCTCAGCCAACCAACGCAGCGGTCGTTGTGGACGCACCGCACCCGGTATTTGTATTCGGCTTTATGAAGAAGAAGATTTTAACTCACGTGCAGAATTTACTGAGCCTGAAATCCTGAGAACCAATCTTGCCTCGGTCATTTTACAAATGGATGGACTCAACCTAAGTTCGATCAATGCCTTTGATTTTGTTGAAAGCCCCGACAGTCGTCTAGTCAATGACGGCTATCGTTTGCTGTTTGAGCTACAGGCCACGGATAAAGACGATCAAATCCTGACGCTAGGCCGCGAGATCGCCTCGTTGCCAGTCGATCCGAGGCTCGCCGCCATGCTTATTAGAGGGCAGCAATTAGACTGCCTGAGTGAAGCATTAGTGATCGTCAGTGCTCTTTCCATTCAAGACCCCCGTGATTCAAGCGTCGACAACCGACAGGCTGCGCAACAAAAGCATGCCGTCTGGCAGGATGAGCATTCTGACTTTTTATTCTGGATCAATCTGTGGGCTGAGTTAAAACAACAACAGACCGACCTGTCTCGAAATCAGTTTCCTAAATGGTGCAAAAAGCAGTTTTTGTCCTACCCTAGAATTCGCGAATGGCAGGACATTCACTCCCAGCTAAAACAACAGCTGAAGCAAGGAAAAAGTAAGTTTAATACGACTGAATCAGATCCCGATTTAATTCATCGAGCAATATTTGCAGGCATTCCGAGCCACATCGCCAGCTTCGATGGAACAGATACGGCTAAAAAGCAATTTCAGGCAACCCGTGATCGTCAGCTACTGATTTTCCCTGGGTCGGGTCTTGCGCGCAAAACACCCAAGTGGATTATGGCCTTCTCATTAATCGAAACAACGCGTCTGTTCGCGCATGGTGTCGCCCGTTTTAATACCCAATGGGCAATGCAGGACGCAGTTCACCTGCACCAATATGAGCACTATGACCCGCACTGGCAAGCACGCCAAGGTCGAGTGGCTGCGTTTCGCAATACGCGTATTTATGGATTGCTGATCGAAGGTGGCAAGCGAGTCAACTTTGCCGCAATTGATCCCGTACAAGCACGAGAGCTCTTTATACAGCGCGCGCTGGTAGAGGGTGACTATCGCACCACTAACCCTGTGGTTCGCGCTAATCGACAACTCATCGACCATTATCAAAAACTGGAAGACAAACATCGTCGTCGGGATATATTAATTAGCGACCTGCAATTATTTCAATTTTATAACGCGCAATTACCCCCTAAAATTGTTGATGCGCCAAGCTTTGAGGCCTGGTTTAAACAGGAACCAAAAGCCACAACCGACTTATTGTTGCTGACCGAAGACAGTCTTGTAGAACAAGTCATCGACGAAGATGATGGTACTGGCTTTCCAACCGAATTGAACTTGCGTGATCAGGTGCTTCAGCTCGACTATGTATTCGACCCGGCTAGTGAGTTCGATGGCGTTACCGTGCGTATACCCTTAGTGCTGCTGAATCAGTTCCAATCGAGCGATTTTGACTGGCTAGTGCCTGGCTTGTTAAAGAAAAAAATTGAAGGGCTGTTGCGAAGCTTGCCAAGACTCATTCGGAAAAACTTCATTCCCGTCAGTGACTTTTCCAACGCCTGTTTTGCGCGAATAGTTGACTCTGGCAGCAAAGGGAATCTATACCAAACATTACAAGAATCATTACATCGAATGACTGGCGTTCAAGTTAAGCGTTCTGACTGGCAGCTTCACCAGCTCGATTCTCATTTCCAAATGCATTACTGGCTTGAAGACCGTGGCGACTGTCTGGCCCAATCACATAGTCTTGAAGCCTTGCAGGAAAAGTTTGGTAACCAAGCCAACCAACATTTTGAAGAACAGGTTCAGCACGATGAAACGCTAACTCAAAGCGGCTTAACCAATTGGGATTTTGGCGACTGGCGCTCAACAGTAGAAATACAGCAAAAAGGTTCAGCCAATCAGGGACAAGTTATTCACAGCTACCCAGCGCTAGTCGATTACGAAGATTCGGTTGCTATTGAACTATACGAAACAGTCAGTGATGCGCAGTTTTATCACACCACAGGCATTGCCAGGCTAATTTATCTGCAGTTGTCGCAGACCATTAAATACCTGCGTAAAAACCTGCCGAAGATCAATCAAAGTGCGCTCATGTATAGCGCTATTGCGAGCAAAGCCGAGCTCATTGAAGACCTGATTCTGGCAAGTATCTTCGATTGCTTTCTTAATGGTCCATTACCCGATAGTGATCAAAGTTTTGCTGCTTGCCTGGCGCAAAACCAAAACCAATTTATTGATCACGCTAATAAACTGGCAGAACTAACCCATCAGGTTTTGATCCAGTATCGCGCCGCCATGAGCGACCTCGCCAGCGCATCAATACCCGCAAACCACTGCTCTGACATTGCCGAGCAATGTGAAAACCTGGTGTACGATGGATTTTTACGTGACGACCTGTCGATCGCAAACTTGTCTCGTCTACCGGCTTATTTTCAGGCCATACAAAAGCGAATCGTTAACTTTAAGCTAGGATCAACTCGAATTGAAGAGGCGCATTTGCTGGTTAGAAAATTTTGGGCTGAATATCTTCAGCTCAGCCAAAGTGAATCACCGCTAGAGCAACCCGATGCGACCCAACTAGACCAACTGCGCTGGATGATAGAAGAATTCAGAATAGCCAGCTTTGCCCAGCCGATGAAAACCAAAATGCCCGTATCTGAGAAAAAATTGCACACACTCATTACATCAATCAAAGTACCTGGCCAGCCAAGGTAATGTTAGACTCTACAGGCCATATCCTCATAGAAAGCTCAGTCATAGAAGCAAAAGCCATGAACCAATGCCATGAATAGTTGTGACCCACCCCAAGTCCCGCTCGTTTCCTATGACGACGCATTGCGCTCATTGCTGAATAAAGTTTCAGCCACAGAAATGGTCGAAAACAAGCCATTACTCGAAGCCTTGAGTCGAATTTTGGCACAATCAATTCAATCCTCTATCAATGTTCCACCCGCTGATAACTCAGCAATGGATGGCTATGCGATCAATACTGCAGACATCGCTACAGCCGGGACAACCAAGCTGCGAGTATCACAACGAATTGCAGCGGGAGACACTGGACAAACACTCAAGCCAGGAACAGCCGCAAGAATATTTACCGGCGCACCCATCCCATCAGGAGCGAATGCCGTCATCATGCAGGAACAGGTCGAAGCCATAGCTGACACCATTGAATTTAAGGTTCGTCCAAGCGAACAACAAAATATAAGACATGCCGGTAATGATATAAAAATCGACGACCAAATTTTAGATCAAGGCTGTCTATTAAGACCTCAGGCACTCGGACTTGCCGCTTCGATCGGCTTACAGTCATTACCGGTATTTCAAAAAATACGAGTCGGCATATTTTTTACGGGTGATGAACTGGTCGAACCGGGTGAAGCATTGGCCCCGGGCAAAATTTACGATTCAAATCGTTATACCTTACATGGCATGCTACAAAAGCTAGGTTGCGACATAGTCGATTTAGGCTTAGTGGGCGATACACTCGACGCAACCAAAACAGCCATGCTCGAGGCAACGGACAAAGCTGATTTGGTCGTAACCTGTGGTGGTGTTTCGGTCGGTGAAGAAGACCATGTGCGAATTGCGATTGAACAATTGGGCGATTTACATTTATGGCGTTTGGCGATTAAACCAGGCAAGCCGTTAGCCTTTGGAAAAATAAACCAAACCCCTTTTATTGGCCTACCGGGAAACCCTGTCTCCGTATTCGCCACTTTTATGTTGTTCGTTAGCCCGGTCATAAAGACTCTGCAAGGCAGGTATTGGCAAAAGCCCACCGCGATACCCGTCACAGCCGGATTCGATTGGCCTAAACCCGATAGCAGGCGAGAGTTTTTACGAGCGCGCCTGGAACAGGACGAAGATCTCGCTCTGATTGCCCGTATTTACCCC
>OOFU01000066.1_pt1 | contig 14144 bp, 17 predicted proteins | sample 1670361 | NCBI WGS metagenome assembly OOFU01 (sample SAMEA98145418, study PRJEB22522) | marine metagenome | biome: marine biome; feature: marine water body; material: sea ice | place: Arctic Ocean | collected 14-Sep-2015 | depth 1.3 m
ATTCAATGCACGATTCACCGGATTTGAAGCAATCTTCGAGTCCAGTGAGTCGACTTTGTATCCAGAGTTCCTTTGGGTAGTTTGCAGCTAGCTGCAAACTCCACGCCACAATCAACTAAAAGGAGACACGACGAGTGATCTTCATCGACGAAGGACAAGACGCAGTAAGGAACAGAGTGCAGGCGGTCAAGGCTATCGCGCAAAGCGAGTCAAAGGGGTTCTAGATTCTTGAGGCGGACTTTTGGACCAATCGGAACACGGAGATCCGAGTTACACGTCATGACTCAAATAATCCGCGCAAGCCAGTAACTACTTGCTCTAACCTCAACAGTTATAACTATGTCAAAATGTACACGGCATGTCAACTGCGCCGAACTGAAAATCACTGTTGGCGCGCATTTACAAGTTGTTAAAATAGCTGCACTTTATTCCAAAAGCAAATTTTATCATTGTTGTCGAGGTCTTGACATTGATTAGCATGGTTTCCCCAACAAACATGTATTCAAGGACCCAGCAACAGAGGCTTCAGCAGCAGTGGCTTCAGCAGCGGCTTCAGCAGCAATTGTTGTCACAACACTCTTCTGACAAGGAAAACTTGTCGCAAGCTGCCAACAGCATGGTCTGCCTTCAAAGTCAGTGGCGCGGTGGCTCAATCAAGAATTGCAAGAAGAGAGCTTCTAAGTTGAATATACGAACAAAATGTACAAGTATAGCTGCACAAAATAAAAAGAACAACAAATACCATGCAAACTAGGTGATAAATACTACCAAATACATACTACAATAGGATGGAATATATAGATTATGTCTACTCGTGTAAAAGTATCAACGCTGCACCGTCCTCATGACCCACGTTGCCCACAGAATAAAATACATGAGGTGGATCGGCACGTTCTGTTGAAGTTGAAAAGTATGCAAAGCAGATGATTGAGCGCAATAATTTGCCACTCACAAAAGGCCAGCTGGGAGGCCTCACGTCCATGAAGCATCACTTTTCTGTCATCATGGATAATGGTAAAGTTTGTTGCCAAACTACCACTAAATTCAACATGGAAACCAAGGAGACACCAAATCAACCTTCGGAGAAACCAGCCTCCAAGAAAAAGCTTCAAGCAAGAAAGGATCAATGTTTTGACTGCCTTGAGGTAGAGTCAGAGGATACTCTTCAAGAATCCGCAGATATCAAACCCAGCCTCCTTGGGCTGGGTTTGATATCTGTGGATGTTAAAAAAGGTTCTGCCGGAGGCTGCGCCAATTGCTTTGGCTGGTGTCACATCTTCTATGATGGCCCGATGTCACCAGTCCAAAGGCTGGCTGGCTGGCTACCAAAAAAGACCGACCATCTGTCAAAACAGCAACAACTGATTGACTAGTCCAGGACCAGAGAAAGGATTTGCAAGCAAAGGGGTGAGTTCGATGGCAACCAGCAAGAAAGTGTTGCAACAACAATGCATCAAACTTGGCATACCATTTCAAATTACAACAGAGGAAATCAAATTCAAAATAACGGATCTGCTTGCCCTGGACCTCTGGAAAGACTTGGATACAAAGGGAGTAAATGCTGGGGGAAACAGGAAAGAGTTGCAAAAACGTTGCAAGGAAGCTGGCATACCAGTTCAGATAACAATGCAGGAAAGCACCAAAGGCTGGGAAGGGAAGCCAAAAGGAATCCTTCAAACCTTATTCAAGCGAGGGTTTATCAACCCAGAAAGGATGAATGAATATACCGTTGATGGTAAGAATGATGCATTTGGAAAGCATGTCACAGGTACATGCTTGAGATATTTGATGGAACAACTCTCTGACTTCCAGAATGAAGGGAAACATTACTGCAATATCAGGGGAGACAAATGGGGTGCAAGGTAGACAGGAGCGACACCAAACTGCAATCCTGAAATGGCTGGCAAAGGAACCGAGTATGGTTGGGCTTGTGGGAAAAATGTGTATCGTTGTTTTGTGGAACGCACCAAGCTGACGTTAGCACTACTAGGATCCTGCAGAATGTATACATCTTACTTCAACTGATCATGCTATTGAAGATAAAAGGTGAGCTCTCCAAAATAAGAGATCAGGACTTTTATGTTAGATTGCCAAAGCTATATTTGGCATTATTTAGTTTGGTTGGCGTCAACTCTAGAGGCTTGATCTTTTGTCCCGAGCATCGGCCGCCAAAAGTGAATCAGACGTGCATTGAAGAGGTTCATCCGTGGTTTCACTAGTTGTAAAGGTTGAGGATGGAGTTGATATGATGTACATGAATTTGGTTACAAAAACACAAAAACAGGAATCAATTACAACTGCCAAGTGATGCCACTTTGGGTTTTCATCGCGAACTTGGGAATATATAATTGTCGGTGACTTTGAAATCAAATTGACCCTTTCCTCCTCGAATCATCTTGAACTGCCTTGGTGAAGAAGCCGCATACTAGGTCACGGAAGATCTCGGTAGGTGACATTTTGAACTGGCTGTAGTTGGTCAAGTTCCAGACATTGCCCAAAACAAGTAGTCTGAAAAAGACAACTAGGGGGGGGGTGAATTGGCATGGGTAGCCCCATTGGATTTCAAGGGTGATGGCAGCGTATCCAAAGTAAGTCCTGTATGCCAGTTGGAAGGAAGACGGTCATCATTGTTGCTCTTACGGATGTGCACATAGGTTCTCAGTTTAAAGAGAATGTTGCATTCAATAGCCGACAGATAGCTATCATGCTTCCAATTGGTGATATTGTCTTCCTCGATCAACAATAGATGCAAGACTTATTTCACTGATTGATTGGAGAGAAAATTGATCGTTGTATCACGGGCACCAAGACTGCGCAATACACTCTCAAACTTGTTTTCCTGATCACAGCTCATCTTTGGTAGCTCAACCTGCAAACATAATAATGTCAGTGCAGTGTCTGCATCATGGCTACCATGACGCACCCACTGCATTAACTAATTTTCAACCCATGATGTAATCAAAGTATACCATCATTAATAATTTACAAGCCTGCTCCGGTAGAAGCCCTTTTGTATTGTATGGAAAAGATAGTGTCAAACTTGTTCCGGGATGCGGGTCAATGGTTGTGATTTTATAGTCACCAAAGCGATGGTTCAGATGGAACAACTCTTTGAAAACAACTAATTTTCAACCCATGATGTAGTCAAAGTATGCCATCATTAATTAATTACAAGACTGCTCCGGTAGAAGCCCTCTTGTATTGTAAGGAAAGGATAGTGTAAATCTTGTTTTGGGATGTGGGTCAATGGCTGTGGTTTTATAGTCACCAAAGCTATGGTTCAGATGGAACAACTCTTTGAAAACAACTAATTTTCAACTCATGATGTAGTGAAAAGTATGCCATCATTCATTAATTACTAGACTGCTCCGGTAGAAGCCCTATAGTATAATGTTTGGCAAAGATATCATCAATCATGGTTTGGGATGCAGGTCAATGGTCGTGGTTTTATAGTCACCAAAGGCATGGTTCAGGTGGAACAACTCTTTGTTAACAACTGATTTTCAACCCATGATGTAGTCAAAAGTATGCCACCATTCGTTAATTACAAGACTGCTTCAGTAGAAGCCCTTTAGTATAATGTATGGAAAAGATAGTATCAATCTTGGTTTAGGATGCGGGTCAATGGTTTTGGTTTTATGTGTAAGCCCCTTAGTATGATGTTTGGAACATATAGTATCAATCTTGGTTCAGGATGTGTGTCAAAGGATGTGGTTTTATTGTCACCAAAGCATTGGTTCAGGTGGAACTCCTATTCAAAAACAGCTACTTTTACAGCCCATGATGTAGTCAAAAGTAGGCCATCATTAATTAATTACAAGACTGCTCCAGTAGAAGCCCTTTAGTATAATGTATGGAAATGATAGTATCAATCTTGGTTTGGGATGCGGGTCAATGGTTCTGGTTTTATGTATAAGCCTCTTAGTATAATGTACGGAACAGATAGTATCAATTTTGGTTCAGGATGTGTGTTTAAGGAGGTGGTTTTATTGTCACCAAAGCCTTGGTTCAGGTGAAAAAAACACCAAAGCCTTGGTTCAGGTGGAACGACTATTCAAAAACAACTAACTCTCAACCCATGATGTAGTCAAAAGTATGTCATCATTCATTAATTACAAGACTGCTCCGGTAGAAGCTTGTATGGAAAAGATAGTATCAATATTGTTTCGGGATGTGGGTCAATGGTTGTGGTTTTATAGTTACCAAAGTGATGGTTCAGATGGAACAACTCTTTGAAAACAACTAAATTTCAACCCATGATGTAGTCAAAAGTATGCAATCATTCGTTAATTACTAGACTGTTCCAGTAGAAGCCCTTTGGTATAATGTTTCAAATATCAATCTTGGTTCGGGATGCGGGTCAATGATTGTGGTTTTATAGTCACCAAAGCCATGGTTCAGATGGAACAGCTATTTGAAAACAAATGGCTTGCAACCCATGATGTAGTCAAAAGTATGCTCGTTGATTGCAAGCCTGCTCCAGTAGAAGCCCTTTTGTATACTATATGGAAAAGATACTTGGTATATGGACAAGCGAGCACCCATACACCGTGCGGGCAGAGCTTGTGTGTACGGCGTACGGTGGACGGCGTACGGCATAGGGGAGTGTGGTTATTGCCATTTCTTCAACGAGGTACATATTTAGGCGGTTGTCACCCTTTTTTTGTGGTCAGATTTTGTTATCACGCGGACTTGCGTAGGGGACTAATTAACGCCCACGCGCTCGCTTGATTGGAATCAAGCGAGCGCAGCTCGCTTGACCAAGTATGACATAATCATAATAATAGCTCAGCAATTATTTCTTAACTAGGATATCGTTGGAAGTTGGAAGTCATGGAGATTGATAGCAGAGCAATTTACCTGGATTATTGGAATACAAATGGCGAAGGGGGTGTCTTCTTTAGTCGACCGTTTTGAGTGAGTGGCCAATTTGACTACCGCCCAACCTTTCCGTAGTGTTGAAGCGGTTTGGATGAAGCACATTGTTTAGATGAAGGAAGAAGATCAAGAAGGGTGATTGATTTGTCCTTCGATGATGTCTTTTGCCATGGCTACCTAAATGATCGGCCGGAGGGGCTTGCCACCATGGCTTTCTGATTGTGATGGCGTTGCGGGATCTCTGTCCATGAGTAGGGTCTTACCTGTTCGTTTGGTAGGAAGGGTCAGGCTCTGAGTATTTTTTATGATGCACGCATGTTTTTTTCGATTCTGCAGATGCTTTGTTACACTTTTTTACTTGTCACTAAAAACCTCCAAGAGTTCGTTTCCTCGAGTGGAATCATTACGTGCTTCACGATACACGTACAACGTAGGACTACAAACAACTACCGGTAGTAGAAGTAATTGCGAGATCGTCCAAACAGAGTCCTTGTCCTTGTTCTCGTCACCTTCCACTTCTGGACGTGTTACAGTTCGTTCACGTTGGACCCCGGTCTAATCGAGAGGAGGCAAAAATTTGTCCATCATTATGGGAGAGGAAGGAGTGGGAGGTTCTGGAGCTACATTACACGAACGGTGGTTGACACCATGGACATGTTCATGGTGATCATCTGCAAGAATGCCATTACATTATTGTCGTCGACAGTCGTGTCGTCTTGCCGCATTCCTTAGGAGGCATAATTAAACATCGCTTTCGGTCATGGTACACGTGACACATACAGTAGGATATGACTACAAACAACTAACTGAGTAGAAGCGAATGGTAGAAAAGTAAAGGCGGAAACTTGTAACTACTCAGTAAGTTATAATGTAAGAAAAGGTGTTTCGACCCTGCCATGGGTCATCATCAGGGAGACGGCAATAGCCTCCAACACCTGCCCAGTTGAATTTTTGTGTCTCAACCTGCTCCTTCTTTTTAAAGAGAAGAATAGTAGGGATAACGAAGACTCCAACTTGCACTGAGGTTTCGCGAGGCCAGACGCTCGACTTTTTTACAAGGGTAGTTTCCTTGGGACTTGTCTTTTCCATCGAGGTGATTTTCCTAACCTCGCAGTTTTTTTTAACAAGGTTTGTTTCCTTGGGACTTGTCTTTAACGAGGTGATTTTCCCAACCTCGGGACTTGTCTTTAACGAAGTGATTTTCCTAACCTCGTTTTTTTTACAAGGTTTGCTCCTTGTTGTGTATTTAAACAAAGAATAATAGTTGAATCCAATCCAATCCAATCCCCCGAGACGTCAATATCTATAGACGTCGCATTGACCTCCGCAAAAATCGCCCGCACGGACTCTCAATCAATTTCGATCCGAAATTCTCCCGAACCTGTGAATTTGAAATGATACAAGAAAAAGAAAGAGACAAGGTGAGTAGCGACATTTGGACAATCACATCATTTAGGCCGACCTGAAATGCAGTGTCGGTCATTGATTCATCGTCCACCTCCATATCCGACATGAATTCCACGTGATCCATCTCTTTGTCGTCGTCCGAAAGAGTGTCGACCATTCCTTCATCGTCCACCTCCATATCCGACATGAATTCCACGTGATCCATCTCTTCGTCGTCGTCGGAAAGAGTGTCGATCATCGCTTCATCGTCCACCTCCATATCCGACACGAATTCCACGTGATCCATCTCTTCGTCGTCGTCGGAAAGAGTGTCGATCATTGATTCATCGTCCACCTGCATATCCGGCACGAATTCCACATGATCCATCTCTTCGTCGTCGTTGGAACGATAGTCAAAATCCATACTCTCGCCATCAGTCTCCATTGATGAAGCAGAAGCAGAACTCGAAGACTGGTCAGACATACGCGCTGCTGTAAACGCAGAAGAGAGCAACAATTGCGGCGTCGGAGTCACAAGTAGAGGCACAGGACGTCTTGGTGGCGTCCTTGGCATGGAGGTGACAGTTGCATTAAGTGAAGCGAAAGTAGCCGTAGGTGTAGGTGTAGGCACAGGGGTCGATGTTGCAAGGTTCCGATGGGGCATTGGTCGCAGGTTGTAGTTATGGGATGGAGGTACAAGGAAGAAGTTCGTTGTAGTTGTAGTTGTAATTGTAGTATCGCTGGCCTGCTTCCGTGAAGGAAGTTGGAGCCTGCTTTGCGGGCTTCGTCGCCGCCCGCGGGGCATCATAGTAGAGGATAGTCGAGCCTTGAATCCACAAGGACTACCTAGTGTTGTGCACACCAGGTCAAGCGAGGGCAGAGAAGAGGTAGGGTGGTTTATTAATCCATCCATGTTGACAAAAGAGTGAGCCTTTCTGTTGCAACCAAAACCTCTGAAACTTTGGCACGAGTGAGACCGTTGTTCGCAACCATCGAGAGGGAATCCGAATCCATCACTCTATTAGAATTAGTACTGAAAGCTACGTCTGTCTTAGTGAGTATGTAGATATAGGCCATGAATGTCGTAGAAGTCCCAATGCTATCCAGTCTCTACAGTACACTCTCTACCGGTACTCTACAGCAGAGAGAGAGAGCGATCGCTAACGCGACAGAATCCGATTGGTGGCAATACATGTGGACGGAGGATAATTAATAATTGTCAGCAATCCCCACGTAATCGTACTGTAGAAGTGAGCGGCGAATGATACAGTACAAGTACTCGCAGGTTGAAGTTGGGACAAATAAGCAATGTCTCAACGAATGTCAATCATGTTATGATGTTGGTCCTCACTCGTACTGTACCGGGTTTATCATCTTGCTGGCATCTCTATTAATTAATTTGCTGCGATGCATTTTCCTGGAGGGAGCAGAAGTACACCACCACCACTCCCTATACTCGTGGTCTGCACTACGTACGAAATTACTTACTCTACGGACTCAGTGAAACTGGTGGCAGGCAGACGACGAGTATAGGGAGTGCACCACTATTAATTATGACCTACTTACTAGTCTACTTACTTGTACGAGTACTTGTACCCCTACGCGCTTCCCTGTTTGCTGGGGAACCGGGATCCCGGCCTTCAGCCAGATTCCCTGGGAACTTAGATTCCTAATTCCCCCAGCCAACTTGCAAGGTGTGAACCTACCTGGTACAAGTACTACTTACTAGTCTACAGTAGACCTACTGTACCTGGTACTGTATGTACGAAGAAGGAGTGGAGAGGAGAGCTTACAGTACTGTACTGTACGAGCGGGGAATAGTGGCGTCCTTTAGGTCGTGCCGGATGAACACTACTTACTTACTAACTAACTACTGTACAGTACCAGCAGTTAGCCGATCACAGCGCTAAATTGTTTTGTTTCAATTGTTCCTCCTCGTGAAGGTTCGTATGCCTATAATAGCCTCTGCTGTGGTCGAGCTAAGGGTGCCCCATTTTTGATAGATAGTATATACACACCTCCTGAACACACTGTTAAAACGGGGCACCTTGAGGCACCTTCAGAGCATGTCCTCCAAGCATGTTCTCCAAGGAGGCTGAATAGCGTAAGATACTAGCCATGTTCGTGGAGAAAATCCCTGACGACAAGGGATGGTGGTATCGTCTCCCTTCCTACATAGCATTGTCTGAAGATAATCAACCGCTCCCTACTGATACGATTCTACCACATCTGGGTCATGCATTTGGTCTTACTGAGCTCGCCATGTGGGCAATACTGGTCGAAATGGTCATGGAAAGGGTGCGTTTACGTTCCTGGCATGTCTTATCATTCGTTTTGCCGATGGTTCCGGTCCGTTGGAGATAGAATTGCAAAGTGGCGAGATTGGAAGTGAAACGGATACGATGGAAGTGCTCCAATTGCTGGGAGTGGCTTCCATTGGAGCTGGTTTTGATCCCAGTTTTGCATGAGTTGCTGGGGTTGGGAAATGACTTGGTTGCAAGCAGTAAAGGATTTATTGAGGAGGCCGTGGAGCCATTAACGTAAGAACGATGGCTATACTAGCCGAGCTTGCATTCGAAGAAGAAAAGCGTGAAGAAGAGGAATCTGCTCTAGATGTGGAGTTTTTCGTTATCGAGCGGAGACAATTGAATGAAGAATTGGCAAAATTGGAATCTCTTGAAGTTCAGAAGATTGAATTGATTCAGTTGGAGAAGGATACGCGAAAGAAACGCAACAAATTCCGAAAGAACAGAAGATATTTGCGGAAGCAGTGCTCGGCAACGAAGGCGACAGAGACCGCCGTCCGAGCGAAACGCGGAAAGAAGGATAAATCATAAGGAAATTCGATTAAGTATTTTTCCACTACTCTTTTACGAACCGTGGCATGGTGTTGCCTGCTATTTTGGAGGAGCTGCGAAAGCGGTTGGAAATGGCTCGATTAAAATGGGCCGAAATAGAGCTAAGCATGACTCCGAAATGGCACGTGTTGCTGAACCATTCGGTGCAACTATTGGAGCAACTATTGGAGAGAACTGGTGGTGGTTTGATAGAACTAGGGTAAGACCGCATCGAACCTGCACATCAGTGGAGGGAGAGGGACCGCCAGCGCTACAGTCGTTTGCGATGCATTTCTAGAATGACAGCGTGCAAAGCCAAAATTCAAAATCTTCGATTGATGGCTCCTATCAAAAAGGTGCAAGCTGAAGTAATACAGAAGTCAAAACGGAACATGGCAAGGTGCCTTGAAGATGAACGTGCAGCTGCCGCAAAGGTGAAGAGAGACGAAGAGAGAGGTGATTGTCGAGCAGGCAAAATAAAATGGCTATCGTTATTCGGCTATCTCATTGACGTCCATACCAGGTAGAGAGCGCCAGTAGACCAACCGGGGCAGCACTGGGCGACCCAAGTATTGTAATAATATTAACCAAGTGGGTCAGGCCACAAGCTATGGAGACTACGCTGACGTAGATACGGACGTTTTTCCTGAGGTACTGGAGGCTTCTTCCGTCGAGAACGGGAGTTGCGGGTCAGAGTAACAAAGGAGGTCAATTTGGTATCTCGAAAGAAGACAGGTCTTGGGAGGAGTTCAGTAGGCTTGTAGCGTCGTCGACGGCGTGGATTGAGCCTAGAGAAGAGTTCTGTGATGGGTTTGGTATTGGAGCTAGCAGCTAGTTTTGCGACACGTACACTGTGTGCAATCAGTCCTTGGTGAACAGACACCCAGGCATTGAGTTCCCGCAGGGGCTGTTGAAGATGGGCCTCAACATCGTCGTAAAACAGGTCTCGGTCCTCGGGAAGAGCTTGGTCCTTGAGAGGATAGAGGGAGCGTATGGTACGGTGTGCCTGCTGGAGGCTAGCTTGGTTCTTTGCTTTGCTCGTGCGGCCATGACGGTCAGCGTTACGGGCCAACCAGAGTGTATGGATTCGGCTCCACATGGTGCGGAGGAGTTTGGAGAGCCATTGGCGTTGTGAGTGGGTCATGGTGATGTGACGACTTGTGCAGTACTGCTGTTGAAGAAAGGTCAATTCTACAGAGAATTTGCCCCTGAGAAGGTTGTTCCATCCGATGGAGGTTTGTTCTTGGAGCAGTTGTTGGTATCGGATCGAATAGCGTGTAGGATCGATGGTCTCTGTTCGGAACCAACAAAGAAGGCCTTCCCACAGAATGTCCACCAGAACTGGGTCAAGGAAGGAGTCGATGGGTTGATTGTGGAGCAGGTTAGTGCAGCGCCTAGAGAGCCTTTGCCCAATCCTAGAAAGAGGACGAAGAAAGAGCTTCTAGATTCTAACAGAAACTAGCGTAGATTGATCTTCGGAGGCGTAAAAATGACATTCGGCTTGGAAAAATTCACATTTTTCTTCTTTATCTTCTTTCTTCGAGACATCTCAACAAGGTAAGGGCTTGGGAAAGAGTCAACATTCACAATGAATGCAAAATCGCGGTTTGAAAGTGGCACCATGATGGTTGATGACAGAGGCAAAAGCTTGTTGTTCGATCAATTCTGTTGTTCAGAGGCATGTCCGAGCAAGGTCCGAGCGAGATTATTCAGCGTAAATCCTAGGTACAGTTTATCATACGGTACCGTACTGTACTGTAGGTTTCTTTGAACTTGCGCGATGGGAGTACGTACCGTGTAAATCGATGTGCACATGATGTAGACCTACTGTACGGTACTTACAGTACGTGTACCGTACGGTACCTGTTACTGTGCCTTCACCTCGATTAATTCCTTGGTGTCAGGAAGGGTTCTCTCTAGAGAGAGAGAGAATCACTACACCAGAAAGTTGAGGCAAAAACTGTTAAGTCCCAGATGTTGCGCGGTGCGCGCGCTTGAACTGAATGCTCACAGTGTACTGAATGCCAACTGAATGCCTAGGCATTCAGTTGGCATTCAGTCCGAGTCCGGACCCTTTCAGTTCCGTTCAGTTCAGTTCAGTTCAATTCAGTTCCGTTCAGTTCAATTCAGTTCAGTTCAGTTCGGTTCAGTCCTGCTCGAGAGTACTCAGTTTGGGTCGAGAGTATTCAATTTGTAACTGTAACATCAAGGGGCGTCGTCTCGCATCGTCTGTTGCTGATTGTTGTTGGGCAGATATTCATCCGGTGCCTCGATCCTCGTGAGACGCCACCATCGCATATCAATTCCAAGTAGTTTGGTCTGACAGTTGCAATCTGGACCTGCGTTACATCTCCTCTTCCTCCTTGTTGGGGTTGAGATCGATCTGTGGTGAAGGCAGGAGCTCTGGCAGAGGTGGTTTCGCGCTTATTGCCATTGGTGTTTCGTAGGGAGCGGTATGGTGGTCCATTCATTGATGTTAGCTTCTTCTCCTTTCGACGCTCCCTTCTGTTTGGTTCCTCTAGCCCCGGCTGCTCCTCCATCTCTCGAGGGGTGAGTTCTTTTGCTCGAAGTCTTGGCTTCCAATGCCCGAGGGAGAAAGTGTTGCGATAGACTTCCGGTCTTGAAGAAGTATTGGAGAAGGGCGCCAATAGATCATCTTTCCTCTCCGGGTACGAGCTTCTCTTTGTTCGCTTCTTCTCCTTTCGACGCTCCCTTCTGTTTGGTTCCTCCAGCTCCGGCTGTTCCTCCATCTCTCGAGGGGTGAGCTCCTTTTTTCGAGGTCTCGGCTTCCAATGTCCGAGGGAGAAAGAGTTGCGATAGACTTCCGGTCTTGAAGAAGTATTGGAGAAGGGCGCCAATAGATCATCTTTCCTCTCCGGGTACGAACTTCTCTTTGGTCGCTTCTTCTCCTTTCGACGCTCCCTTCTATTTGGTTCCTCCAGCTCCGGCTGCTCCTCCATCTCCCGAGGGGTGAGCTCCTTTGCTCGAGGTCTCTTCAGTTGCGACGAGGTCATGGCCTGGAGGCTCCTTGCTGGCTCATCGATGGAAAGAAAGTGTTCGTGACGTATACGTGGGTTGTTGATTAAGAAGATTCAGTTTACCGCAATCGGACAGGACTCCATGTAACTGTAACATCAAGGGGCGTCGTCTCGCATCGTCTGTTGCTGATTGTTGTTGTGCAGATATATATCCGGTGCCTCGATCCTCGTGAGACGCCGCCATCGCATATCAATTCCAAGTAGTTTGGTCTGACAGTTGCCATCTGGACCTGTCTTACAAGTTCACAACAAAGATACGATCGTCCAATAAATGATAATAGATGCTACTACCTATTAGATCGATGACAAGTACAAGCTAATTTGTATACACTGCACGTAGTCTCTAGCTAAGGGAAGGATAGGGGTTAAGAAGCGAGGCACCACCAATTTCCATTTGGAACATCATGAGGCAACAAACAGCTCGGAAACAAATCTTGTGCAAATCAAGCCCGTGATGAAACTTCTTTGTCAGGCAATGAAAGTTCTTCAACAAGCCATTGAAGTTTTCATGCCTAGAGGAAACTCTATTCTTGAAATGCTTTACCTCTTGGGGATCGAAGTCGTTCTTGATAGAGGATACCATCAGCAATGATCTTCCTACCTCTTCCGAATGCAGCAATTGCAGGCAAAATTTTCCTCCGGAAGATCATTAAATCATTCTCTTTCCCCGGTCGAGTATCGGAACTATGCATGTGGACGATGAGTGAATTCAATAGCCACGACGTTCTATTTCTATGGATGTCAATTATAAATATACATACATTTCTATAATACTAAAGAGTCTATGTCAATGGCTTCCGCTGCCTTCCCTTGCCCTTCTTCTTTTGAGGCTTTGCACCGAAAGTCGATGAGATAGTTGGCATTATAGCTGGTGTTGCAGGTGGCGGTACACGTAATTTCTTCTTTTCCATCCGAAACACTAGCTTTGCTTTTTTATCGTCCGCAGAATGGATTGCCTTCCGAAATATTTCCAAGTCAAAGACTTGATAATCGTTTCGAGATGGCCACAAATCCTTTGGCTTTACGTGCTTGTGTTTGCCGGCTGCCATGTCTATTTTCAAAACTTCTCTTGCTTCTGACAAGTGCCAAGAGCAAGGTCTGGAACCAGGTTCTTCATCAGATCGGAGATCTTTTACCACAGCAAGGTCATGGCCATAGGCCCCGCAGTCATGCTGCGCATCCTTGCGATGTCTTTGGCGACTGCTTTGAGGAGAGACTGGAGGTTAATCTTGAAATTTTCGAAGGGATAACCCTTGTAGCTTTTGCACATCTCATAAACATCTTTCGGATTACTGTTTGCGGTGACTTTTCCTAGAATGATATCAGTTCGGAGGGATTTCTTTGCTGCACTATGAATCCATTTGACATCAGCCGCGGTTGGTGCATCTTGTTGTTGTTGTTGCTCCGTTGCGTCCTGCTCCGTTGCTTCTTCTCCACTATCTTCTTCTTCTTCGGCTATTGACATGGTGGCTGTCAGCTATTGCGACTATGCTTAGCTAATATTGGGTTTGTGCACCGATTGTTTGTAAGGACTTGATGTAGAAGGAAAAATATTTAGCATTCAGTTCAGAGTAGTCAGTTTCAGTTCGGCCCAAGAGCATTCAGTTCAGTTCAGTACAGGTCAGTACAATTCAGTTCAATTCAGTTCAGTTCAGTTCAATTCAGTTCAGTTCAGTTCAGTTCAGTTTCAGTTCGCTGGCATTCAGTTGGCATTCAGTTGGCATTCAGTTTCGGTCATTTTGTACGACGTACAGACCGATAATTCAAACCCTAGTGACCGAAAATCAAAATTGAATCGTTTTTGACTCAACTTTCTGTACCCGCTAAGGATCTGGATTCCTGAACAAGCTTGTACTGTACAGTACCAGCAGGCGGCCGCCCTACTGTACTGTGTAGGAATAACAGCGCCAATCAATATTATGAAACCGCCCGCCGCCGGTAGACTATAGTAAGTACTAACTACTGTACTACTTGTACGAGTAGGTCTACTTGTACAGTACAGTAC
>OOFU01000067.1_pt1:0-5000 | contig 13925 bp, 5 predicted proteins | sample 1670361 | NCBI WGS metagenome assembly OOFU01 (sample SAMEA98145418, study PRJEB22522) | marine metagenome | biome: marine biome; feature: marine water body; material: sea ice | place: Arctic Ocean | collected 14-Sep-2015 | depth 1.3 m
CCATTCGTGGATGACAACGATTTGTTCACTTACTTCGTCTATTACTATATATTTAAGGTTAATTTTGCATAGATGTAGAACAAGTTGGAGGACTATTCTTCCCTGAGTAAAAATAATTTTTAATACTTTCGAGTTGATTTCTTAAAATTAGAGTTCGCTACTTTTGAAGGTTTTATTAAACCTGATTCCTTAATGATGGCATTTTTTAGCCTTTCCATCGAAGCTTTCTCTGATAAATAGTCCTTTAAATAAGACGCCAAAATACCTGCGATAAAAGCACTTATTAAAAAATAATCAAATGCATCTAAAACCCAAACACGAACAGCTCAGTTGTAATAGATGTAAATCACCGTTATAATTGTTATTGACAGTACTATAATACTTTTTTAAACGGATTGAAAGTTTAATTCGTATTATATACTATGAAATGCTGATTAAAATCCGTGTTTGAAGTATCTTTCAATTTTATTAGAACATTTAAAAAATTACTAAAAGTTAATAAACATAATCAAATGCTTTTTTAGTACAATACTATATTGTAAGATAACTTATGTAGAAAATTTTTATTGGAGAAATTTCATGGATTGGAATGAAATTCAAAACTTTTCATCAAATATCGTTTTTGGGGTTTTATTATTTGCAATGGTAATCTATTGGGTTAATTTATCCTTTTTTAGTGAAAAATCAGTTTTGTCTAAAATTGGCCGAGTTAGTACAATAATAGCTAACATATTGTTATTCTTTATTCTTTGTTCTCGTTGGATTGTAGCAGGTTATTTTCCATTAAGTAATTTATATGAATCGTTGTTATTTTTAACCTGGACGTTATTAACAATTTATTTATATATTGAAACAAAAACAAAAAGTAGACTAATTGGAGCAATGCTGATTCCTGTTACTTTATTAATTAATGGGTTTGCAAATTTAACTCTTTCACCTGAAATGCAGAAATCAAGTCCATTAGTTCCAGCTTTACAATCTAACTGGTTAATGATGCATGTAAGTATGATGTTATTAAGTTATGCTACATTAATAATGGGTTCATTATTATGTATTTTATTTTTAGTTATCTCTCGTTATAAAGATGTTGATTTAAAAATGATAGATAATTCGTCATTACCTTTATATAATGTAATGTTGGATTATTATGAGGCAAAAGTAATATCTTCTTCGAATGAAATATCAGAACTTGGGAAATTAAAATTATTACAAAGTTTGGACAATTGGAGTTATCGAATCATTGGATTAGGATTTCCATTTTTAACAATTGGTATTATCTCTGGTGGAGTTTGGGCGAATGAAGCATGGGGTTCATATTGGAGTTGGGATCCAAAAGAGACCTGGGCATTGATCACTTGGTTAGTTTTTGCGACTTATCTACATGCTCGTATTACAAAAGGGTGGGAAGGTAAAAAAACTGCTATCCTAGGGGGCTTAGGGTTTTTCGTAATTTGGATTTGTTACTTGGGAGTGAATTTCTTAGGAAAAGGATTACATAGTTATGGATGGATTTCATAAAAAATATCTTTTTTTTATGGAACCAACTTTAAAAAGAATTGTAAATTTTAAAGACATCTACTCATTGATAATATCTATCTGAATTGGTAGATGTCTTTAAAATCTATTGAAATAAAATAGGAACTACTAAATTGCCGGAATCGTTAACAAGCTTTTATTTTTATAATACAAAAGAAATTTACTCACATTTCTTATAAATAGTGTGTGATAGTATCTAGAAATTATTTAATTTATTTATATGGAACCTAATCCTGAAGAAATTGCTAGATTGATACAAGAAGCTGTCGAATCTAATTCGACAGAACTCTCAAAAAGAATCTCGTATCTGATTGGCAATGCAACATTACGAACTCTTAATGTCAAAGAGGAACTTGCTCAAAACATTATTGGCTGTGGCGGGACTTTGCAAGGTTGTCACTCGATGGGGAGAACTGTCTGGAAAACAGTGGAAGATTTTCGTCGTGGTGACAAATTATGCACTGGACTTTAGATTGTTACAACCACTTGTAAAGAGATATCGATAACAGTAAGTCGATGTAAAATTATTCTGTTCCGTTTCCAAATTTATACGGTATCGAAAGGAACGAGCCTTGGCCTTATGCGCTTTAGAAATTTATGTCGAAAGGCTAACGGCCAGATTGGGCCGTGTTAAAGGTTTTTGAAATATTAAATTTCTATAAAGAATTGTGGGATAATCAGATAATTCTTTCTAGAAATTTAACTTTGAATTCGTTAATGATACGTCAAGAGAGGTTTTCAAAAACAATAGAACTAAGTATCAGAATCTAATCAAAAATGGTTTAAAACTTTGGCATTGAACTATCTTCCCAGGAGGTCCCCCTCCAAGTATTGTCGTCGATTTATAACGTTTCACAACTGAGTTCGAGATGGATCAGTGTGGTTCCGCTCAGTACACTAAAAACACCAAAGCAAAAATAGTTACTAGAATTACTAGTAACTATAAAAATTCAAGTCCTCGGTCTGTTAGGACATCTCAGCTCATATATTACTACATTTACACTTAATGCCTATCAAACGGTTAGTCTTACCGTGACCTTACTCACTTACGTGATGAGAATACTTATCTTGAGGTGGGCTTCCCACTTAGATGCTTTCAGCGGTTATCCTCTCCATACATAGCTACCCAGCGTTTACCGTTGGCACGATAACTGGTACACCAGAGGTATGTCCTTCTCGGTCCTCTCGTACTAAAGAAGGCTCCTCTCAATATTCTAACGCCTACACCGGATATGGACCGAACTGTCTCACGACGTTCTGAACCCAGCTCGCGTACCGCTTTCATGGGCGAACAGCCCAACCCTTGGGACGTACTACCGCCCCAGGATGCGATGAGCCGACATCGAGGTGCCAAACCTCCCCGTCGATGTGAACTCTTGGGGGAGATCAGCCTGTTATCCCTAGAGTAACTTTTATCCGTTGAGTGACGGCCTTTCCACTCAGCACCGTCAGATCACTAAGACCGACTTTCGTCCCTGCTCGACTTGTAGGTCTCACAGTCAAGCTTCCTTATGCCTTTACACTCCAGATACGATTTCTACACGTTCAGAGGAAACCTTTGTACGCCTCCGTTACCGTTTAGGAGGCGACCGCCCCAGTCAAACTGCCCGCCTGAAACTGTCCTTTGACCAGATTATGATACAAAGTTAGAAATCTAACATTACCAGAGTGGTATCTCACTGATGGCTCCTAAATTCCCGCAAGAATAAAATCAATGCCTCCCACCTATACTGCGCAAGTAAAGTCCAATTTCAATTTCAAGTTACAGTAAAGCTTCATAGGGTCTTTCTGTCCAGGTGCAGGTAGTCCGCATCTTCACAGACAAGTCTATTTCACCGAGCCCCTCTCCGAGACAGTATCCAAATCATTACGCCTTTCGTGCGGGTCGGAACTTACCCGACAAGGAATTTCGCTACCTTAGGACCGTTATAGTTACGGCCGCCGTTCACCAGGGCTTCAGTTATCAGCTTCGCTAATGCTAACCAACTTCTTTAACCTTCTGGCACTGGGCAGGCGTCAGCCCCCATACATCGTCTTACGACTTAGCGGAGACCTGTGTTTTTGGTAAACAGTTGCTTGGATCTTGTTATTGCAACCTTATAAATAAGGCACTCCTTCTCCCGAAGTTACGGAGTCATTTTGCCGAGTTCCTTAGAGAGAGTTATCTCGCGCCCCTTAGTATACTCTACCTACCCACCTGTGTCGGTTATGGTACAGGCATTATTTATTTATGACATTGCGAGCTTTTCTTGGAAGTCTGACATACACTGCTTCAATGCCGTAGCATCTCGTACTCACGCCTCAACTCAAAACGTTTTCTCCGTTTCTCATCATCTCGAACGTTTAAACCGGTAACCAATATCCGGCCAGCTTAGCCTTCTCCGTCCCTCGTTATCAATAAATAATGGTACGGGAATATTAACCCGTTGTCCATCGACTACGCTTTTCAGCCTCGCCTTAGGTCCTGACTTACCCTCCGCGGACGAGCCTTCCGGAGGAAACCTTGGGTTTTCGGGGTATAGGATTCTCACCTATATTTTCGTTACTCAAGCCGACATTCTCACTTCTGCTTCGTCCATATCCGCTTACGCTAATACTTCAATCTACAACAGAACGCTCCCCTACCGATATATTTCAAATATATCGCACAGTTTCGGCAAATTACTTAGTCCCGTACATTTTCGGCGCAGGTTTACTCGATCAGTGAGCTATTACGCACTCTTTAAAGGATTGCTGCTTCTAAGCAAACCTCCTGATTGTTTTTGCACTCCCACCTCCTTTATCACTTAGTAATTATTTAGGGGCCTTAACTGGTGCTCTGGGCTGTTTCCCTCTTGACAATGGAGCTTATCCCCCACAGTCTCACTGATAAACTGTACACTTAGTATTCTTAGTTTGCAACGATTTGGTACCGAATTACCAGCCCGCATACGTAACAGTGCTTTACCCCTAAGTTATAACATTTATCGCTGCGCCAAAACGCATTTCGGGGAGAACCAGCTAGCTCCGAATTCGATTGGCATTTCACCCCTAACCACAATTCATCCGCTGATTTTTCAACATCAGTCGGTTCGGTCCTCCACTTAGTATTACCTAAGCTTCAACCTGACCATGGTTAGATCATCCGGGTTCGGGTCTATAACCAGTGACATATGCCCTATTCAGGCTCGCTTTCACTATGGCTTCAGCATTCTCTGCCTTAACCTGCCACTACCTATAAGTCGCCGGCTCATTCTTCAACAGGCACGCAGTCAGACGTTTTAGTCGTCCTCCTACTGGTTGTAAGTTTATGGTTTCATGTTCTTTTCACTCCCCTCCCGGGGTTCTTTTCACCTTTCCCTCACGGTACTGTTTCACTATCGGTCATTCAGGAATATTTAGCCTTACGAGGTGGTCCTCGCTGATTCACACGGAATTTCACGTGCTCCATGCTACTTGGGATTCAATTTGATTATTTCAATTTT
>OOFU01000067.1_pt1:7500-13925 | contig 13925 bp, 5 predicted proteins | sample 1670361 | NCBI WGS metagenome assembly OOFU01 (sample SAMEA98145418, study PRJEB22522) | marine metagenome | biome: marine biome; feature: marine water body; material: sea ice | place: Arctic Ocean | collected 14-Sep-2015 | depth 1.3 m
CTTACTAAATCACCTTTTTGACTAAGTTCTTGAATAACACTACTTGGTAAAAATTGAATATCTAAATCTTTATAAGCAGTTTGCATATACTCTAAGATATCTGGTCTTTGATAATACCAAAACTCTCTTATATCATTTGGAATCGGATCTCGATACCACAAAATCGGTAAATAATGAAAGACTAATACATCTTTCATTTGTTGATTAATTAATAGTTTTGTTTCTTCAGCTTCACTTGGAAGAAACGGCATAGTAAATACTAAATGGTTTAAACTATCTGCCACTACTCCAATTACTCCAAGGAAAACACTTCCCGTAACATTTACACCCAGGATTGCAGGTACAATTCCTTGTAATACATCTTCGGTCCAATCTACTGCAGCTGCAAGATAACACCACGGAAATGTATATGGATTAATATAAATAAGCCAAGAAATGGCAATTCTCAGAACTACCATTTGTGAATAAATCATCAGTCCGACAAATAGAACTTCACGGATAGTTTCTAAAAGACTAATATCTAAACAAGTATTTAGTCGAACTTGAATAAATTCCGACAGCCAATCAGGTAAAAAATAAATATTTTTATAATTTTCAATATAAAAATTATAAAATCCTTCTTCTTTACTTTCATAAATATATCTTGGAACTACATCAAGTTTAGGTGCTGGCCCAACTATCATTTCAAACCAAGTCTCTGGACGTTGAATTGGAGGCCAATAACTTTTGTGTTTTGGAAGACTATCAAAAAATTGTGATTTAGCATATACGTCATTAGGCGTTTCGTAGATAGTCGGCATACCAGGATTTCCTGGATATCCGAAAAATCCAGCTATTTTTTCAAAAAAATTCCCAACTATTTCATAAAATGCAGTTCGAATTGGAATAAATTTTTCATCTAAACTCATTAGAAATTTTGAATTAGGATTAAGTTAATAACATTACATTACTATAATAATAAAAAATAAATGAAATTCTATCAATAGTTTTTAAAGTTTTTTTACATTAAATTTTATTATTTAGTTTTTCATTGATAAAAGGTGAGAAAAAATACTCGGGATAGTAGGATTTGAACCTACGACCCCCTGCTCCCAAAGCAGGTGCTCTACCAAGCTGAGCTATATCCCGAATTCAATCAAATCAATATATCTTCTTTTAATAATTGTTTGACTAACATCAATCCTACTAAATTTTCACTAATTATGCAAGGTTTAGTTTTAGTTACTCAAAATTTTTCCTTACAAAGACTATCTATATCTAATAATGGATATAGATATAGAGATTAAAAGAGCTAAATATACTTAAAAGTTGATGAGAGGCAGGAATAAAGTAAATAAGAGCTCTATAGAGATATTTAGACAATTATTTGCCAAACACCTCTCCTCAAACTGAAATATTAAATTTTTAGTTTTTTTATTGACAAAGCCTTACCTGTTACATGTAATGTAATGTGATGTGATGTGATGCATAATGTGACTATTCGGTCACATAATCAATATTAAAGAAAAAACCATTAATTTTAAAGATTTTGTAAAAAGAATGGTTGATGGTCATGACAAGTCAAGTTTAGATGTTATAGATGTTGAGATTGTACAAGAACCAGTACGGATTCGAATAAGAGATTAAATAACTCTTATACGAAACCTTTCAACTAAACCACACGTCAAATAAAGGGCTTAACTAATACTAATTGGATTAAATTAAATTAGCACAAAACTATTTATCTTTACTCTTTGCTAAAGAATTCAAAAGAAATTATTATTTATTTAATTTTCCTTCAATGTAATTTAAAGCATCTTGAAGAGTTGAAATCTTACTAGCATATGAATCTTCAATATCAATATCAAATTCCGACTCGATTGTCATAACTAATTCTATAACATCTAATGAATCAGCTCCTAATTCTTTGACAAAATCCTGATTTGGATTTACTTTATCTGGTTCAATGGCCAACTGTTCTCCAACAATTGCTTGCAAACGTTTCATTGTCTCTGACATGAAAAAAAATTTAAATTAAGTTTATAATAAGGTTAAAATAAGTATAAAATTCTCACACCTTTAAGAGAAAAGGTCCTCGTAGACAAAAATTTATTTTTAATTGATAAATTTAATAAATTTTGTTAATTTATAAATACTCAATTTGTTAAAAGAATATTTATTACAAAAATTTGTAATAAATATTCTTAAAATTAGTAAGTTCTATTCTATTATGCAAACTTGCCTGAAGTTGAAGCAATTAAGAATGATGCATAAGTTAAAATATAACCAACTGAGAAGTGAACTAAACCAACTAAACGAGCTTGAACAATTGATAAAGCTACTGGCTTATCACGCCAACGAATTAAGTTAGCAAGTGGTGTACGTTCATGAGCCCATACTAATGTCTCAATTAATTCTTGCCAATAACCACGCCATGAGATTAAGAACATGAAACCTGTAGCCCAAATTAAGTGAGCAAATAGGAATGTCCATGACCAAACAGATAAATTATTCATACCAAATGGATTATAACCATTAATTAATGGTGATGAATTTAACCATAAGTAATCACGTAACCAACCCATAATGTAGTTTGACGATTCGTTAAATTGACCCGGGTTACCACCCCAAATTGCCATATGTTTCCAATGCCAATAGAATGTTACCCAACCAATTGTATTTAACATCCAGAACATAGCTAAGTAGAATGCATCCCATGCTGAGATATCACACGTACCACCACGACCTGGACCATCACAAGGGAAACTATAACCAAAATCTTTTTTATCTGGCATTAATTTTGATCCTCGAGCGTCTAATGCACCTTTGATAAGAATTAATGCTGTTACATGTAACCCTAAAGCAATAGCATGATGAACTAAAAAATCACCAGGACCAATTGTTAAGAATAAATCATTTTTGTCATTATTAATAGCTTCTAACCAGCCTGGTAACCAAACTTGATTACCCGCAACTGTCGCTGGACTAGTCGAAGATGATAATAACACATTAAATTCATAAACAGCTTTTCCAGATGCAGCTTGAATATATTCAGCAAATACTGGTTCAAATAAAATTTGTTTTTCTGGTTGACCAAATGCAACTACAGTATCATTATGAATGTATAAACCTAATGTATGGAAACCTAAGAATAACGATACCCAACTTAGATGCGAGATAATCGCTTCCTTATGTTCTAACATTCTTGCTAAAACATTACCTTTGTTTAATTCTGGATCATAGTCACGTACGAAGAAAATCGCGCCGTGTGCAAAAGCACCAACCATTAAGAAACCAGCAATATATTGATGGTGTGTATATAAAGCTGCTTCAGTTGTAAAATCTTTTGATAAAAATGCGTATGGAGTTAATGCATACATATGTTGAGCCGTTAATGATGTAGCAACACCTAAAGCTGCTAAGGCTAAACCTAATTGCATATGTAACGAGTTAGTAATTGTTTCAAATAACCCAACATGACCAGCACCTAATCGACCTCCCGGAGGACGGTGAGCATCTAAGATTTCTTTCATGTTATGACCAATACCGAAATTTGTTCGATACATATGACCAGCAACAATGAATACAACTGCAATTGCTAATTGGTGATGAGCAATATCACTTAAATATAACGATTGTGTTTGAGCGTGGAAACCACCTAAGAAAGTTAAAATTGCTGTTCCTGCTCCATCAGCTGTTCCGTAAACATGAGCAGCACTATCTGGATTTTCTGCATACGCTGTCCAATTACCAGTGAAGAATGGAGTTAAACCCGCTGGATGTGGTGGAGTTGTTAAGAAATTATCCCAACCAACATGAGCACCACGTGACACCGGAATTGCTACGTGAACTAAGTGACCTGTCCAAGCTAAAGAACTAACACCTAATAAACCTGATAAATGGTGGTTTAATCGTGATTCATTATTTTTAAACCAAGATAAACTTGGACGGAATTTTGGTTGTAAATGTAACCAACCAGCTAATAATAAAACACATGATAATAATAATAATCCAATTGAACCTGCGTATAATTCTTGGTTAGTTCGGAATCCGATTGTATACCACCAGTGATATACACCTGAGTATGCAATATTAACGGGATATGTATTACCTTTACTAAATGCTTTTAATGCAGACTCTCCAAAATGTGGATCCCAGATTGAATGCGCAATTGGTTTTACTTTTAACGGATTGACTACCCATTTTTCAAAGTTTCCTTGCCAAGCAACGTGGAAAAGATTTCCAGAAGTCCATAGGAAAATAACTGCTAAATGACCGAAATGTGAAGCGAAAATCTTTTGATATAAGTTCTCTTCAGTCATACCGTCATGTGCTTCTAAATCATGAGCAGTTGCAATCCCGTACCAGATTCTTCTAGTTGCGGGATCTTGAGCTAGGGCTTGGCTAAATTTTGGGAATTTAGTTGCCATAATTATTAAATACCTTATTTATATAAATTTTAGTTACGAATAAAAATATTAATTATTCTTAAGATAAGCGAATTGAGTTTTACTCTGTTTTTAACTTATTGATATTGCACGTGCTAGGAAGAATGACCAAGTCGTTCCAATACCACCAAGTAAATAATGAGCTAAACCAACAGCACGACCTTGAGTAATACTTAATGCACGTGGTTGAATTGCTGGACCAAAATTTAATTTATTATGAGCCCAAACGATTGACTCAATTAACTCTTGCCAGTATCCACGACCACTGAATAAGAACATTAAACTAAATGCCCAAATAAAGTGAGCCCCTAAGAAAATTAAACCATATGCTGATGAAGCTGATCCATACGATTGAATTACTTGTGAAGCTTGTGACCATAAGAAATCACGTAACCATCCATTAATTGTGATAGCACCTTTCGCAAAGTTACCACCCGTAATATGTGAAATACTACCATCAGGTGCGATTGTTCCCCAAACATCTGATTGCATTTTCCAGCTAAAATGGAAAATAACTACAGAAATTGAATTATACATCCAGAATAAACCTAAAAACACGTGATCCCAACTTGAACTTTGACATGTACCACCACGACCTGGTCCATCACAAGGGAAACGGAAACCTAAGTTTGCTTTATCCGGAATTAATTTTGAACTACGTGCATATAATACACCTTTTAATAAAATTAGAACCGTTACATGAATTGTAAATGCATGAATATGGTGAACCATAAAATCTGCAGTACCTAATTTAATAGGCATCATTGCGATTTTACCACCTACTTCTACAACTTCACCACCAAAAGCATAACTTGTTGTAGCTAAAGCATTTGGAGCAGTTGTTCCCGGTGCTAATAAATGGATATTTTGAATCCATTGTGCAAAGATTGGTTGCAATTGAATTGCTTTATCTGAGAACATATCTTGTGGACGACCTAAAGCTCGCATTGTATCATTATGAATATAGAATCCAAATGCGTGACAGCCTAAGAAAATACAAACCCAATTTAAATGTGCGATAATAGAATCACGATGACGTAAAACACGATCTAATAAATTATTATAGTTATTAGCTGGTGTGTAATCACGAACCATGAAAATTGCACCATGAGCAGCACCACCAACTACACAAAACCCACCAATCCACATATGATGTGTGAATAAAGAAAGTTGTGTTGCGTAATCCGTAGCAATGTACGGATATGGAGGCATTGCATACATATGATGTGCCACAATAATACTTAATGATCCCACCATAGCTAAGTTAATTGCTAATTGCGCATGCCATGATGTTGTTAAAATTTCATATAATCCTTTGTGACCTTCACCTGTGAATGGACCTTTGTGAGCTTCTAAAATTTCTTTCATGCTGTGACCAATACCCCAATTAGTACGGTACATGTGACCAGCAAAGATGAATAAAACTGCTAAAGCTAAATGGTGATGAGCGATATCACTTAACCATAAACCACCTGTAACAGGATTTAAACCACCTTTAAATGTTAAGAAATCAGAGTATTCACCCCATTGTCCACCGAAGAATGGCGCCAAGCCTTTTGAGAAACTCGGATATAATTGACTCATTAATTCACGATTGATTAAGAATTCATGAGGTAATGGAATTTCTTGAGGTGCTACTCCTGCATCCAATAATTTATTAATTGGTAATGCAATATGAATTTGATGACCTGACCAAGATAAACATCCTAATCCTAATAAACCAGCTAAGTGATGGTTCATCATTGATTCCGCATTTTGGAACCATTCTAATTTTGGTGCTGCTTTATGGTAGTGAAACCAACCAGCAAATAACATAATTGCTGACATTGCTAGACCACCAATTGCAATCCAGTATAATTCAACTTCACTAGTAATTCCTTCTGCACGCCACATTTGGAACCAACCTGAAGTAGTTTGAACACCTTGAAAATTACCACCTACATCACCATTCAGAATTTCTTGGCCAACTATTGGCCAAACAACTTGTGAACTTTGTTT
>OOFU01000068.1_pt1 | contig 13851 bp, 12 predicted proteins | sample 1670361 | NCBI WGS metagenome assembly OOFU01 (sample SAMEA98145418, study PRJEB22522) | marine metagenome | biome: marine biome; feature: marine water body; material: sea ice | place: Arctic Ocean | collected 14-Sep-2015 | depth 1.3 m
ATATGGTTATTTTTAAATGTTGGTTGAAATTTGCGACTGCACTTGGGCCGTAGAAGAGAGGTATCGAGGTTTGATTAGTTGAGGGATACAGGCTGAAGAGATAAGGTCATGCAGACCTTAATGTTTTAAAATCAAACACATTAATTTGCTGATGACCCAGTTAAACAGCGAACTAATTAGAAACCTAATGCCTTTGCATTTCTAGTTATTGAAAGCGAAGGGATTATAATGGCGAGCAACTGTATTGCGAATGAATTGAGTTTGTTAAATCATCGTTTTTTTGGGCCTACCCTTGGGTAGGGGGCTTGCTCTACGATCAGTGATTTGTTCTATTTTTTTAATAAACTTTGCATTGCCTAATGCCCATCCCTTATTGGTTGCATCACTAATGGTATTGAGTTCTTCTGCTGTCAGCTGCGTCTTAAATAGGTCCCGATAAGCTTGGCTGCGTTCTTTATCGGTTTTACCGAGTTGCTTATAGATTCGGTGTTCTGTTATACCCTCATCAGCCTTGCCAAGTGCGTTATGTGCGTAGCTGCTCCATTGATAGGCTTTAGGGTTTTTGGCTAATCCGGAACGAACAGGACTAGTTTCGATAAAGCGGCTACAGCTCAGTAGGTATTCAGATGGGTCAAGTACGGTTGCCCTATAGCGACCTTCCCACAGCGTGCCATGAGCGTCGTAGTTGTCGTTAAAGTGTTGAACGTAGTTGCGGCCTAAGGATTGCAGCGTTTTTGATATGCTTTTGTCTTCTCTCGGGCTGGCCAGTAGATTGACTTGATTTGGCATGAGTACATAAGCATGGATTTTTAGGTCGTTGTTATATGCTGCAGCGTAAAGACAGTCGAGATAGTATTGATAATCGACATCGTCAAAGAAAATATTTTGTTGATCTAAACCGCGCTGAATGATGTGCTGCGGCTGATTTTTGATATAGTAACGAGGTAAGCGTGCCATAATTTTAGTCATATGTGATTGTTGACAACTAGCATTATAGCAGGTATTGGATGTTACCCCCATAAAAATGCCTTTGATTATAGGTAATTGGCACAAAAAATTCATTTTTGTTCAGTAACCTCATCTACACCAGTTGGCGTTTGATTGTTTTTTGCCAATAACGTCGATTCACCTGCTGATCTGATTCGTAGGCTGTTACCGTCGCTTCGATGTAAAAATTGTCTGCATCACAGCTAAAGCTACTGTCTGATTCCGTGCGTATCGACCAGTCACCTCGATGCATCCAGCACACGAAGTGACTAGTGGCTGAGTAACTTTGAGGGTCGTCCAGCGCAATAGACCAAGAGGATTGGTCACGATGTGGGGTACACAAACCATGGCTGGGCATTTCATTTTCACCCGTATCTTCTATGATGTGATAATGAGTCTTACCGTTTTGAATATCGCGTTCTATCCAGCGTTTAGTCTCAGCTGGTCGATGGTTTTTGTATTCGGGTAATGGGTTGGGGTTTTCTGGCTCAGCGACTTCAATGCTGTCGTTGCCGGATCGAACAGGGAATACAACTGAAGAATCGTAACCGAGTTTTATTTGGGTAGTGTTCACTTCGCTTGGTGGTAATACCATTGGCCAATAATGATTTGATATTGCGACGCGTACTTTATGGCCAGGCAGAAATCGATAGCCACATTCGTCGAGATCAATATCGACGGTCTCAAATTGCCCAGGCACCATTGGTTTTGGATTTTCATTGCCGTGGCGGTGCGCTAAATTAAGTACGCCCCAGGTAACACGATTGACAACACCATCAGCATGAACGTCATTGACGCGAACAATAATATTGCCTAACGGTTTGTCGATGGAAACTTTTAGTCGCAGCTTTATTCTACCCAGAATTTCAACTGCTTGATTTAATGGCTCAGTATCAAACACGAGTGAGCCAGCATCGTCAATTCGTTGGTCACCGGGTAATTCGCCTTCGGGTTTGAGTGTGAATATCTCACCACTAGCGGTTCCACAATCGAGCGGGGAGCGCAGAGAAGCTTTTTGTATGTCACTCGGAATATCGATTGGAATATCCAGTAGCTGTTGAAAAGGGCCAAGGAAATATTGTTTTTTGGTAATATCATTTGAGGGTACTTTTATCTGTGCGACCCATCGGCCCTGTTCGGTTTCACGACGAAGTGAGGGCCTCACATTTTCTGAGATATAAGCTCGGTAAGCGGGTAATTCGTTTGCTTTATTATCGATTCCCTTGAGCCAGCAGTCCCACCATCGTATCGCTTCACCAACAAAATCCATGCGTGGCTTTGGCCATGCGAAATGCGGATATTTATGTATCCAGGGGCCATTGACCGCCTTTGTCACTGCACTGAAATTGGCTGCAGCAGTGGGTGGTGCATTGACATAGCCATCACACCAGCCCGAAATAATTAGGGTAGGTGTTTCGATAGCAGCGTAATTTTCACTCACCGAACCATGTTTCCAGTAGTCATCTTTGTGTTGATGCGCTAGCCAAGTTTCGAGAGGGAAGGGTTGAGTATTGAGTCTATGTAACCAGGTTTCTTTCCAGCCATCGCCAACTAGAGCTGGATCAGGTGGTCTTGATGCATAGCACAGCATGGTGCTTGACCAGGAAAAATTGGAATACAGTAAGCAGCCACCTTTGTAGTGAATGTCATCGTTGTAACGGTCAACCGTTGAACCAATAGAAATGATCGCCTTTAGGGCGGGTGGTCTCAAAGCAGCCACTTGTAGACTGTTGAAACCACCCCAGGAAATCCCCATCATGCCGAGGTTACCGGAACACCAAGGCTGTTTTGATATCCATTCGATCACATCACAAGCATCGGTTAGTTCGCGAGGCGAGTATTCGTCATCGTAGTCGCCATCCGATTCTCCTGTGCCGGACAGGTCGACGCGCACACCCGCATAGCCTGCTTCGGCAAATGATGGGTAGGTGCTTTCATCACGAGGGGCGGTGCCATCGCGTTTTCGATAGGGTAAATATTCGAGAATTGCGGGCACTGGGTTTTTTGACGCCTCTTTTGGCAACCAAATGCGAGCCGCCAAGCGCCGTCCATCGGGCAGTGGTATCCATTCATTTTCGATGATGGTTATGGCAGAATTATTCATGTGCTATTCAACTCGCTCGACTTGCTCAATTGCACAGGGTTTTACCTTGTGAGTCAGGATGATGCAAGTGATAGGCACGAATGTGCTAACTGTGAAGACAAATTAAGGAGCGCCCGCCAGTGGAATTTGGCGAGCGCTTTTTAGTCTTAGATTGTTGGCCCTGCTTTTAGCAGAGACTTTCCATGTTCCGTATCGGCATATTGTTCAAAATTCTTGACAAACAGGTTAGCCAGATGATCGGCTTTTGATCGCCATAACTCAGGGTCGGAATAGGTGTTGATCGGATTGAGAATAGCCGAATCTACCCCAGGTAAAGCAGTTGGTATTGACAGGTTAAAAACCGGTAGAGATTGGCTGTCACTTTGATCAATTGAGCCATCCAGAATCGCATCTATTATAGCGCGAGTGGCTTTAATTGAGATACGTTTGCCGCTGCCATCCCAGCCAGTATTAACCAAATAGGCTTTGCAATTGAATTGGCTCATCTTTTGGTTCAGGACATCGGCATAGCGCGTTGGATGAAGGCTTAAGAATGCCTTACCAAAACAAGCGGAGAAAGTGGGGGTCGGTTCTGTAATGCCACGCTCTGTGCCCGCTAGTTTAGCGGTGAAGCCTGACAGAAAGTAATACTGTGCTTGCTCAGGTGTTAAAGTGGATACGGGTGGTAATACTCCAAAGGCATCGGCTGTGAGGAATATTACTCTGGAAGCGTGTCCTGCGCGTGAGGCTGGCTTGACGATATTATCGATGTGATAAATGGGGTAGGACACTCGGGTATTTTCAGTCTTTGAAGCATTGCCGTAATCGATCACACCGGCTTCGCTAACGCAGACATTTTCAAGCAGGGCATCGCGCCTAATGGCGCGGTGAATATCGGGTTCGTCCTCGCTATTCAAATTGATGACTTTAGCGTAACAGCCACCTTCAAAGTTAAATATGCCGTTATCATCCCAGCCATGTTCATCATCGCCAATGAGTTGGCGTTTAGGATCGGTTGATAAGGTGGTCTTTCCGGTGCCTGACAAGCCAAAGAAAATAGCAACGTCGCCATCTTTGCCCACATTGGCCGAACAGTGCATAGACGGCATGCCTTTTAATGGCAGGAGATAGTTCATTATCGAGAACATACCTTTCTTCATTTCACCACCATACCAGGTGCCACCAATCACTTGCATGCGCTCGGTTAAATTAAAGGCGACGAAATTTTCCGAATTCAGTCCTTGAGACTGCCAGTCGGGGTTATTTGTTTTTGAACCGTTTAAAACCACAAAATCAGGCTCATAGTCAGTTAGCTGTTCTACACTGGGTCGAATAAACATATTGGTGACGAAATGTGCCTGCCATGCCACTTCGGTAATGAATCGAACTTTAAGTTGGCTTTCTGGGTTGGCACCACAAAAAGTATCGACAACAAACAGGCGCTTTTCAGATAATTGATCGACGACTAATTTTTTAAGAGAGCCCCAAACTTCACCACCAATAGGGTGATTGTCATTTTCGCCCTGATCAGACCACCAAACGGTGTCGCGTGTTGTGTCGTCTCGTACCAGATATTTATCTTTTGGCGACCGACCAGTGAAAACGCCGGTGTCAACCGCGATGGCACCCGATTCGGTAATGTGGCCTGCTTCATAGCCGCTCAGCCCTGGTGCCGTTTCTTCAGTATAAAGAGTCTCAAACGATGGGTTGTGTAATACGTCTAGAGTTGTTCGAATGCCATACTGATGAAGGTTTAAAGTGTCTGCATCGGCTGTTGTACTGTCAGCGTTTGTTTGATTCATAAGACCTGATTGTTAAAAAGTTGAATGAGTTGAGCGAGCTATAAAATAAATCGAAGTTGAATAATTATAAATGATAATGAGATAACCCTACAAATTTAGAGATTATAAACATATAACAATAATTTACCGACAATATCGTTATTTGATCAATATCAACGGGTGCATCCTATCAAAATTAAAACCCTATAACTGATTTCATTGCGGCAGATCATCAATGATAAGGCAATGGGTTAAGGGGCAGTGCTAGCCTAGTAAATCGGGTAGCCCTCTAATATCATCTAGTACAACGTCTGCCACTTTCTCCAGTTCATGACGCGTACTGGTACCGGTAAGCACTCCGATGCAGAGACCGACGTTAGCACTTCTGCCCATTTTCATGTCATGGCTATTGTCGCCGACTACAACAACGTCACGTGGGTTTAAAGACTGCGATTGGCAAAAGGCCAATACCATGCCGGCCTCAGGTTTAGTACCGTAGCCGCTGTCATAGCCAGCGAGAAAGTCGAAGTCTTTTATTACGTCGAATGTATCTAGCGTGTTGAGTATGCCCTGATAGCTGTCGGCGGTGGCGACACCAAGTCTTAAGCCAGATCGCTTTAACTGTTGTAGTACCTGCTTTAAGTCGGGTACGGCGGTGGTGTTAATTCGCCCTTGCTCAGCGAATATGTGGTGCAGTCGTTTGGATAATGTCTCGCATTCATTATCACTGCCGCTACTATCGATATCAGTCAATTGTTTTGACCAGGCCTCGGCAATTTCATCATTGTTGCCAGCGGCGAGTAGCGATCCGCCGGTAAATTTTTGAGTGCTGGTGTCGTAGCCATGGTGAGAGAGCAATTTGGTTGCTAATGCCTGGTCGCCCCTGGCGAGTTCAATTGCAGCGAAATGGTAGGTGGGTGACCAGGTGGCGTGAAAGTCGATGAGCGTGCCATCTTTATCAAAAACAATGCCTTTGTATTTCATGATTAAGTGACCTGACTAAATGAGTTTACTTGATAAGTGATGCGAAAAGATTAAGCGTTTATTAGGCAGTTTTGGCGCAATCAGAGTCTGATGACTGTGACTTAAGCACGTTCAATGTACTGTAGAGGCTGTCGAGATCGCTGTAAGCCCCTTGTAGATGTCGAGTGCCAGCATTAGAGAAAGCGGTGCGAGCGTGCATTACGCGCGTATTGTCGAACAGCATGAGCTCACCTGGCTCGAGCTTAAAGGTGATCTGTAATTCTTTACGCTCGAGTATTTCTGCATAGTGGCGGTAGGCCGCATAAAACGCCGTTACTTTACTCGGTGGCAGCTTCAATGTTGCGATCGATCGATTGTTATATCGCACCTTAACAATCTCTTTTTTATCATTCACTTCTAACATAGGTACGCGAGATTGCAGGTCGGTGTCAGCATCTTGAAAACGATAGTTAATCCACTGTTGACTCAGGGCATCGAAGTGTTGTGGATTTTCTTTGCGCAATAGGCTGGCCGCCATAAAACCATCTTGCAAGATAGATTCGCCACCCGCAGTTGAGCTTTGCAGACAATGCAGTAGCTGGATGCCAGGGACAGGGTCGCGGTAGGGGTTGTCGAGATGGCAGCCTAGCCCCAGGTTGGTAAAAGCCAAGTTATTCGCATTCACGGTTGTGCGTACTTCGAATAGTGGTCCGTAGTTAGTATTACGTTCAAAGCCGAATTCGGAAATAACACGCAGAACCTCGCCTTCGTCGCAAGGTACAGCTTTAAGGATAGAGAAACCATAGTCTTTAATCGATTGCAGCGCTGCTATCTTAGTTTCCGGCAAGGCGCAAAAGTCGGAGTAATTATGCTTGGGAATGCCGGCTTCAAATGAACTTTTTTGCCACAGGCTTTTGTTCGACTCGCTACGGTCATCGGCCTGATCGTTAATGCAATAACAGTTTTTGATTAACCAGCTGACAGAAAACTCTGATCGATGTTCAGGCGCAAAATCAATGATGAGTAAATCATCGGTATGGCTTACGCCAATGATAGTCACGTTCAACGGAAAATCGGTAATGTTGAGCAACCGCTGACCACTGACTGGGTCTCTGCTGTCGGGCATTTGGCAATGATCGCGCAGCCATATTGCAGCTAGCTGGCTTTGCTGGCCACCTTTCCAGTCAATGGTTAGTTCATTGGCATCGAATTGATATCGATCGATTCGTTTCATAGTCATTGTCTAGGAGACTGTCTGGCTTAAGGGCGAAGTAATGATTCTAATAGGCTGCGATAGTCTTTTATGGGCCTGATATCTAGCCCGGTCACTTTGCCATCATCGTCGTAATGTCGTGCTTTGACCGCGGCCAGATGGTGAGGGTTCGACTCGAACATTTCTACCTCTGCTGCTGTCATTGGACCACCCTGAACATTAAGTGAGTCAATCGAAGCGTTGGATAATCGTTTGATGTATTCATCATCAACCGCACACAGGTATTTCTTGGCTGCTACATGCAAGCGAATAGGTTCAGTGACCGCTTTAGAGAAGTAGGGCGCAAGGAAATTAGCCCCCGCGTTTTCGTGACAGTTATCGATGCCATTTTCTAAGGCTTCAACTGGGAAGTCACCCATAAAATGACCAATGTCGTGCAGCAGTAGGGCTATGACTAATTCTTTGTTGGCGCCATCTGCGACAGCACAGGCGGCTGATTGCTCCATGTGCTGAGCCATACTGACGGCTTCTCCCATGTATTCCTCGGCTCCTCGGTGTGCAAATAAATCGAGAATAAAGTCAACAATGTTGTCTCTGGTCAATTCGTTTTTATTCAAAAGGTAGCCCCGTTTAAATTTGATGGTTGAGACAGGTTAAAAATTGAGTATACCTATTGATGCAGATAGTGACATTAGTAAATCGATTAATAATAATGATGGTTGCAATCAAAAGTATTTGAGTTGTTGCTTGTGAATATAGAGTAGATTAAAGATTGCTCGAAATGGCCAAAACGAATCAATTCTGAAATACCCAATAACCACAAAATAGCCAAATCAATCCTGAAAAAACTAACTATCTTTGCTGAAATAACTAAAAACATGACATAGAGCCATAGTTTTTTTAAAACGGTTATTATATAGTTCTTGAGCAAATTTTTTTCTTTGAACTAATGAAACTAAACTTAGCTATATCTTTTTAGAATGCTTACGTAGTTTCAACATCAAACTTTATTAAGAATTTTACAAATAACTTGTTTATGACCGGTGCGATCCAAAAGCAATTAAATAGAATGACCTGTCTTTTGGTCATTCTATGCTTATTGCTTTCCCCTATCGCCAGTGGCGTAATGTTGTTGGATAGCTCATTTAGCACTGAAACAACCGATAGCCAAGTCAGTATTGATGTTGAACATCAATGTCATCACATGGCTAAAGATTTAGCGCCGTCCATTTCCGTCAGCGAGCAGAACCATAACTGTGATTATAGCCCTTCATGCAGCCTGCATTGTTCTATTGCAGTTGAACTATCCCTTAGTAACTCTTTCACTCGCCTAGAAAAAATCATTTGCTGGTCCTCAATGGACTATTTATCTTTAAAACCCTCCTTTCTTAATCGTTTAGACAAACCTCCCACGGCTTAACCCAGCGACCTGTGGTCGTACTCTGTGGGCATCCCTACCGATGTCTCAAATCAATTTATTGAAGTCCGTATACCGAAGGATCTTTTTGATCTTTATTGTTATGGACGAGTTTTAAACTTGAATTTTAGAGGTTACTTACTTTGTACAAAAATCATTTAAATGGGTTCACTCGAGCCTTCATCATAATTCCTCTCTTAGGCGGATGTTTGAGCGTTGGTGCAGCCGAATTATCGTCTGTGCTTGATCCTGAACAGCACCCTCAATCGCCTGAATATCAATCTGTCCTTAATGATGCTGTGGTTCCGTTGGACAGCAAACTGTCTTGGACCGAACGCTTCAATGGCGATGAAACATTTAATGCCGAAGTTAGCCTTGTGTCTGGCGCATCGATTACCACGGTTGGTTCAAACCAAGTGCTGAAGATGAAATCAGAGCCGGTGATGGCCATGAAAATGGACGGGCAAGGTGCTATTAAGGCATTGAAGCTGGCGCAGGGTAAAATCAAAATATCACATGGCGCGATCGATAAATACGGTATGCCTGCGATGACCATGGTGTTTAAGGTTGAAGATCCTGGGATGCTCGATGGTCTCGAAAAAAATCAGCAAATTGGTTTTAATGTTGATAATTCTTCTGGAGGATTTGTGGTCACTCATATCATGCCAGTGGTTGCAGAAGGTAAGACTGAAGATCAGCAAGCATCGATCAAAATGGATGTGCGGGGTGTCGTTCAAACGGTCCGAGAGTCACAGGGTAAGGTCAAAATTAAACACGGGCCAATCGCCAAATATGGCATGCCAGGCATGACGATGATGTTCAAGGTCGCTGATGCTACGCTGCTTAAAGGATTACAGAGAGGGTCTCAGGTCGATTTTAACATCGATAATTCTTCCGGTGGTTTTGTCATCACCAACATTGTCTCAGTTGAAGAGTAGGAGCCAGAAATGAATCAATTAAATACTAAAAAAATAGTCAGCGCTCTTTTTGCTTTGTCGCTATCAGCCTGTACCTCGATACCGAAGGACGGTGGTTTGTCCAACGTCAATTCATTGGTTGAGACTAAACTCAGTGCTGGGGTTCAATTGCCCAGTCTGTCACATAACAATCAGTTGACAGCTGACGCAATGTTGAGCCTGCTGGCACAACCTTTATCAATTGCGGATGCAGAAAAACTGGCTGTTGAGTTCAATCCAATGATGAAGGTCAAGCTATTCAAAGTGGGTCTAGCTGAGGCTGATTATGCTCAAGCTGGGCGCATGGAAAATCCTGGGTTTTCTTATGCCCGGGTCTCAGGTCAGGCTTATGAAGCTTCTCTTTTGTTTGATATGGGGGGGGTCATTTTGATGCCGCTTAAAAGGCAATTAGAGAAACGCCGATTACAATCCGCCAGATACCAAGCGGCCAGTGATGTGTTAGAACATATTGCGAATACCCGCAGAGGTTGGATCAATGCGGTTGCCGCTAAACAGCAAACAGCATTAATGCTTAAGGCGCTAGAGTCTGCTGAAGCGGGTAATAACCTAACCCGACAAATGTCTGCACTTGGGCATAGTAGTGTAATTGAGGCAGCTGATTCGGAGATATTTTTGAGTGGTATGCGGACTTCTTTGACTCGTCAACGACTGGCAGAGTCTGCTGCGAGAGAGGGTTTGATTCGTCAGTTAGGATTATGGGGCCAGCAGGCTAGATCTCTCAAACTACCTGATCGGTTACCTGAGCTACCGCCGAACTCGATAGACATTGAATCCGTAGAGGGGCAGGCCATCGAAAATCGACTTGATGTTCGAATGGCTAATATGAATATCGAAGGTCTAGCTAAAAACCTTAAGCTGACGCGGCTCAATCCATTTTTCTCTGCAATTGAATTAGGTCCTGTAATGGAAAAAGGTGAGGGTGAAATAAATCGAGGCTATGAACTCGAATTCCGAATCCCAATATTCGATACTGGTGACATTAAAACGCAGAAAGCAAAAGCCATTTATGATCAGGCGCAAGCTCAAGCGGAAGTCACTGCGATTTCTGCCGCTTCAAGTGCTAGGCAGGCCCTAAAAAGCTATCGAAGTAATTTAGAAATTGCGAAGCACTATCGCGATAGGGTTTTACCGTTACGAGAGCGTGTCAGTCAAGAGCAGTTACTGATGTTTAATGGCATGTTGATCAGCGTATTTGACCTGCTTGATGATTTACGTTCATCAATGAATATGGAATCAAGCTATGTTGATTCTATAAAAGACTTTTGGATAGCCGATGCAGACTTGCAGCAGGCGCTGACAGGCTCAGGTATGCCGGGCATGAATTTTGAAGCAGCTTCAATGATGCCATCCTCAGCAGCTGACGGGGGAGGACACTAATATGAACAGTAATTTAAATAAAGATGAGCAAGATAAAATGACCAATAGAAGACAGTTTTTAAAGGGTGCAGGAGCAGCGGCCTTAGGGGCAGGAATGATTTCACGGGTCTCTTTAGCAGCTTTACCTGAATCACCGAGTTCTATGAGTGCGACAATGGAGCCACCGCCTGAACCGACTAGTGGTCGTTGGTACAACCCCGTTGTAACACTTAACGGCTGGTCACTCCCATGGCGTATGAAAAACGGCTGGAAGGAGTTTCATCTTACTGCCGAAGCCGTAGAGCGAGAAATTGCGCCCGGTATGACTGCGCGTCTATGGGGCTATAACGGCCAGTCACCTGGACCGACCATTGAATGTGTGGAAGGTGACAAAGTGCGTATTTTTGTGTCTAACCGTTTGCCAGAACACACCACAGTGCACTGGCACGGCATATTTTTAGCTGCAGGAATGGATGGTGTTGGCGGGTTGAGTCAGCCTCATATACCCCCAGGAAAAACTTTTGCCTACGAATTTGAACTCAAGCAATCGGGTACTTTTATGTACCATCCACATGCTGACGAAATGGTGCAGATGGCCATGGGCATGATGGGGTCGTTGGTGGTTCACCCCAAAGATCCCGAGTTGCATAAGGTTGACCGCGATTTTTGTTTTTTGATGAGTGCTTATGATATTGATCCGGGTACGATGACGGCTAAGGTCAATACCATGCTCGACTTTAATCTGTGGACTTGGAATAGTCGCGTATTTCCGGGTATTGATCATCTAGTCTGTCGTGAAGGGGACAGGGTGCGTGTGCGTATGGGTAATTTGACAATGACCAATCACCCAATACACCTTCACGGATTAAACTTTGAGGTGGCGGGTACCGATGGTGGCTGGGTCAGACCAGAGGCGAGATGGCCCGAGGTAACCAGTGATGTTGCCATAGGCCAAATGCGTGCAATCGAGTTTGATGCTGACGCACCGGGCGACTGGGCAATGCACTGCCATAAGTCACACCATACAATGAATCCGATGGGACATAGTGTGCCGAATATGATCGGTGTTGATCAACGTGAGGTGCAGCAGAGTATTTCTAAACTGCTGCCAGGATACATGGTCATGGGTGAGCGTGGCATGGCGGATATGGGTGAAATGACGATGCCACTCCCTGCCAACACTTTGCCGATGATGACGGGTGAAGGTCAGTTTGGCCCGATCGAAATGGGTGGCATGTTTACTGTGCTTAAAATTCGTGCCGATCAAAAGGCAAACGATTACACCGACCCTGGCTGGTATGACTTTCCCGCAGGCACTGTTGCCTATGAAGTGGATCTGTCATAACACCAGGTTTTTTAACTTAACTTACCAATTTACCTACCAACCAACCTACTAATTAAGGAAACTAATGATGAAAAAAACTGAAAACATGCTTGCCGCATCAATATTGGCAATTACCTTTGCATTATCACCGATAGCGGTTTATGCCGGTGCTGGGCATGATGATGAATTGATGGTATTTGATCCAATAGAGACTGATTTTGGTCGTTATAAACCTAAGATGCACGTTACTAAAACGATTGAAATCGTAATGAGTGATCAAATGCGTTTCAACCCCAGTGTCATTCAAGTGGAAAAAGGCGATGTGATTAAATTTGTTCATGAAAATACGGGGCAAATGGTGCATGAGTTTGTACTAGGCACTTCTGATTCATTGGTTATGCATGCCGACATGATGAAGAAGTTCCCTGGTATGGAGCACTCTGATCCCTACATGACGCACGTTGCACCGGGTAAAAAGGGCGAAGTCATTTGGCAGTTTTCTGAGGCCGGTGAATTCTCCTTCGGTTGTCTTATTCCTGGTCATTTTGATGCCGGTATGAAAGGTAAAGTATTAGTCGGTTCTTAAGGCTGACTTGTAATCTTGTTCGTAACTTTTATAAAGTGTTAATGAAATTTAAATTGTTCTGGGTAGCAAGGCACCAATTTTGGTTCCATGCTATCTGGGACTTTTTGTACAATTAATTCATTAGGGTTTAATAAAAAATTCTTAAAAGTAGCCTCAATCTTTTGTCGTCCCTCTAAAAAGCTTCTGATGTTTAGGCCGAATGAATATAGTTACTGAAAAAATGCCAATAGCGTTGGGTCGTTAATTGACAGTGCAATGATTATTTTGGTGCAGGATTGCCTGTTGTCCATTTTTTGAAGCGAGTTTCGCAGTGTTCTAAAAGCTCTCTGTAAGTTTGAAACTAGAGTTCGAAGCCATCTTCGGCGGGTGCATCGTATTCGCAAAAGTCATTGTCGTGAGTTCGGCAAATAGTGGGGCGATCTTCGTATATACCACAGCGACCATCCATTTCTAAATGGGTACATGTTGAGTCAAACATAAGAAACCAACCGTCTGAATCTTTATAAATACCGATGCCCTTATGCGATACTTGCCAGAGTAGGATTTCAAAATCGTACTTTGAGCGCGGCGTATCGATTTGTTGGGTGACATAGGTGCAACAGGTCGAATTAGTGCAAAGGTCGCATTTAGGCGTTGCTGACGTTGTGCTTGCAACTTCAATTGGAGGGAAATCGAGGCGGCTCATTTTGAAAGATTAATCCAGTCGCGTGGTTTTAGGTAGTAGTCGGTGAGTAATGCTTCGTCGCTGCCGGGTTCTGCTTGATAGTTATACTGCCAGTTAACGACGGGGGGTAATGACATTAAGATTGACTCGGTTCGACCACCGGATTGTAATCCAAATAAGGTGCCTCTGTCATACACTAAATTAAACTCGACATAACGGCCGCGGCGGTAGAGTTGGAATCTTTTTTGTTGGTCGGTGTAGGCGGTGTCTTTTCGTTTCTCTACAATGGGTAGGTAAGCCTCGAGATAGTGGTCACCCACACTACGCATGAATTCGAACGATTGTTCGAAGCTCGGTTGATTAAGATCATCAAAAAACAGGCCACCAATACCGCGTGCTTCATTGCGATGTTTAAGGTGAAAGTAATCGTCACACCATTGTTTATATTTACTATAGATATCTGAATTTGTAACTGAACCAAAGTCTGCACAAGCCTGTTT
>OOFU01000069.1_pt1 | contig 13843 bp, 7 predicted proteins | sample 1670361 | NCBI WGS metagenome assembly OOFU01 (sample SAMEA98145418, study PRJEB22522) | marine metagenome | biome: marine biome; feature: marine water body; material: sea ice | place: Arctic Ocean | collected 14-Sep-2015 | depth 1.3 m
TTTTAAATGACACTTAGATATCATCGGGCAGGTGAGGGCATCTAATTTATAGCGACCTCTTAGCCAAGTTTGGTCTCGCAGTAACTATAATAAATTAAGTTCTTGCCATGTTACTTAAGCTCTCAAACCCCTTTAGTTCCTCATAAGTAAAATAAGACCCAATTTAGACAATAAGCCTTCTCGTTCACTGAAAAATTAAAATTATATTAGATACTATCTGTCTATACGTCGAAGATAATTTTTGCTTCATTATTAATGACGATTGTAGAAAGGATAAGGTTAATTGTGTGCGGGGTAACAACACAAGGATTGAGTTAAAGTTGTCTTTTTTTTACAACGTTTCTGGATAACGCCACTTTGTAACTATTACTTAAGCTTAGTGTTAAAAAATTAAAATGTTTGCCCGGATAAGCTTCAAAACATTCTGAAAATATTAAAATAGTATCTTCAGAATGTTTCAAATCCTGCTCGACGATAAGTAAGATATTTTGACCTTAATTTAATAGAAAAATAAATTGGGTCTTCTATCTCAGTTTATTTAACCTTGCATACTTTCTAAGGTTTTGCCCTTTGTTTCCTTAACCATTTTTATAACAAAGATCACTGATAACAATGCGCATAATGCATAAAATCCATATGCGCTGGCTAAACCGATGGTTGTCAGCATAATTGGGAAGGTCATGGTAATCGCAAAGTTGGCTATCCACTGCGCAAAGCCTGCAACCGCTAACCCTGAACCACGGATTTGGTTGGGAAACATTTCACCCAGTAATACCCACATAACCGGACCCCATGATAAGTTAAAGAAAAACACATAGGCATTGGCTGCAATCAAAGCTAACGTTCCATTTCCACCCAATATTAAGTTACCATTTTCAGCCACATCGGCATTGCCGAATACCCAAACAAGAGTAAGCAAGGTAACACTCATGCCTATTGAACCAATAATTAAAAACGGACGTCTTCCAAGTTTGTCGATTAAGCTTATGGTTATAACACAAGCAACAATACTGACAGCACCAACAATCACATTAATCATAAGTGAGTCTGATTCAGAGAAACCTACGGCTTGCCATAATACCGCACCATAATAGAACACCACATTGATACCCACTAATTGCTGGAACATGGCCAAACCTATCCCTACCCATACAATCGTTCTGACCTTTCCACCAGATACTAAGTCGGATATTTTTGGTTGATGGGTTTCTGATGCAATAGATTGTTCAATTTCACTCAGCGTGTCGTTTGCTTGGTTAACCCCGTAGAGTTTTGTGAGAGTGTCTAATGCCTTTTGGCGCTTACCTTTCATCACTAAAAAACGCGGACTTTCTGGGATGGCAAGCAAAGACAAAAAGAAGATAACTGCTGGCACAAGCTCAATCCAAAACATCCAACGCCAAGTTTGATAGTCAAGCCAAAATACCTCTGTAGAACCACCGGCGGCCTTAGCGAGTAGATAGTTACTGATAAATGCGCAAAACAAGCCAAAGATTATTGCGATTTGCTGAATGGTAGCAAGTCTACCGCGCATTCTAGGAGGTGCGATTTCGCTTATATAGGCGGGGGCCATCACAGACGCTGCACCCACAGCAAGTCCACCAATAATACGATAGAAAATAAACTCTCCAGAAGTTGCTGCGATACCAGAACCCCAAGCACTAAATATAAAAAATACTGCAGCAATCATAAGTAACACTTTGCGGCCAAGTAAATCAGCTAATGTTCCAGCGGCAAATGCGCCGACAGCACAGCCTAATAGCATACTGGCAACATTAAACCCCTGACCAATAGATTCAGATTTAAATGCTTTTGTTAGTCCATCGACAGTGCCGTTTATAACACCACTGTCAAAGCCGAACAAAAATCCGCCTATGGTTGCTACGGTGCTGATGATAATAATAAAAAGTAGATTTTCTTTTTGAGAATGGTTGTTCATCTTTGAATTTCACTTTGTAGGGTTAGTAAAAAGCCGCAGGGAGGAATTCAGCCGCGGCTCGTTATATAAGATTAAGGAATTGATTTAGTTGTTTAGGGTTTTTTACTCAATCTTATTTTATTTTTGCTCATTTTTTCGAAGACCACATTAAAATTACTTTCTAAAGCAGCCAATAAACCACTGATATCTGATGTCTTGAAGAGTCCGGCAATTTGTAGGGCTTTAGTATCCTCATCACCGAAATCAAATTGATAGTTGGTGTACCGGGAAACTTCTTGCATTGCTTCAAGAAGACTTTCACCACGAAAAATCAGATTGCCTTGCTGCCAAGCTAAATCTGAAGCAAGCTTTCGTTCATCACTACCAATAATAGTGGTATTAGTCGATCTTAGTTTCGCCTTTTGACCTTTGCTAACCGCAAATGATTTTGGGGATAAATGCACATTTTTTAGCTTAAGTGGAGCAACATTCAGGGTGTTGATATCTGATACTAATACCTTGCCATCAGTCACAATTAATTCAACGTTTTCACTACTGAGCTCAACATTAAAGGATGTACCCACAGCTTGGATGATATTTGAGCCAGCATAGACACTTAGAGGCTTTTGTTTATTGTGAGCAACATCCACATGCATTTCCCCTCGTAATAACTCGAACACGCGCTGTTTGTCGGTATAGGTGACTTTGACAAAGCTGTTGGTATTTAATTTTATTTTGGTTTTATCTTGTAAAAAGAAAGTAGATTGTTCACCCACTTTAGTTTCATATTCACTATTAAACTGTACAACCTGCATGGTGTCTTGCCCAAAGAAAACGTCTGCATTGAGCCACAAGCCTAACGAAATTAGCGAAGCAAAAATAAAGCTCGCGGCCCATGCAAAAATAGGCGTTTTGTTATTATTGGTATGTCGAGACTTGTGAGGAAACAATTCACTAAGCTGTGACAGTGACTCCATTTTGTCCCATAATTTTACCAACTGCATAAAAGTTTTAAGATGAGTGTGCGAAGCCTGTAACCAGACCCTTAGTTCAACCTGTTCTTCATCAGATAAACCTCTGTCTAGACGAGTAATCCATAAGCTTGCCTCATCCATAGGGTCTTTGTTGATGTTAATATCGATTATATTACTCATTTCGACCCCCTTGAAAATTTGCCGCAGGTTTAGACTGACTTGGCGTAATATTCGTTTGACTGAAACCCAGCATGTAAGTTGCACATCGTTTAAATCCAACGGCAATATGTTTTTCAACCGTGCTTTGACTTAAATTCATTTCTTTAGCTATCTCTTTTTGAGAATATCCGTGCACTTTTTTTAATACAAAAACGCGTCTGCACTGAACCGGTAATTGACGAACTGCTTCGCAAAAATGCGCAAACTCTTGGTTGCTTGCGATGTTTTCAAACACCTCATCGTGGTCAAGAGTGTCAATGTCAAAATCACATTCGGCTTCTACACCATCAGCAAGTCGCGTTTCCGATTTTTTTAGATGGTCGTAAGCCAAATTCCTTGCTGTTCTCATTAGAAAGGACTTAGGTTGTTAAACAGGCTCACGCTTATCCATCTGGCAGATCCGTACATAAGTTTCTTGAACGATATCTTCAATTTCTTTAGGTGGCACTATACGTGCCACCATCCGTGCAATGTTATCTCTGGCAGCCATAAAAATTGGATGCCACGTTGTATGCGCTGCTGTTTTTTTTTGCATTTTTATACGCTGATTCTTGCCGACATTAAGTTGCCTCTAATTGGTAGACGATTAGCAACAATTATTCCGCTAGTTAAATGCTATTTTCTTTCAACTATTGAAGAAAAATTAGATATTAAAAATCTAAATTAAGTGTAACTTTTTTGTTAATACATGTTAACGTTTTACATCATTTATAAATTTTGAAATACCTTTAATAAATACCCTCAATAAATACTTTCATAACGTATTGTCTAATACATGAAATTTAAAAACTTATCAAAATCATTGATAATCAACACTGACCTAAAAATGATGGGTTGCTGCGTGGTTTTATGTTTGTTTAGTCAGATGCTCTGGGCGCGATCTAAGCCAACTTTTTTGGATTTCAACATTGACCCCAGCTATGCTGATGTTTCGTTAATCGAGTTTGCTAAGCAAGCCGATCTCACCATTATCTTTCCTTATGAAAAAGTACAATCTCGGCAAGCTAATTCTTTAAAAGGTAGCTTTACTATTGAGCAAGGGATGAGCAGTCTGCTCAAAAATACTGGGTTGGTTGCTTCTTTTGAGAGGGATGGGGTAGTCACTATCAAACGTATTTCAATTCGCGATACGGTGGTTGAAGACAAAACATTGTTGCAAGAAATAGCAGAATTGTTTATTGGTAGTGGCGATAACATCGTCACTTACCCCGAAGAGCCCCAGAATATTGAACTGATTGAAGTCCGAGGAATTCGCGGCAGTATGGACTGGGCCTTAGACATTAAACAAGAATCAATCGGTGTGTCTGAATCCATTCAATCTGAAGAAATTGGTAAGTTTCCAGATCTAAACTTAGCCGAGTCATTACAAAGAATAACGGGGGTTTCGATTGACCGGTCTGAAGGTGAAGGACAATTTGTTACTGTGCGAGGCTTAGGTCCACAATTTAATACGGTTTTAAGTAATGGAAGAAGATTGGCAACGGATAATCAAGGTCGTGAATTTAGTTTTGACACAATAGCATCAGAACTGGTGACCTCGGTGACGGTAGATAAAACTTTTTCAGCATCCCAGCCTTCTGGTGGAATCGGTTCAGTGATTAATATAAAAACTGCGCGACCAATGGCATCAAAGGACTTTAAGATTGCTGGTAGTATTAAAGCTACGTTTGACGCTAACAGTCGAAAAACGACTCCTCAAGGTACTATTTTTTTTAGCCATAGTAATGATAAGTTGGGATGGTTGATTTCATTATCACATCAAACACGTAAATCACGGATAAATGAAGTACAAATTGACGGCTGGTTGCTAAATACTGATATTCCGCTTGAGCAAATCACTACTAGTGCAGAGAATATTTTTGTACCCAGAAACTACGACCAACGAGTTCGATTTGACCAACGTACTCGGAGGGGTGGAACCTTAGTTTTACAATACAAGGCAACATCAAATCTGGATATCAGTTTCGACTATTTACAGTCAGACTTTAATGTAAAAACTGATTCAACATCTTTAGGACATTGGTTTACATCGAGTAATTTAGAAGATGTCGTTACTGATGAAAATGGTACTGTAATTGCGCTTTCTCAAAATGTAGGTCATGCAACAGACTTTCATGCTCGGACTTTCGACAGGCCTTCTAGTGTCAGTGCATTAGGATTGAATAGCAGTTGGCAAGCCAATCCAAAATTGTTGTTAGAATTCGATGTCTCTAGTTCAAAGGCAAGCACCGAAGATCGTGTTGGTGCAGGTAATGCTCTGACGTTAATCGGTTACCTCAATCGGTCTTCTTTTTCTATGTTCAAGGATCAAATCTTGCCACACATATCGGATTTCGAATCATCAAATCCAACCGTTCTTGATGCGTTAGGAAATATTACTGGTGTGTCTGACTATTTGGATCCGACGAACAGTAGAGCACACGTGATGTTGCGTCGTGGTTGGAACATTGAAGATAAATTTGACCAATTAAAAACTGATATTACGCTTTTTGATCCACTTAATTCTGATATTGATATAAAATTTGGCTTTATGTATTCAAAACAATCAAAACGCAACGAACGTTGGGATAACGAAAAAAATGCAATTCATTGTTCGTTCTGTGGTTATTTTCAACGCCCTGATATTCCTGATAATTTCCAAACGATATTTCATGCGGGCAATGATTTTCTTAGTGGTATAAGTGGCAGTGAATTCTTACCAAAACGTTGGTTAAGACATGATGGCGAAACCCTTTTTAACTTTTTGGAGTCAGCTAGCGATATTAATTTTGATGCGGTGATACGCGATAACTCTTTTACGGTTATCGAGAGTGTCATGTCTGCCTACCTTCAAGGGCAGCAGAGATTACGATGGCATGATATCGAAATCACATCACAATATGGGGTACGTTATGAAAACACCGATATCGTGGTTACCGGATTTGAGTCAGACTTGTTAGCCTTAACGATCCTCGATCAAACTGAACTGGGTCAACTTAATTCACCGGGGCGTTCCATCTCGCAATCTGCGTCTTATGATACTTGGTTGCCTAGTATATCGATAAAAGCAGAATGGCAAGAAAACATCATTGCTAGATTAGGTGTGTCTCGATCGTTAACACGACCTACTATGCAGCAGTTATCACCAAGTTTGGTGTTAAATACCACACGTCAAGGCGGTGATTTGCGAGCTAGTTCAGGCAACTCAGACCTTAAACCATTCGAGTCTACCAACTTCGATCTGACCCTTGAATGGTACTACCATCCAATGAGTTACCTATCTGCTAGTTACTTTAAAAAGGAAGTGAGTAATTTTATCGTTAGTACAGTGACGCAAACGACTATAAATGATGTCACTGATCCCAGCACAGGAACTGACTCTAGTGCACCAGATAGTGAAGACACATTAGCCGAATTTGACTTAACAACTCCTATTAATGCTCAAACGGCAACAGTAAGTGGATTTGAGTTTGCAATTCAGCATGATTTTGATAGTGGCTTTGGAGTAGTGGCAAACATGACGCTGGTAGACAGCAATGCAAAACTGGATCCCAGCAATATTTCGCAAAAGTTTGCTTTAACAGGCCTGAGTGACTCACAGAATCTTATCGTCTATTACGAGAAAGGCCCAGCGAACATCAGACTGGCTTGGAATCATCGTGATGGATTTTTACAATCCTTGGTGCAAATACAAGGGCCTGAGCCAACCTATGTGCGTAGCCACCAACAATTTGATTTAAGCGCTAGTTATGCCGTCAATGACAACCTTTCTGTATTCCTGGAAGGGGTAAATATTACTGAAGAAAATGTTCTTAAACACGGACGTTATAGCAACCAACTGCTTTTAGCTCAACAGCCTGGTGCACGTTATTCTTTAGGTTTACGCGGTAGTTTTTAATTTCGTGATAAACATAGAATGTATTGGTAGTAAAACAACCTTGGGCTATGGCGTAATAGACCATTTCCGGATGAACCCGGAATGAAACAAATGACATCCTTCGTCTTCATAGCTTATTGACGATCAACTACATCAATTATACTTCCTAGTGCGCCAGCTATAATTCGCACGTCACCAATAAAAGCCGCTGCACAGCAACACAACTTTCCATTTTTATTTTGTTTAAAATAACCCACCATTATTTTGTACTAGAAACGGAATAACTGACAAGACCTCGAGAGATTAATTTTTTGTAAATACAATGTTAAGCACATGGCAAATGTTAAGAGTGGGTTAAAATCGGTTTGAAATGCAACTAATTCGGCGTTTTCAATAATGTAAAGAAAATTAACACTACGTCAAAATCGGTTTTGTATACAACAATATCGGCGTCTTTAATACTAAGATTTCTAAATTTTATTTTTAAAATAATAATAAATTTTAATTAAAACAGTAGCTTGGTAGATCTCATTACAAGTAAAATAACAAGTATATTTTTTACAGTCAGTTTACATAGACTGTTCAAAGTTAACATCTTCATGTTCTAATTTGAGCGCAGAAGGCATAAATTATTATCAAAGTCCTGCTGCACAGACAGACACTTTTTGGCAGATAATGTGTTTATCAAACGACAAATGATGAATTATTTATTGCCTAGAAGGGAGATTGACTGGAGGAAAAACGATAGCCAATCGTCTAGCAGATACAGCCATGTAAAAAAATTGTAAATTAAGCCAAATAGATATTTAACATGGTGTAAACGTTTTGTTTTTAACTTAATACTAAAACACACATAGGCACAACAATATGATGAAAACACATAAAATATTCAAAAAGTCGTTACTAACGCAAACTATCGGAATCATGCTTGGCACAGCAGTAGTTTTACCCGCTGTGGCACAAGAAGTAGATAACACCGAAGTGATCCAAGTTAAGGGTGTTCGTGGCAGTCTGTCCCAGTCAATGGATATTAAACGACAATCTGCAGGTGTTGTTGACGCTATTTCATCCGTAGATATGGGTAAATTCCCAGATACTAACCTAGCTGAATCTTTGCAACGTATTACAGGCGTATCTATCAACCGTGTTAACGGTGAAGGTTCAGAAGTCACCGTTCGTGGTTTTGGTGGTAACTTTAATTTGGTTACCCTCAATGGTCGTCAAATGCCAGCAGCCAACGTTGGCAGCATCACTGGTAACCCACAAGATAAAGGAGCAGCAGGTACTAGTCGTTCTTTTGATTTTTCAAATCTTGCCTCAGAGGGTGTCAGTGGGATAGAAGTATATAAAACAGGCCGTGCCGGAATAAGTTCTGGTGGCCTTGGTGCAACAATCAATATTAATACTTTAAAACCTTTAGTGGTGGGTAAAAATACCAGTTCTGTTGGTGTGAAAGCAGTCAAAGATGAAAGTGGTGATGGTGTCACTCCAGAGTTGAGTGGCGTCACTAATTGGGTAAACGACGACTCAACTTTTGGCGTTTCGTTATTTGGTTCATTCCAAGAACGTGATTCTGGCAGTCGTCACATGAGTACTGAAGTATATGAGTTGCGTACATACAATGGCGCAGATGATTTGAATTCTCTTACTATTCCCGGTGCTACAGTTATAAATGAACCAAACGTTGGGCAGATTTTAGCCATTCCAAGTAACATCGGTTTAGGTACTAACCAAGATAATCGTGAACGCACTAACGCCATGCTGACGGTACAATTTGCACCGTCGAATGATTTGACATTGACTGCTGATGTGACGTATGCAAAAAATGAGAAAGAATCAACATCACTTATTGATGGTATTTGGTTTGCAAGACAATTTAGTTCAGTTGAATTTGATGGCAACCCAGTAGTGTCCACGCCAGTGAAATTTTCTGAGACTGGTGGAGCAAATAATGAAGTGGTCGGTAAAGATTTCTTCTTTCAAAACTTAGCATTAGCGACGAAAGATGAATTAAAATCTTTTGGTTTTAATGCCGATTATAACGTGAATGATGACCTTAGCTTAAGCTTTGATGTCGCGTCATCACAGGCGACCAGTGGTGGTGCAGGTCCTGATGGACTTAACGTTATTCGCTTTAATTTAGCAGGCGCAACTGCTGGTTGGCAAACTGCTGATTTTACTCAACCCATTCCTGCAGCAAGCATACTAGTTGAAGACACTATCAAAGGTGGTAACGGAAACGGAATTTTTGATAAGGCTGATATTGGGTCTCAGGTAAGCCAAACAGACAAATCTAATCAACAAACTGATGTAGACCAAATTCGTTTTGAAGGTCAATGGATTGGTGATGAGGTAACAATTGATTTTGGTGTTGGATATCTTGCAACCGAAATGAGACAAACACGTCAAGCTTCAACTGACGCCCTAGGAGATTGGGGTGTAACCAGTCCTGGTGATATTCCTGAAGGTTTATTCGATATAAGTTGTACTGGTTGTGCATTTGAAGATTATGATGTTTCAGGTGTCGAAGGAGCTGATGCGAATTCACCAGGTGGAACAACTATACCCTTAGGTAGCGTTTCATTTGGTGGTGACCCGCTTGCTCTTCTAAACGCGGTTGGTCCTACTTATGGTGTATCTTTAGCTGATCGTTCAATCAATACGGATGATGATAATACAGTTGAAGAAGAAATTATTTCAGTTTATGTTCAAGCGGTGATGGATTATGAAATTGGTGAGATGCCTCTAAACATTGTTGCTGGTTTGCGCTATGAGCAGACTGATGTAACTTCATCATCGATTCAGTTTTTACCTACACAAATAATTTGGGAAGCTGATAACGACTTTTTACCCGTGTTAGGTGCGTCAGTAGAAACTATTTCTGACAAAAACGATTATTCTAATTTTTTACCTAGTCTTGATTTGACCCTCGATGTGAATGATGAGATTAAGGCTCGTGCTTCTTTCAGTAAAACTCTAGCTCGACCTTCTTACGATCAATTGTTTCAATCGACTTCAATATCACCACCACCGCGCTTAACATATTTGGGTGGTGTCGCAACAGGTGCATCAGGTAATGCACAATTGGATCCTCTTGAATCTACAAACATTGATTTATCTGCAGAATATTACTACAGCGACTCAAGTATGGTTTCAATCGGTTATTATAGAAAAGATGTCGAAAACTTTGTGGGTATCGCGCAAACTGAAAGATCATTGTTTGGACTGCTAGATGCTACTTCAGGTGCTGCCGGAACAACCTCAGGTGATGCAATAGCTGCATTGACTGCTGGTGGTTATGACGTATCCGAAGTGAACTTGTTTACTATGTCGGCAGTTTTGCAAAACCCCGCTGACTTTCCTAATGGTGCTGCAGATTTCCAAGACCCTGTTACCAATCCAAACTTTGAAGGCGAAGTGTTTGCAGCTTATGATGTTTTTGCAGTTGCAGGTGACCCACTACTACAATTTCAGGTAACGGGTCCAATTAACGACAAAAGCGCTGTGATCGATGGTTTTGAATTTGCTTGGCAACATTTCTTTGGTGAAACAGGGTTTGGCTATCAATTAAACTACACCACAGTTAATGGTGATATTGGCTTCGATAATGGTGGTGCTATCAGTGTTGACCAATTTGCATTAGAAGGCTTAAGTGATACGGCTAACGCAGTGTTAATTTATGAAAAAGAGGGGTTATCAGCCCGTATTGCATACAACTGGCGTGATGAATTTTTAAGCACTACTAACCGTGGTAAAGGTCCGCGTAACCCGGTATATGTGTCTGAAACTGAGCAAGTTGACGTTAACATTAGCTATGACGTGAGCGAGGACTTGTCCGTTAGTTTAGATGTTATTAACCTATTGGAAGAAGGTCAGCGTAAATTTGGTCGTAGTAAAAATAATATCTTCTTTGTTCAAGAAGCAGACAGACGTATGGTATTGAGTGCAAGTTACAGCTTCTAATAACTTAAGGTTTTCCCTCAGTCAGTTTTTCTGACTGAGGTGCTTAATACAAATTAACAAAAGAGTTGAAAACAATTTTATTGTCAAAGAGTGAAACATGAGTATTCTGTTTCACTCTTATCCGTTGCGACAGCATTTCTTGCAATGCTAGTATAAATGAACGCAATTTTATAAATACAACCCGTAAAGCGAAACACGCTATGAGTAAAGCAACCGTATTAAATAATGTAGATCATAAAAGTGTAAAGGTTGATACTCGACCTGGATCCAGTCATTACAAGCACGTCAACCGATCTTTGGTATATGCGACAGAAATAAGCGAACTTCATAAAGAGTTTCCGTTGGTATTTTATAAAGATCTCGACACTGAACAGCTACAATTACATGCCATTCTTGGTCTTGAAAAAGACGAAAATTTATTTATTGGGGATAGTGGTTGGAGCACGCGATTTGTGCCGGCACTTCTGGCCAGAGGCCCTTTTAGTTTAGGTTATAAAAAAGCGCAAGACGAAGGCGAGTCATCATCTGCTCCTCTTATCTGCATCGACATGCAAGACCCACGAGTGAACACTGAACAAGGTGAAGATATTTTTCTGCCATTTGGAGGAGAGGCACCTTATCTTGAATATGTCAAAAAAGCCCTACAAACTATCGATAGCGGAATACAGTTTGATAAGACATTGTTTACATTGGTTGAGTCTATGGACTTACTAGAGCCTGTGTCGATCCAAATCACACTCAGTAATGTTGAAGAAATTAATTTTAGTGATTATTACACGATCAACCAACAAAAATTAGCCACATTGGATGGTGAAAGTCTAAGTAAACTCAATCAATATGGGGTGCTGAGTCTTTTGTATTTTGTACTCGCTTCAATGGGTAATTTCCAACAGCTAATCGCACTCAAAAATGCAAAGTCGGCAATGTTATAATTCTCATCGATATAAGGCATAGCTTGCGTGATAAATAAACAAAATAAAGTCAGAGTACTGGAAGACATAACGCCAGATTCCATTCCATATGATGAGCTATTTGCAGAGGATCAACCCGTCATTTTAAAAGGACTGGTAAAAAACTGGCCTTTGGTAAAAGCGGGACATCAATCACCTGATAAAGTAATGGAACAATTAGAGCAGCATTATAGTCAACGTCCGATGCTAGTTTACAAAGGGTCACCAGAAATAAAAGCACGCTTTGGCTATGACAAATCTTGTACTGGTTTTAACTATTCCAGTGAGCGAACTACTATTCCTGAGGTGTTTAGTACCATTCGCAGTCAATTGTCTCAGGAACAGCATGACTATCTATATATCAATTCGCTTAGATTAGATGAAGGTTTCCCTGAGCTGAGTGAAAGCCATAGTCTGACTTTCGATCACTCTGAATTTAAGCATAATCAGCCAGTTGCTAAAATTTGGTTAGGCACAGAGTCTGTTGCCGCCGCACATTTTGACCAGCCTAAAAATATCGCTTGTTGTGTGGTAGGTAAACGACGCTTTACTCTGTTTGCACCTGATCAGGTGCATAATTTATATCCAGGTCCACTCACTCCTACACCTGGCGGACAGATGGTTACTTTAGCCGATCTCAGTAAACCAGACTTCACACGTTTTCCACTTTTAAAACAGGCCCTTGAAAATGCTTACATCGTCGATCTTGAACCCGGTGATGGCTTATATTATCCGAATATGTGGTGGCACGAAGTTGAGGCCTTTGACCGTTTTAATGCCATGGTGAATTTTTGGTGGATGACTGCCCCACCTTATTTAGGTAATCCGATGGATGTGCTGATGCATGCCATGATGAGTGTAAGAGATCGCCCAGCTTACGAAAAGACGGCATGGAAGGAGTTATTTGACTATTACATCTTTGATGATCCTGAGCAGGTACGGGCACATCTTCCGCCTGAGAGTCATGGGGTATTTGCAAGTATGGACGATAATTTAAGTAGGCGCTTGCGCGCAATGTTACGAAATAATTTAAACCGATGAAGATAAGAGACAATATATAAACATGAATACAAAGACCAAAGTTGTTGTAGCAGGGGGCGGTACGGCGGGTTGGCTGACGGCGTTTAGCCTAGTCACTCGTCTTGGCAAACTACTTGACATTACCTTGGTCGAGTCCGACCAGATCGGCACCGTAGGAGTGGGAGAAGCAACTATTCCCACTATGCGCGCATTTCATAGTTTAATCGGTATTGACGAAAAAGAATTTATGGCCGCCACTCAGGCAACCTTTAAATTGGGGATCCAGTTTGATAACTGGGGTCATCAGGGTAACAGCTATTTCCATTCTTTCGGTGAGATTGGACAACGTTCTTGGATGGCCGAGTTTCACGAATTTTGGTTAGAAGCCAAAGCGCAGGGTTTTGGTGGTAGCTTAGATGATTACTGTCTCGAATTAAAAGCAGCCCAAGCTAATAAATTTGCCACTTTTATTGGTAAAAAACCTGTTAACTTTGCTTACCATCTTAATGCTACGGCTTATGCGGCCTATTTGCGTAAGAAAAGTGAAAAGGCAGGTGTTAAAAGAGTGGAGGGGCGCATAGAACAAATACAAAACGATGAAGCAGGTAATATATCGTCACTTACATTGGAAGGTGGTGAACAAGTAGTAGGCGATGTGTTTATCGACTGTACTGGGTTTCGCGGATTACTAATTGGTGACAATTTAGGCGTTGAGTATGATGACTGGAGTCATTGGTTAGCGGCTGATAGTGCCATTGCGGTTCAAACTAAAGCAGTAGAATCTCCACGTCCTTATACTCTCGCCATCGCCCCTTCAGCTGTTTGTCAATGTCGCATTCCCCTTCATCATCGTGTCGTCAACTCGATTGTTTTTTTCTGCCCGTTTTTATTTTCTTTTGTACTTCGTGTTATGTTTCTCACCAACTTTTCCTTTCTTATACTT
>OOFU01000074.1_pt1 | contig 13591 bp, 17 predicted proteins | sample 1670361 | NCBI WGS metagenome assembly OOFU01 (sample SAMEA98145418, study PRJEB22522) | marine metagenome | biome: marine biome; feature: marine water body; material: sea ice | place: Arctic Ocean | collected 14-Sep-2015 | depth 1.3 m
AAAGCAGTTAGGTACACGTTTATCGAAAAAGAAAGCCACCTTGGGTTGGGCTGACATTATTAGTTTATTGCCCAATGATGAAGAACATATTCTTATTTCATCTACCCGTGCCACAACCGGCGGTGCCAATAAGGCAACGATACATAAACTTAATGTATTTAGTGGCGAATTAGGTGGACTCATTACTGGGGCCCCTGCTTTTAATATGGACTTTTTTGTTGATAGAAAAGGTAACTTAATTTCTGCGGTAGGTATTGATAGTGAATATAAAACTAATGCTTATCTTTATGAGCCAAAAACACGTTCATGGTCTAATGTTGAAAACTCAGATTTGGCCTTTGGTAATGAGTTTTCTACAGTTGCAGTGGATGACAAGGCAGAAAATTTATATTATTTAGATAATTTAAACCAAAACACTTCAGGTCTATTTAAAATAAATCTAAAAACGGGAAAACGAGAAAATATTTATACCAATGATAATGTTTCTATTACTAGTGTATCTAGAACGACCGACTTAACTAGCGTTTATGCAGTGAGAGTTGATGATGGATATCCTCAATACGTGATGCTCGAAGCTGAAGATACGGAAGCAAAATTATTTGCTAATTTCACACAGTCATTTGCTGGGTATTCTATTTATATCACCAGCCACAGTGATGACGAAAGGTATTGGGTTATCTATGCCAAGAGTGATGTGGTTCCCACATCTTTTTACTTGTACGATGCCAAAAAAGACAAATATAGCCTATTGTTTGCCAACTTACCTGATTTGGATAAAAAGAAACTTTCGTCTTCTATCCCCGTTAAGTTTGAAGCGTCAGACGGTGCTGTGATAAGCGCATATATAACTTATCCTGCTGGGGTTGATGAAACAGTTGCGATACCTTTGGTCACTTTGGTACATGGCGGCCCCAATGCGAGAGATTATTGGAATTTCGATTCTGAAGTTCAGTTACTTGCGTCTCAAGGGTATGCAGTGCTGAGAGTGAACTATCGTGGTTCGTCTGGCTACGGTTGGGAGCATATGTCTGGTTCTAAAAATCAATGGGGTGGTCGCGTACAACAAGATATTATTGAAGCGACACGATGGGTTATCCAACAAGGTGGTATTGAGCAGGATAAAGTATGCATCATGGGGGGCAGTTTTGGTGGCTATTCGGCCGTCCAATCAGCAGCGTTGGCACCTGACTTGTTTAAGTGTGTGGTTGCCGTCGCTGGGGTCTACGATTTAGAAATGATGTTCGATGAAGGTAATATCCCACGTATTATTTATGGTAAAGAGTATCTGATTGAGCAGTTAGGCACTGATAAAGCGCTAATGCGTCAATACTCCCCAGTTCACAATGTGGATAAATTAAAAGCGTCATTACTGATAGCCCATGGTAAAAAAGACGAACAAGTGCCTATTGAACATGCTCTTGCTCTTAAAGAGTCATTGGATAAACATGGTAAGAAATACGATTGGTTTGTTAAAGATACCGAAGGACATGGCTTCTTTGATGAACAGAATCGAACTGAGTACTTTGAAAAAGTAGTTGAGTTCCTAGCAAGAGAGCTTAAAAAAACTAAATAAGTTCTAAGGCGTCATTTTGCATAAGTGCTACGGCGCCTTTCTAGCACCAGAGTCGATTATTAATCTCTTTTTCACCTCCACGTTTGCATGTGACTAGGCTATAATCCGCACCTAAATTTATCTAGGAGCTCAACATGCGCCCAAGTGGAAGAACCGCCAGTCAAATTCGCCCCGTTACGATTACCCGCAATTTTACCTGCCATGCAGAAGGCTCGGTACTCATTGAGTTTGGAAATACTAAAGTGTTATGTAATGCCTCAGTTACTGAGGGTGTGCCTCGCTTTATGAAAGGCCAAGGTAAAGGCTGGGTGACTGCAGAATATAGTATGTTACCAAGAGCAACGCATACACGTTCTGATCGTGAAGCGGCTCGCGGTAAACAAGGCGGGCGGACGCTTGAAATTCAGCGTTTAATTGCACGTTCATTACGCGCAGCGGTAGATTTAAAATTATTAGGCGAAAACACCATTATTGTTGATTGTGATGTTATACAAGCTGACGGTGGAACACGTACCGCTTCAATTACAGGTGCTTGCGTAGCTTTGGCCGATGCACTTAGTTGGATGCGAGCTAAAGGCATCTTAAAAACTAATCCAATTAAACATATGATTGCAGCATTATCTGTGGGTATTTACAAAGGCAACGCTATTGCTGATTTAGAATATCTTGAAGATTCTGATGCTGAAACCGATATGAACGTAGTCATGACCGATACGGGAAAATTTATCGAAGTGCAGGGCACGGCTGAAGGCGAACCTTTTGATTTTGACGAACTAAATGAAATGTTGGAATTAGCAAAAAATGGAATTCGTGAGTTGTTCGACGAGCAAAAATTGGCTTTGAATTAGGGTCCAATATGCAAAATTATCAGCGCAGTTTTATTGAATTCGCCCTTACTCGCAATGTATTAAAATTTGGTCAGTTTACCCTTAAATCAGGTCGAATTAGCCCCTATTTTTTTAATGCGGGGTTATTTAATACTGGTGGCGATTTAGCTAAGCTTGGACAGTTTTACGCACAAGCTCTGCAAACATCAGGTATTGATTACGATGTGTTATTTGGGCCTGCGTATAAAGGTATTCCTATCGCCACCACTACGGCAGTGGCGTTGGCAGATAAACATAATGTAGATAAGCCTTATTGTTTTAATCGCAAAGAAGCAAAAACCCATGGTGAAGGTGGAAATCTAGTAGGAAGCCCTCTAGCAGGTAAAGTTATGTTGGTGGATGACGTAATCACCGCAGGTACCGCCATTCGCGAGTCGATGCAGTTGATTACTGCAAATAATGCGCAACTTGCAGGTGTTTTGATTGCTTTGGATAGGCAAGAAAAAGGTCAAGGTGAGTTGTCTGCCATTCAAGAAGTAGAGCGTGATTTTGAAACTAAAGTTGTCTCTATCGTCAGTTTGTCTGACTTGGTTGATTATCTTAGTGACAAGCCAGAGATGGTTGGGCACTTAGCTAACATTAAACAATATCGCTTGGACTATGGGATTTTGGTAACAGGTGAATAACATTCGTTCTTTTGAGTCAGCCAATTACCAATTAGATACAATTGGTTTGCGCTGCCCAGAGCCTGTGATGATGGTAAGGCTAAAAATTCGTGAGATGCAGATCAGCGAAACGTTAGTTGTAACTGCTGACGATCACTCTACCACCCGCGATATCCCCAGTTTTTGCCGATTTATGGGCCATGAATTAGTGGATTCCCAGAGCAGTAAATCCCCCTATCAATACATGATCAAAAAAGGCCGCTAACTTAGCGACCTTTTCTTCTCACGTATACAGAATAGTTTAGTTGGGTTTACGGAACTTGATAGTCCAACGATCAGTATTACCAGAAACAGACTTAACCCCTACTTCGTAGCGTAGTTCGTCATCAGCACGGTAGTGAAGGTCGGTATAGTCAACAAACTCAAAACCTGCTTCCTGGATTTCTTTAATTGCTAATACAGGATCAATACGTCGGCGGTTAGCGGGAGTTTGTGCTTCCATATGCCGAGCGGTGTGATCGACTACGGCATAAACTCCACCTGGCTTGAGCGCTTCAAAAGCCAACTTATTCATATTGCGACGGCCTTGTTCACCAAAGTTATGGTAGTTACGAAACGTAAGCACCATATCAAGGTCTTTTACACCAAGAGAGTCTGCTTCTAAAGAATAAAAGCGCTCACCATCTTTACGGTAAAGTTTAGCGTCTTCAGCGACGATTTTTATTTTTTCAAAACCAGGCTGCTCAGTCATGCTGTTAATACGCCCAGTACCTATGGCGGCGTAATACTCGCCGTTATCACTAACTACGGGTGCCAAAATTTTGGTATACCAACCACTACCAGGAATAAGTTCAATAATTTTCATGTCTTCACGTAAGCCAAAAAATTCTAAGGTCTGTAAAGCTTTACGATTTTTATCTCTGTCTGTTTCTGATTCAGTTCTTATTTCAGCATTCAGTGCTGATTTAATTTTTTCAGCTGTAGCATCAAAGTTATCTGCTGCTATTGAGTTAATGCTGGTAGCAAGTAGCAACATGGGTAAAAATTTTTTCACTGATGTATCTCCATTGGTATTTTTTACACTGTTAGTTATTTTAGTAAAGTATCTATTAGCATATTGATAAAAGTCCTATTGATGCTTATAAACCAAGCCATCTTTCATTACAAAATTGACATTTTGTAATAGTGAAATCTGCTTTAAAGGATTTCCTTTCACCGCCACTAAGTCAGCCAACTTGCCAACTTCAATTGTGCCAAGGCTGTCACTAACATTGAGCAAGTCTGCTGCATTTTGTGTGGCACTTCTTATGGCTTCAATTGGCTTCATACCCGCTTCTACCATCAGTGCAAATTCTAAGCCGTTATCACCATGAGCTGAAACACCAGAGTCGGTACCAAAAGCAATTTTGATCCCTGATTGATACGCTTTAGCAAAGGTTTTTTGAATTAGTGGCCCGATGGTGGCGGCCTTGGGTCTAACAAGCTCAGGAAAGAAACCATCAATTTTGGCCTTTTCAGCTACCCAAGCACCAGCCATAATGGTTGGCACATAATAAGTGTCATATTTTTTCATCTGTTTAAACACCTCTTCGTCCATGTAGGTACCATGTTCAATTGAAGTTACGCCTGCTTTTATTGCGCGCAACATGCCCTCTTTACCGTGAGCATGCACTGCAACTGTCATACCATAATCTTTTGCTGTTTCAACGACAGCGCTTAATTCATCATCCATGAACTGTGGATTTTGACCACTTTTGGCCACACTTAAAACACCACCCGTAGCGGTGATTTTAATCAAATCTGCGCCATGTTTATAGCGTTGGCGAACGGCTTTACGCGCTTCGACGACACCATTTATAACACCATCGATAGGGCCAGGATCTCCCATGATTGAATGACTGTGGCCATTTGTTGGATCAGCGTGCCCACCGGTGGTAGCTATCGATTTCGCAGCGGTGTAGATGCGAGGACCTTTTACCATGCCTTTATTAATCGCGTTTCTAAGAGCAACCGATTCGTTGTAGCGATCGCCTAAATTTCGTATTGTTGTAAAACCAGCCATTAAGGTTTTTTCGGCGTACATCACCCCTTTAATGGTAAAGTCTGCCTCGTTCAAGGTAAAACCTTCCATATAGCTTGCGGGGCCATTATTTTGGCTCGATATATGGGTATGCATATCCATAAAACCCGGCATCAGAGTATAATCTGATAAATCAATAACGGTATCCTCGCTCGCTCCCTCAGTGAAACCTTGGTTTATAGCCGTGATCTTGTTATCCGTAATTATTACCGTCGCTTTTTGTATGACTTTGTTCGAGGTGCTATCGATTAGGCTACCTGCATGAATCACTGTTGCGGCTACAACTGCACTAGCTATAAAAGGTAGAGTAAACATAGCCAAAACCAGAGTTGATTTTAAGATACTGTTTTTCATAATAAAATTTCCTGTTATAACTCGCCAAGAGTAAAGCGATAATCACCACTATTAAGCATTAGATGGCATTTACCATCTATCTCTTGTTCTTCTCCCAATTCAGCGAGCTGATAAAATACATTTTGATGCAAACGCCCCCATAAATTTTTGCGAACTAACGCATATGGTAGATATGCACCAGTTTTTTTGTCTGTAAATATATGTATAGGATTTACTGAACTAACAACTAAATCGAAGCCCGTGTTAGTTGTAAGTGCTAACTTACCACTTTCTTTCTGCCATTGAGTAATGATAAAAGGTGAGTCCTCGACTTGAATACCTACTTTCTCGGCTGGAGTCACTAAAAAGTAATCATCGTCCTCCCGTTTTAAAACACTGGCAAAAAGTTTTACTAAGGCTTTGCGACCGATTGGTGTGCCCATATAAAACCAAGTGCCGTCGTGTTTTATCTGTATGTCTATGTCACCGCAAAAATCAGGGTTCCATTTATCAACAGGAGGCAAAGCCGCATTTTGTGAACTGATTTGTTGTTGAAAAGCAGCTAAGTCAAAATCTATCATTAAAGCGTTTCTTTAATCTCACGAAGCTTAGCTTTAATCCGGCGCATGTTCTCTGGCCCTGTACGTAATAATTGTTTTTGAGGAGCGGTTAAAGACTCAAGCTGACTATCTGCAAACTTGTACATCACGCTATCAGTAAACACTTCAACGGGCACGGGTACTTCAGGAGTATCCAATAACACATCAATAGCATCTTTAAGCTTCTCATCAAAACTACCCAATGGGCGACCAATCTCGGCAAAAATATTGTTAATAGCTGGTTTATATTCCTGATACAGCTGCAGTAAAGATCCTGTTTCTAAAGATTCGAACACTTCTACATAAGGTGCATATCGTTTATAACTTGCTGGGTCTATCCATATTTTATCAGCCTGCCTGTAGGTACGAAATGGCTTTTCTGGCTGAATTAAAATTCTATTATTATCAGGTATTTGTTCTTCAGCTAAGGTATTTGTCATTATTACAAAGCGCTCTAGTAACGCTTCGTTAATCAATAAACGAGCAAAAGCATCGTAATCAGTTAAGCTCAATAATTTTGTTTTTACGGTGCCATCGCTGGTGTCTAATGGCTCAGGCGGTGGGATAAACTCAGGTTCAGCTTCTGTTATATCCGAATCAGCTAGTTCTTCCACGACCTCAAGGTAAGTGCTCTCAGGCTGTTCTTCAATAATTGGCTCAATGACAGGTGTATCAGGTACTACGATAACTGGTTTAGGCTCAGGTTCACCGGGCCAAAGTACAACAGCCAAGATAACCACCACCACTATTGCACCTATAATAAAATATGGTGCTAAGGATTTTTTTGATTCTTCACTCATGATTTCTCCGTAAATCCAAAATCTGTAGTTAAAGTCTGCGTTTAGCCTACTTAAAGTGTAGTCTAAATGATATGCGTAGATTATAAAATACCGTAATTGTAACTGTAATCTTATCTGGACTGACCATTAAGAGACAATTAGACTAAGTATGTAACTTACCTACTTTAAGAAGTGTGGGAATAATGTGAATATTATTTTATATGCAGTACCGTTTTTTTTCATATTAATTTTTATCGAATTATTATTAGAAAGAAATAAGGGTACCGATTATTATCGTGTTAACGACAGTATCAATAGCTTAACCGCAGGCGTGCTGAGTAGAATGATTGGTATTGTTAAGCAGTTATTTCCGCTTACTATTTACGTAGTGGCGTTTGAGCAACTGGCTTTGTTTCAAATAACAGCGAGTGGGTGGATGTGGGTGGCTGCATTTGTACTTTATGATTTTTGTTACTATTGGAAACACCGTTTTGGACATGAAATGAATATTTTATGGGCGGCTCACGTAGTACATCATTCAAGTGAAGAATATAATTTAACCACTGCCTTGCGGCAAAGTGGTAGCAGCTTCTTCAGCTGGATTTTTTACCTTCCTATGGCGATATTAGGCTTTGATGCTTTGACATTAATCACGGTGGGTTCATTGAATTTGATTTATCAATTTTGGGTGCATACACGGCATATCCCCAAAATGGGCTGGTATGAATGGGTGTTTGTAACACCTTCTAATCATCGCGTGCACCATGCGCAAAACCAAGTTTATATTGATCGCAATTATGGTGGAGTTTTTATTCTTTGGGACCGGATTTTTGGCTCCTTTCAAGAAGAATTAGACACTGAAAAACCTATTTATGGTATTCGAAAAGCGCTTAAAAGCTGGAATCCTTTATGGGCCAACGTGCATGTTTATGCTCAATTGTTGAAAGATTGTTGGCATGCAGAACGTTGGCAAGACAAGTTGTGTATCTGGTTTAAACGCACGGGTTGGCGACCTGCTGATGTTGAGCGAAATTACCCCCTGAGTAAGGTTGATCTCACACAGTTTAGAAAGTTTGATATTCCGCTGTCGTTGCTCAATAAATTCTACAGCCTGTTACAGTATTGTTTGATTGTGTTTGTGGGTTTATTATTAATCATGAACGTGGCAGGTTTTACCTTAACAGAGCAAATATTGGTCGTATTGTTTGTTCTTTACGGCAGTATTTCTGCCGGCCTAGTGTTGGAAAATAATCCTCTGGCTGTATATTTAGAATGGATAAAGTACGCCTTAATTTTAATGACTCTTGTAATGTATACATTACCAGAATGGATCGAACTGACATTAGGGGTAAGTATAATAATTAACTGCACATTGTTACTACTCAAAAAGAAAGACATTATCAGTACAACAAGGCAAATGATGGAAGTTAACCAATGAAACCATTTATTAATTGTTTCATTGTGAGGTCTTAGCTTGTTCCAATTTACAATTACTTTATTAATAATCAAAAATCGAATAAGAAGAATAACAAAATGAATATACAAAAATGGTTCGTAATCACTTTTACTTTTGTCAGTGGTGTAGTTTTTGCTACGCAAGCTCCCCTAGTATCAATACCTACGCATGATGCTTTTTTCTCTGCTATTAAACAACATTGTGGCAAAACTTTTGAGGGAAAAGTGACAGTAGATAATCAGCCTAGTGCTGCATTTGACGCCAAATTAGTTATGTTTATTCGTAAGTGTGACCAAGCTGAACTACAAATTCCATTCTATGTGGGGGATAATGCATCACGCACTTGGATCATTAAAAAAACAGGCAGTGGCTTAAGTCTAAAACATGATCATCGCCTCAAAGACGGTACTAATGATCCGGTAACTATGTACGGTGGGCACACACAAGACGCTGGTTACAATCAAATACAATCCTTCCCTGTTGACCAATATTCAAAAGAATTATTTGCTCAGCAAGGTTTGCCACAGTCTATAACTAACACTTGGCAAATTTATATTTACCCAGAAATGTTTTCATATCGTTTAGTGCGAGAAGGAAGAGAGTTTAGAGTTGATTTTGATTTAACTAAGCCGATAGCAGCACCTGCTGCACCTTGGGGTTACAAAGATTAGTTTGCCAAGTTGATAGTATATCGTGCCATATAGTATGGCTGCTATCGTATGTTCTAATTGCAAGTTCAATAAGCTGTTTGGAAAGCTACAGGAGTGCTATGACGAAACAGCTAGTCAGTGTAATGAAGCTCGTCGCTAAAAAAATTAATTTCACACATATCTTTATATGAAAACTCATAAAAGAGCATAACGCCTTGTGAAACGGTAAAAAAAGGTCGGTTAAAATTGTGCTATGAAGTGTAGCCAAATATTACGCGTCCTTGGCTTCTTTTTTTGCTAGGTTTATGTGTACAAAGCACTTATAACAGCATCATCTTTATTCAACTTGATAATGCATTGATAACTGACAATGTTTAATTTGCTACTAAAAACCATCTTAGGTAATACTCTGCTATAAGATGATAAATTTACTGTTTTTAATTGTTCTATTAAACTCGATTCTTTACACCAGCAAAAATTACCATAAAGACAGAATATTTCATCCTAAGCTATAATCCAGAAAATGGCACATGTGGTAAAAGTGATCAACGTCAGCAGAATAAAATAGAGTGCATGTTTATTTTTAGACGTCACCCTGACATTCTTGGTAACTTTGATTGAAAATGAAAAGGTCCAAATATCAGACGTTTGTTGTCTGCGTGTTCCTACCCTATCTTGTTAATTATATTTCATTATTGCTTAATATGGCTTCTGTTCGTTTTCTAAAACCTTCTTCAAAAGCGACAATCGCAGCTAAGATACCTGAGAAACTCAACACACCTAAAGTAAGAAAAAGTGATGCTGTAATAGATATATTTAAATATGAAAGAAGATGTAATGGCCCACCCCATATAATTCCAACTAAGACAATGAGCAGTAGCCCAAAAAACAAAAAACTAAAGACAGCAAACAATCTAGCTACAAATAATAATAATCCAAGGTGGCGAGTTTCAATATGTTTATAAGGCTTCAATGTATCACTCCGTATACAGATTTAATTTAAAATACAACGCTTTCATGAGGAGCGAATGATTGTTGGCTAAGATGGAAGGCGAAGGACAACCAGCTAGCTATTATTTTTCCGTTTGAATTGTTTGATGTATGCCCAACACGCTATTTCAAGGCGTAACAGCATAATCAATACCTAAACCATAACAGCTATAAATAATTACGAATAACCCTATATATCTAATTATTTTCAAGAAACTAGGACTGAAGTTAAGATTTAACTTCATAGTGTCGAGAAATTTACCATGAGATACTTGAACGAGGATGACACCTAAACTAAATACAATAAAAAAGTCTATCCAGTATCCTATATCCACTTATTAACTCCAATTTTTTAGAGGGTTATGACGCTTTTTCAAGTGTGTCTGAGTTATGTTAGATTTTTGTGCAAAATAGCCTTATGCCGTGCATAAAAAGGAATAAAGTCTAAAACGTTTAATGGATAGCGTTGTTTGGTAAATTAGTTACTTACTTTACATTCCACTCATAAACCGTAACTGATGATGAACCTGAAGTATGCAAAGGATCAGAAAAAGCCAATCTTTTTGCTTCTTCTAGATTGACTGCTTTTATGAGATATGCGCCACCAGCTTTATCAGCAAACGGTCCAGACAATTCTAAGCAATTATTTTTTCTCAAATCTTGTAAGAACGCTTGATGTGCTTCAACAAGAGATGGCTGAAATTCTGGCGTTCTCATCACCATAACCAAATATTTAAACATCTATTTCCTTTAATTTTAACACCCATTCAAGGGGTAAATAATTGTTGACTAAAATAGGCGACGAAGAGGCAAATACAAAACTGATATGAGTCTTATTCAGTAACTTGTTATATTTTAAAATTTATAACCGATATCGAATGTTGTAGCGATCTCATTCTCTGGTGCACTAACCTGCCCATCACCCAAAACATTCTGTTTTCATCTCGATTGTAATAGCCTTTTCCAATACCTAATACTCAGCTATCGTCTGAAATATCGCTAATATAATAGTTATACGTTATAAATCCATATTCAGTATCAACAATGAAAGTCCAATATAACTGACCGACAGAAAATCCAGATTGCATTCCAATAAGTAAACCGATGGAAACAAAATGTTTTTTATCCCTTATTTCAACCTGAAATTTGAGAAATCGAGTAATTCTAAAGCTCAATGCCGTGACAACCTGTGCTCAGGTCGATGTTATTCTGTTATGTTTTGCTTTTACAAAAACAATGACAACCATTATGTGTTCAATTGATTGGCTTGTTATATAACGCTGACTATTGAGCTATAATTTGAATAAATTTTCTAGCTAACTCTGACAACATATCTTCAGTGATAATCTCAACATTATCTTGATCAACTGCATTACCACGGTTAATTAACACCGTTCTTGGATAACCGTGTCCGCCAAATTGAGTGGTAATTTGTTCATGTTCGGCGCCAATAAAATTTCCTCTCACTAACTGAACATTAACTTGAAGTACATCTACTCCATGAGACTTCATTTTCTGTGCGAAGTTGTCTATATGAAGCGCTTGCCTTTCTGTGCAATCTGGGCACCATGCTGCTACTAAATTCACAACAAAAGTGTCACTCGAAGCCATTCGGCGTTTAACTTCAACGGGTTCTACGATTTGAAGAAAGCTAGCTGACTGAGTTTTGTCATTAAGGTTAGGTTCTATTCCCATATTTATATCGTCCTCTCAATTGTTAAAGTACGTAACGCTTTGCATATGCCGATTTTAGGCGCTCTGGCGAAGCCAGTGAGTGCCGCTATGCGGCAGAAAAGTACAATACTTTATTGCTTACATGAACATCAAAATACTAACCATAAGAATATTTCTTGATGTCTGATTTGTCTATCATCGTTCTCTAGTCTGCTAACATCTGTTCATTCAATAACACAAACCAATTTATATTATTAAATATTTAAACTGCCTCATATCTCTCTATTAATAAGTGGACTTATACATTACATTCTAAATTTGCTTGCTCTGCACATATCGCTTTTGCTTCGGTTTCTGTTTTACCACCCATACAAAAATCTAACCTAATAAGTTTTTCTTCAGTAGCATTAGGTTGACCAGAAATATTTTGCCATTTCCATTTATTTATAACTTTCTTGGCAGGTTTATAGATAACTTTTTTGGGTATTGAACGAATTAGTTCAACGTTATCTGTTTTACCATTTTTATCTACAGTTACTTTAAATATGCCGCAACCGGTTATACCTTTCATCGCAAGGTCCACTGGATACATTGGAGTAAACTGTTTAGTTCTAATCCATTGAGCACCAGATTTTTCTGGTTTGATATGGGTAAGCTTCACATCCGCAAAGTTATTTGCACTGACATTAGCAGCAATTGTAATTGGTAAAATTGATAACAACTTAATCATTTTAGATTTCATCTAAACCTTCCTTAGTTTATTTAAGCAACTTGTTAGTTTTTCTTGGGTGACACCGGTACGTCATCGATGATTAAAATACCATCTTTTATTACAATATTACCAGACCATATAGAGCCGTAGAACTGGCTATCTAAATACAGCTTTTTTTGGTATTTACCGATGACTTCAAATTTATGAAGGTTTGCTTTTGTTCCGAAACTAACTATATGTTTTAACGGAGACGGCGTGCTTTTACCAACTGTAGATATTGGCAATAATTCAGTAGAATATGGTTCTATTATTGTAATTTTTAGTCCAGGATGCGTAACATCATATTCCATCCATTTTTCATTAACAATTCTTCCTTCATTAGCTCCAGTCACGCCTAACATGTTGGTGCAACCAATAACAGGTAACAGCATGCTAACAATAATTAATTTACTACAAAATCTCATTGATACTCCTTGAAAAACTAACGCTGACATTTTCGGCTGGTTTGGAGCGCAGCTTAAAATCAGTCTGACAACATGCGAGCGTTAGTGTTTTCTGCATACTTTGCGACCCAAAATTTACTTTCTTTAAGTGTTCAATCATTGATTTTATCGACTGTACTGTAATCTTCATGATACCAACCATACATATGGTGAATACCAAGATTATCACCAACATATTTTTGCGTTTTACCGTGTTAATCATAACTGTCATTATCAGCGAGTAATTTTGTGAACCGCTCGTAGAGAATTACAGCACCCGATGTAATCAACGTTACATGATACTCAACGAGACTCCGTACCGCCTTTTCTAAGTCTGGAACGACTTTTCCCATCTCTTTTAGATATTTTTCAATTAACTCCAAAATATCTCTCCAATCTTTCGGATCGCAATCCAACATTTCAAGAGAGACATCAGACTAAACACCGCTTTTAAGTTGAGCATTCGCATACTCAAGCACGTCTTTTGTATGCAATAATTCTGTTGCGTATTTGATGGCTAAGAATTCAAATTCTGTATTCATGACTGTGTTACTAATCATGAATACAGAATTTGAATTCTTAGCTATCAAATACGCTACAGAATTATTGCATTCAAAAGCCGTTCTAGAGTATTCGAATGCTCAACCTAAAAGCGGTGTTTAGTCTGATGTCTCTCTTTAAATGTTTGATTGCGATCCGAAATATTGAAGAGTTATTTTGGTGTTACTTGAAAAATATCTAACAGAGTGGTGTAAATTCGTTCGAGACTGA
>OOFU01000077.1_pt1 | contig 13401 bp, 11 predicted proteins | sample 1670361 | NCBI WGS metagenome assembly OOFU01 (sample SAMEA98145418, study PRJEB22522) | marine metagenome | biome: marine biome; feature: marine water body; material: sea ice | place: Arctic Ocean | collected 14-Sep-2015 | depth 1.3 m
TCGGCATTGGCGCGTGGATGGGCACTATCATGCTGTTTAATGTTTGGGTATTAATTTGGCCAAATCAAAAGAAAATTTTAGGACTTGATGGAAAAACTCATGATCCTGCAGTGATTGCCAAAGCTAAATGGGTTGGATTAATGGCTTCACGGGTTAATGTGGTTTTATCTATTCCAATGTTGTTAGCAATGACTGCCTATGGACATGGTGGCTTGCCATTCTAAACACGGCTATTCGCTTCCAATAAGGCACCATTAAAAACGCTGAAAAAGCTGAGCTTTTAACTAATACCATCATAAATAGCTTGAATTCACTTTAAATAAGCGTAGATTTGTTCGTTTTTTTTAAGCAGCGATTGTTATGTCTGAGCACTTAGTCAAAGCCTATAACTCTTTATCAACCAGTTTCACCCATGGTGATGGCATTTACTTGTGGGACACAGAAAAAAAGCGTTATCTCGACGCACTTTGTGGTATTTCAGTCACCAATTTAGGTCACAATCATCCAGATGTGACAGAAGCGATTCAAAAACAGGCTTCGACACTGCTCCATACTTCCAATATTTATGCAATTGAATGGCAGCAAAAGCTGGCTAACCTGATCTGCCAGCTATCGGGCATGGAGCGGGTGTTCTTTGGTAATTCTGGCGCTGAGGCAAACGAAGCCGCGATCAAGATTGCGCGGCTATATGGCCATCAACAGGGTAATAATGATCCCCATATTATTGTCATGGATAACAGTTTTCATGGTCGTACGATGGCTACTTTAAGTGCTTCAGGTAGCAGGAAGGTTCAAGCTGGTTTTGAGCCACTGCTATCCGGCTTCGTTCGCGCCCCTTATAACGATATCGAATCAATTCAGTTTATTGCAGAAAATAACCAAAAAGTCGTTGCCATTCTGGTTGAGCCAGTTCAAGGAGAAGGTGGCATTATCGTACCTGATAGCGGCTATATTGAAGCATTGCGCCATATTTGTGATGAAAATAATTGGCTGCTAATGCTGGATGAAGTCCAATCAGGCATTGCTCGAAGCGGCCAGATGTTTGCATTTCAACACACTAATATTACCCCAGACGTCCTAACTCTAGCTAAAGCGCTCGGAAATGGTGTTCCCATCGGCGCCTGCGTTACCCAGGGAAAAGCTGCCGAAGTGATTCAACCAGGTAATCATGGCTCTACTTTTGGCGGCAATCCTCTAGCCTGCCGTGCTGGATATGCTGTACTGGAGAGCATTCAAAAAAACAACATCTTAGATAATGTCATAGAAAGGAGTGAACAGTTGGTATCGATTTTAAAACGTGGTTTAGCGAACCATGATGATCTCAAGGATGTTAGGAACCTAGGGTTACTTATAGGCATTGAAATGAAATGCAATTATCAGGCTTTTGTAATACATGCGTTGCAGCGAGGTTTACTTTTAAACGTAACTGCCGAGAAAGTTATTCGCCTATTACCACCGCTGATATTAAACAAACAACAAACTGAAGATATGGCACAGCAGATAATAGACTGCATTCACTCTTTTGAACCCACAAAAACGAGCAATTAGCCATGGAAACGCGACATTTTTTAAGCCTGTTAGATTTCAGCACCGATGAGTTGCACGAATTGTTACATCACGCCATTGATGTTAAAAAGCGGCTTAAACAAGGTATTTTACACACGCCATTGACCGGTAAAGTGATGGCCATGATTTTTGAGAAATCGTCAACTAGGACTCGTGTTTCTTTCGAAGCCGGCATGAGCCAGCTCGGTGGACACGCTATGTTTCTGTCCCCAAAAGATATTCAGTTAGGTCGCGGCGAACCGATTGAAGACAGCGCACGCGTAATTTCAAGCATGGTTGATATCATTATGATGCGGACCTTTGGCCACGACAGATTGCAAACGATCACCGATCATTCTTCAAGCCCTGTAATCAATGGCTTAACCGACTATGTTCATCCCTGCCAACTGCTGGCTGATATGCAAACCTGGTTTGAGCTGCGCGGCGATATTAAGGGTGCTACGGTAGCATGGATTGGTGACGGCAATAATATGTGTCATTCATATATCAATGCCGCAATTCAATTTGGCTTTACCTTAAATATCGGTTGCCCAGAGGGTTATCAGCCCGACGTCGATTTAGTAAAAAGTGGTGGTAATCAAGTGCACATTTTTAACAGCGTCAGTGAAGCCAGTAAAAATGCTGATTTAATTGTTACTGACGTCTGGGCCAGCATGGGGCAAGAACAGGAACAAAAAAATCGTGAATTGGCATTTACACCGTTCCAAGTATCGAAATTGACAATGCAATGCGCCGATAAAGACGCTTTATTTATGCACTGCCTGCCAGCTCATCGGGGAGAAGAAGTGTCAGCGGATGTTATAGACGGCAAACAAAGTGTTGTTTGGCAAGAAGCCGAAAATCGCTTACACGCTCAGAAATCGCTAATAGAAATGTTGCTGAAGTAACGGTTAATTAATTACTTCTATTCGATCATGTCCTTTATTTTTTGCTACTTTAAGTGCTGCGTCAGCCTTTGCTAATAAGATCCGCGTGGATGATTGGGAAGTGACTTGTTGACAACTTATTCCAACACTAACGGTTAGATAAGGCGCCCTTCTTGACTTGGCGTGTTCGATTTTCTCTGCTTTCAGTGCCTGAGTCACTTTGGTGATAAACCGCTGGGCATTTTCACTGCTGGTATTGGGTAAAATGTAGGCGAATTCAGCACCATTTAACCGGGCTAATAACTGATCTTTATGTGAAATTTCAGACATGAGTATTTTTGCGACCTGATACAGGTTTTTATCTCCCTGCTCGCTACCATAGTGGGCATTGTATTCATGATAATAATCAATATTTAGCCTGACTAGTGCGACTTGTATATCCGAGCCTCTATTTTGACTCCAAATTTCTTCGAGGCTTACACGGAACGCACGGTAGTTGGAAGCACCTGTCAATTCGTCTGTAATCGAAATTTTCTCCAAAGCCTTATTGGTATTCGATATTGAGGAAATGAGGCGTTGTAAGTCGTCGACCAACATCGCATTGTCGAACCGATAATAGAGTGCATCATTAATTAAAATATTCATTCTCTTTACGCCACTGGAATAGGCCGCCATCATAAAAAGATAGAGGAAACCTAAAATATAGCCATCCAGCGTATGGCGAAAGAACAGCCAGATCGTAATTGGCAGCATGATGGTGATTAGGTAAGCAATGTAAGTCTTCAACGAAGTCGACAAGTAAGCGATTCCGCCAGCGCCCATCCCTAACAACAATGAGTGCAAAATAAATTGAACGTTAGTCGTCACATAAGGCATGAGCAACACGGCACCGCAACCCTGCATAATTCCCGATGCTACCACGCCAATAAAAAACCGGTTGTGCCATTGCTGATGAGGAAAGTAGTTTTTATTGTCTATCAACAAAAAGCGGCGTAGTAAGATATACCTGCCTGTCAGTATTAGGCTAAACGCGACAAACCAGCCCAATACCCAATGCTCTATACCTTGTATTGATAGCTCTACATAAGCCATTCCAGAACCTACGCTAGAAATAAATAACGTAATCAGCATGCCGATAGTGGCACGATCATACAAAAAGTTAACAACTTCCTGATGCTGTAAATGATCGCTGCTTATCTCGTCGTTTTTGTTAGAAAGACTCATATTTAAATTCCTTTTATACTGATATTTTTAAGCATTGAGATCAACCATACAACTAGCCCGACAGAAAAGGGCTAGATGGTATAGTATATTTGAATCAAGCAGTTAGTTGGAAACTTTGAGATTGATGAGCACTAGTCAAGAATACGTTCAATGGTTTAGGGGCGCAGCCCCATATATTAAGGCTCATCGCAAGAAGGCCTTTGTCATTCTTATTTCGGATGAATTTATTCAGTCCGATCATTTTATTGGGTTGATTCATGATATCGCACTACTCAATCATCTGGGTATAAAACTGGTTATTCTCCATGGAAGCCGTGGCAAAATTGATCAGCATTTGGCAAAGAACAACATAACTTCAAAGTTTAACCAAAACGTTCGAATCAGCGATGTTGAATCCTTACCTTATATCATTCAGGCAATCAATGAAGTAAAAACTAAGATTGAATCTCATTTATCCATGGGATTACCAAATACACCTATGTCTGGGTCAGAGATTTCTCTGGTGAGTGGTAACTTTGTTACGGGTATGCCACTCGGTGTCATTGATGGCGTTGATATGCAACATTCAGGAAAAGTTAGAGAGATTAAGCATCAAGTAATTGAATCATTACTCGACCAAAATCATGTCATATTACTATCTAATATTGGTTACTCTCGTACCGGTGAAGTTTTTAATTTACCAGCAGAAGAGCTGGCGAGCGAAGTAGCGAAGTCGATCAATGCTGATAAACTCATATTTATTCATCACCATCAGTGGCAAAAAACGCTTGCTGACACGTTATCAACTAATGAATGCGACGCGTTAATTCAGGCAACAGATACACCTTACGATTTAAAGCATCTACTAAATAATGCCGTGCAAGCCGTTAAATCGAATGTCAAACGAGTTCATATCATCGACCAATTAGTCGATGGCGGTCTGCTATTGGAACTCTTCACTCGAAACGGTTGTGGCACTATGGTGACCAATCTATTTTATGAAGGCATACGTGCAGCGAATATTGAAGATGTTGGTGGCATACTCGGTTTGATCAGCCCATTAGAATCTGCCGGTATTTTGGTCGAAAGATCGCGCGAGCAACTGGAATTAGAATTAGGTTTTTTTCATGTGATCGAAAAAGATGGCATGATTATCGGCTGCATTGCCTGCATCCCAAGTCCCGACCACCATGTGGCAGAGATTGCCTGTCTAGCGGTTCATGATGAATATCGGCGCTCAGGATTTGGCGAGCAGTTATTGCAGGTTGCAGAGCTTCAGGCCTCTCAGTATGGCATTACCCAAATCTACACTCTAACAACGCGAACTTCGCACTGGTTTATCGAGCACGGTTATGAGGAAAACACATCATTCAAACTGCCACCCCATAAATTGACTCAGTATAATCAGCAGCGGCGTTCGAAAGTGCTGCTTAAAGAATTTTAACTTATTTAACTAACCTGCCATCTTGAATAATATACTCATTAATCATGCCATTTGATCTAACCAACTATCTTGTTATCGGAGTCTCTTCACGAGCGCTGTTTGACCTATCCAAAGAGAACAAAATCTATGAACGTGAAGGATTAGAAGCCTACTGTTGCTATCAACTAGAACATGAAAACGATATCCTCGAGAAAGGTACAGGATTTGCCCTCATCGAGTCGATGCTTCGAATCAATCGAATCGACGATAATATCAGGCGAACAGAGGTCGTGATCATCTCACGCAACTCTGCAGATACTAGCTTACGTATTTCAAATTCAATCGACCATTATCAATTGGATATTACGCGTGCGGCATTCACCGGTGGAGAACCAGTGGCAAAATACCTGAATGCATTTGATGTTGACCTATTCCTGTCGGCCACTGAAGAAGATGTGCAGGCCGCTGTCGAATCCAACGTAGCCTCTGGATTAATCTATGACGGCCCATCACAAAACCTGCCAGGACCCCTGGAGCAGATCCGAATTGCTTTTGATGGTGATGCGGTGCTTTTTTCAGAAGAATCAGAAATGATTTATCAGCAGCAGGGGCTCGAAGCATTCATCGCACACGAAAAACTCAATGCTCAAAAACCGCTACCCGAGGGACCTTTCGCCAAATTATTGAAAACGCTATCTTTCCTTCAATTCGATCTTAATAACGAGAGCCAAACTGGCACACCACCAATACGCACCGCTTTGGTCACCGCTAGAAATAGTCCAGCACATGAAAGAGTCATCCGCACCCTACGGACTTGGAAAGTGCGAATAGACGAAACGTTTTTTTTAGGTGGTGTAGCGAAAGACAAAATACTCGGTGCTTTTTCACCTCATATTTTCTTCGACGACCAACATCAACATTGCGATGCTGCCGCCAAAGTGGTCCCAACTGCGAGAGTTCCCTATAAGGGAGGGGATAAAAAGCCAGACTCAAACTAGCGCTTTAGGCTTTTCAAAATGCTCAGCCTAGAGAGATAGGCACGCTAGTTAATGCTTTTTAAGGCGTCTGTCGAATTTAGAGACAATTCGACAGACTCCCAGAGATCAATCATCGCGACGTTGTTTTTCCAAGCGTTCATGTTTTTCTTGGGCTTCAACTGTCAGCGTTGCAATAGGCCGGGCTTCAAGTCGAAACAGGCCAATTTCCTCACCCGTCTCATCACAGAACCCGTAAGATCCATCAGTTACACGACTTAAAGCTGAATCTATTTTTATCACCAATTTTCGGTAACGATCACGAGTGCGTAGTTCTAGGGCAGCATCAGTTTCTAATGAAGCACGATCATTGATATCAGGTTCCTGCCAGTTTTCTTCCTTTAAATGAGAGATAGTATCGCTGGATTCCGCTAACAATTCCGCACGCCAGGTGAGTAATTTTTGACGAAAATATTCGACTTGTGTCTTCGACATATATTCTTCATCGATTGAAGGAGTGTATCCTTCCGGTATTTCAGTTGTCATTGATTCGATCTCTGTTGTTGAACGCCAATAATCAAAACGCGGCGCAGTATAGGCAGGTTTTGCGCGTTCATCAAGTGATCTTATTGCTCATTTAGCTGTTGGTATAATTGACCATCCATGAGTCTACTTTATCCAAGCAATTAGAACTGCCTAAGTCAACTGGATCTGCAATCCAATCTATAAATAGTGCTCTAGCGCCAGATGACAATTGTTCTTTTAGACATTTAAACATAAACTAAGAACACAATTTAACTCAATTACTAAATGATAAATAAGGCTGTAAATTAAACACTATGATCATACGACTGGTTCTGCTTTTCCTCATTGTCGCGACTGTTTTGTGGCTCCTCAAAAAACTATTTACTGGTGGGTCTGAATCAGCTGACGACCCACAAACACCAAAAAATAAAAGTGAAAATATGCTTCAGTGCAAATTTTGCGGCATTCATTCACCCGAGTCAGTTATTATCAAACATGATGATCAAAACTATTGCTGTCAGGACCATGCAGACCAAGACCAATAGTCAACTGCTGGACAATAACGAATTCTCATCCCGAACAGCTAACTGGACTTCAGTTAGACTATTTAATGTTTACCGCCTTGGATTAGCCGCTATATTTTTTAGCCAAGGTTTTGTAGGTCAATCTCCTTTGCTGAACATTGTGGATCTGGCTCTATATTCATGGGTTAGCCTAACATTTCTTATTCTGTCTTTAATATGGATATTAGCAGCAAAGATCGAAAGGCGCGGGTTTGAACAGCAAGTATCATTACAAATATACAGCGATTCTTTTCTAATCATACTGATAATGCATGCTTGTGGCGGCATTTCTAGTGGTTTAGGTATGCTCTTAATCATATCGATGGCTGTTACCAGTTTACTCGGTAAACAATCGCTTGGCCTCATATTCGCGTCATTGGCATCACTTGGTTTACTTGCAGAATATATTTATTCACTAACCTATATTAACAATTACTCGGGCAACTCAACTCAGGTCGGCATTCTTGGAGCAACCTTATTCGCAACTGCAATTGTTACCCACAAGCTCACATTACGATTACGAAGCAGTGAACAGCTGGTGAAACAAAAAGAGCGTGATGTCGCTCAGCTATTTGCACTCAATCAGGAAATCATCGAGAATTTACAGGCGGGTGTTATCGTCCTCACAACAGATAGAATAGTCCGACACATCAATAACGCCGCCCGCCAAATGCTTAATATTACATCCAATTCTCCAGTGTCGCTGGAAGACACTCAACCCAAGATTCTCACCGCACTGGGCCAGTGGCAAGAATCGACAGAACAAGACACTCCTTTTCTGCCATCTCAGACTGGGCTTGATAATTTACAAATCAGCTTTCGGCTTTTAAAAAGCAAGGGCCAAGAAAACACTTTGATATTTTTAAACGACGTATCATCGATAAAAACCAGCATGCAGCAGGCGAAGTTAGCGTCATTAGGACAGTTAACGGCCAGTATCGCTCATGAGATCCGAAATCCGCTTGGCGCCATTTCACATGCCGCCGAACTACTGGCTGAAAATAAAGAATTACCCAAAGCGGAAAAACGTATGACCGAAATCATTCATCAGCACACGGGGCGTATCAATCATATTATCGAAGACATTTTAAAAATATCGCGCGGTACGCCTACCACCATGGAAGCCCTTGATTTAAAAAAATGGATACCTGATTTTATAGAAGCCTTTAGCCTTAACGGGGAATCAAACGCGAATTGTTTTAACCTAGATATAGCTATCAATGATACGGTTATTTCATTTGATAACGGTCATCTAAATCAGGTAATGACTAATCTTTGCAACAATGCTCGAACGCATGGTAACGCTGAAAAACCAACTCATATAAAAATCTATCGGGACCGACGCCAGGCTCTCAATATAGAAATAGCGGATGAGGGCCCGGGTTTAGAACAATCGACTCTTGACAAAATTTTTGAACCTTTCTACACAACCAGCCATCAAGGCTCAGGGTTGGGATTATATATAGTCGATCAACTATGCGAACTAAACAATGCTACTATTGTTGCTCGACAAAACCACTACGGAGGCACTAGCTTTAACATTATACCAAGTACACACCTCTCACCAAAACCTAATTACCATTACAGATAATAATTACACTGAGCCAACATACAGACAGAATGACCAAACAACGCGTACTAATAGTTGATGATGAGCCCGATATTCGAGAATTACTCGAAATCACATTATTGCGAATGGGACTAGAAACTCATTGTGCAGCTAACTATAGCGCTGCAACAAGGTTATTAAAACAAACTGAGTTCGACCTATGTTTAACCGATATGAAACTACCCGATGGGGACGGCATAACGCTAGTGAGTCATATCCAGCAACATTGCCCCAACACGCCAACTGCCGTTATTACGGCTCATGGCAGTATTGATATTGCCATCAAAGCGATGAAGGCAGGCGCATTTGATTTTGTCTCCAAACCAGTCTCTCTTGAGACTTTGAGAAACCTAGTTGACAAGGCCCTAACACTGCCGAATAGCACTCAACAAGCCAAGAAGTCATCCGAAACTAGATATCAAATCATAGGAGAGTCGAATGTTGTTGTTGACCTGCGGCGGTTAATAACCAAATTCGCCCGCAGTCAGGCGCCAGTGTTTATTCAGGGACAGTCTGGCACAGGTAAGGAATTAGTAGCACGTCAAATTCATTTGCAAGGTTCGCGTGCTGAAGCGCCGTTTATTGCCGTCAACTGTGGCGCAATACCTTCTGAACTTATGGAAAGTGAGTTTTTTGGCCATATAAAAGGCAGTTTCACTGGTGCCGTCAGTGATAACGCGGGTCTTTTCAGGGCGGCACAGGGCGGAACTCTTTTTCTAGATGAAATTGCTGATCTGCCATTATTGATGCAGGTTAAGCTGTTACGAGTCATTCAGGAAAAAACAATTCGTCCCCTTGGTAGCCAACAAGAAGAAGCAACCGACGTTAGAATTATTAGTGCCTCCCACAAAGACCTTGAAGCGATGGTGAATCAAGGTGAGTTCAGACAAGACCTGTACTATCGGATTAATGTGATAGGCGTTTCGGTGCCTTCACTGGTTGAAAGGCAGAATGATATCGCACTAATAACTCATCATATTGTTGAGAGATTTAATAAGAACAATAACTGGTCAATCAGTTTAGAGCCCTCCGCACTAAAGGCACTTCAACATTACAACTTCCCTGGCAATGTAAGGGAACTAGAAAACATACTCGAACGTGCCTCGGCATTATGCGAAGGAGATTTTATCGGCGTTACGGACTTACAACTGCCTGACTCGGCATCAACGCCAGCAGCAGAAATCTTTGACACGCAAGAGATCACTCTATCAACCAACAAAGAACAGATAGTTCGGGCCCTAACTCAAAATCGATGGAACCAATCTGCCACTGCCCGTGCCACGGGCATTACGCTGCGTCAATTGCGATACAAAATGAAGAAGTTAGGACTTAACAAAGTTTGACAATTGTTGTCAAAGTTTGACAATTGTTGTCAATTATTGACCTACTTACCCTGCCACACACAATCCAAACCAATCACAATGTACTGTTTTATAAAAGCTTAATCAAAAATTACAACATTGGCATTTACATTGCTTTAATTTCTGTATGGAACGGCTCAAGCCGATTTCTAATCGAATTTTAAGTTATTATTCAAAAAAGGCACAAAAAATGAAAAAAGCACAGGCAGGTTTTACGTTAATAGAACTAATGATTGTTGTAGCGATTATCGGTATTCTCGCTGCGATTGCAATTCCGCAATATGCTGATTACACACAGCGCACCAAAGCGGCGGGAGCATTTTCTGGCTTGGCGGTATGGAGAACCACCATATCGCTTTGCTATCAAGAACAAGGCGCCCTTTCAGCTTGTATTACGCCTGCCACTAACGGTATTCCAGCGGCTGCAGATCTTCCTAACTATGTCACCACACTAGTACTTACCAATCCTGCCGCAACCTCCCTTGTAATGACTAGTGACATTGAAGCTGTAGATAATGCCGGCACAGCTTTAACGCTAATCTCTACAGCGACACCCGCAACAGGAGGCGGAACTATGTCATGGGTAACATCTGGCACAGCTTGCACAACAGCAGGTCGCAGTATTAAATGTTAAACACCTTGAAAAGATAAGTTTTAATTAAAGGCACTGATTAAAAACCAGTGCCTTTTTTACATTTACGTTACCCATACTTATAACAGTTTATTTAGTGGTTCTAACGACCATCAACATCCTATTTTAGATTAAAAGTGCATAAACGAACTGTTGATAATCTAAAATATAATTTAGAATGAAAAATTAAAAAACCAATCTATTAGAATTGTGTTCCTATGGTCGCTAATAATATAAATCTTACTGGGATTGCCAGGAAGTTGGTAATTGACAAGCATCTAGATGAAGCCTTAGTCATAGACGCGATTCAAAAATCGAATAAAGAAAAAATTCAACTCACAAGCTATCTACTTAAAAACAAAATAGTTCCATCATCAACACTTGCGATGATTTCATCTCAAGAGTTTGGGTTACCGGTTTTTGATCTATCAGTTATGGACATCGATCAAGCAGCCATAGCACTTGTAGAAGAAAAATTAATCACCAAACTCAACGCTATCCCCCTTTTCAGAAGAGGCAAACGGTTATTTGTTGCCATATCAAGCCCAACCAATACACAGGCATTAGACGAATTTAAATTCAATACAGGCTTATCAACTGAAGCCATTTTGGTTCAAGAGGATCAGCTTGATAAATTTATCGAAAAAGCTATCAGCGCAATGGATTCTGGCATGGATGACATGCTCGACGATGACTTAGAAAATTTGGTAATTGCAGAAGAAGATACTCAGGAATCAGTGACTAAAGCAGATACAGAAGACGCACCTGTTGTTAAGTATGTGAATAAAATTCTAGTCGATGCCATTAACAAGGGCGCATCAGATGTTCATTTCGAACCCTATGAGAAGCGTTATCGAGTCCGCTATCGAGTGGATGGTATTTTGGCTGAAGTTGCTTTCCCACCAATCAGCATCGCTGCAAAGTTAACGGCACGGGTAAAAGTTATGTCTCGAATGGACATATCTGAAAAACGTGTGCCTCAGGATGGTCGAATCAAACTCAAACTATCAAAAAACCGGGCTATTGATTTTCGAGTTAATACCTGTCCAACCTTATTTGGCGAAAAAGTGGTATTGCGTATTCTAGATCCAGCAAGTGCGCAGTTAGGCATTGATGCCCTGGGTTATGAACCTGAACAAAAGAAACTATATTTGGATGCGCTTTCAAATCCATATGGCATGATTCTAGTCACAGGCCCGACCGGAAGTGGTAAGACCGTTTCTTTATATACTGGTTTAAATATTTTAAACGTACCTGAAACAAATATTTCTACTGCGGAGGACCCTGCTGAAATAAACCTTGAAGGTATTAATCAGGTTAATGTAAATGATAAGGTTGGCCTTACGTTCGCCGAGGCCCTAAGAGCATTCTTACGACAAGATCCAGATGTCATTATGGTGGGTGAAATTCGTGACCTGGAAACAGCCAACATTGCTATCAAGGCAGCACAAACGGGCCATCTAGTTTTGTCGACGTTGCATACCAACGACGCGCCACAAACCCTCACTCGGTTAATGAACATGGGTGTCGATGCATTTAACATAGCCACCTCAGTTAATTTGATTATTGCACAGCGACTGGGCAGAAGGCTCTGTGGTCATTGCAAAACTGTGGATGACTTACCAAAAGACCTTTTGTTAAGTGAAGGATTTACTGAAGAAGACTTAAAAGAATCATTTAAAATATATAAAGCTGTTGGTTGTGATCAATGCACTAACGGTTACAAAGGTCGGGTGGGTATATATCAGGTCATGACTATCTCAGAAGAGATGACTCGACTGATCATGAATGGGGCCAACTCAATTGGTCTTGCAGATCAGGCAAGAAAAGAAGGTATACCTGATTTACGTCGTTCGGCACTTAAAAAAATCACGGCTGGTTTGATTAGCCTGGAAGAAGCCAATCGTGTAACAAAAGATTAGACCAACCAGCAAAGTGAAATAATGGTGAAAAAAGCGACACAGAAAATTGAATTTACCTACGAGGGCACGAGCCGTGCTGGAACTAAGGTAAAAGGCGAGATATTTGCTTTGAGTGAAACTCTAGCTAAGAGCCTACTGCGCAAGCAAGGCATCAACCCAACCAAGATTCGAAAAAAACCACAACCACTATTTGGTAGTACTGAGAAAGTTAAACCGTCTGATATTGCCATATTTGCGCGCCAAATTGCTACTATGATGCACGCAGGTGTACCACTAGTGCAATCATTCGAAATCATTGGCGAAGGCAATGACAACAAATCAATGCAAAAAATGATTTTTGGTATCAAGTCGGAAGTCGAAGGTGGTGTTCCATTCGCTGAAGCATTAGCCAAGCAACCTCTATATTTCGATCAGCTCTTTGTCAACCTAGTCTCCGCCGGCGAACAGTCCGGTGCCTTAGAAACCATGCTCGACAAACTAGCAACTTACAAAGAAAAAACTGAAGCGCTAAAAGCCAAAGTAAAAAAAGCACTCTTCTATCCAATTGCGGTATTAGCAGTCGCACTTATTGTAACGGTAATATTGTTGGTATTCGTTGTCCCCCAATTTGAAGAACTATTCGAATCATTTGGGGCAGACCTGCCCGCTTTGACTCAATTTGTAATCCATTTATCAGAGTTTATGCAAGCCTGGTGGTGGGTTATTGCGGGAGGAATAGCGGGTTCGATTTATACAATTTTACGTATAAAGAAGACATC
>OOFU01000083.1_pt1 | contig 13038 bp, 11 predicted proteins | sample 1670361 | NCBI WGS metagenome assembly OOFU01 (sample SAMEA98145418, study PRJEB22522) | marine metagenome | biome: marine biome; feature: marine water body; material: sea ice | place: Arctic Ocean | collected 14-Sep-2015 | depth 1.3 m
GTGCCATCACCGTGATCATGGCTGTGTGCTGCTTCGTTATCACTGTCGGTGTGAGCGTCTGTCTGAACTGCTACCTGCTCTTTGGCATCACTGACTTCGTAAGCTTCGGCAGCATATATAATTGTGTTGATTTGAAATTGTTGGAACAGACCGTATAACGAACCTACAATAATGCCGACTAAAATAGAAGAAAAAACAATATTTCTGAATGTCATAATTGAACAATCCTTGAGCAGAAACTTTACCTTATCACTCGCAAGAAGGTGACTTAAATTCAACAGAGATTGGCATCACTCATTGTTTAGCTGAATGACACCTATGCCCAGATAGCACTAATTTAAAAAATGTTAGTGGCAGGGAAATGCGATCGCATGACGAGTGTCGTGAGCCGCATTATGAGCAACATCCATAAAGCCAACGACAAACAGCATGGCGGCACCCAAGATTAGCGCGCCAATAATTTGTGCAGTGGCAGACTGATTGACGGCAATAGCGGACTGTTTTTGAGTGGTCGAAGTAATTGACTGTTGCATTGTTATATCTCCAATAGGCGCACACACCCGTGCGGTTTTTATTACATTTTGTCGTCAGATGACCGATAAGTTTCGATTCACTTAACGCAAGCTATTTAAATAAAGGCTGGTTCCGGGCTTCTAGTCATTGAAAAACTATTTACCGTTGCGGGGGCAGCGCAGGTTCTTGTTTTGAATTACAGGCACTTTTCAATTGAGCCATTCACTACTTACTGACTTCCCATTTATCTCAATTTCGAGACCCTCATTTGTTCAATTAGTATAGCAAACGCAAGATAAATGTAACCTGCTTGTTAGTTAATATTTCGACGGTTACAGTTCTGATCACGACAAATAATAAATCAACGAGGGCGCTCGACGCATATGGAGAAATATTTGACGCATCAGGTATTTAACAAGGGCTATCAGGCTGTATAATCTTTTCGATAGGAGACCCTCATGTCATTATTAAATGCTTTACCCGAAAACTCTGGAATCATTATCTGCGGCCACGGTAGCCGAGCCAAAATTGCTGAAGAAGAGTTCAGCCTGTTGGCGACAGGGTTGCGGGCCAGGTTTCCACAGTTAGAAGTTGAATATGGATTTTTGGAATATTCATCACCTAATATTCACATGGCACTGGATCGGATGATTGCAAAAGGTATTACTAATATTTATGCGGTGCCTGGCATGTTGTTTTCAGCTACTCATGCGCAAAACGATATTCCGTCAGTTTTAATCACTTATATGCAGAAAAATCCAGACCTTACAATCAAGTATGGTAAAGAGCTTGGTTTGCATGATGAGATGATAATGGCATTCCAACACAGAATTATGGAAGCTATCGATCGGGTTGAAATGCCAAAGCCCGGTGATTTATACGATACCATGCTGGTTGTTGTTGGCCGTGGCACGTCGGTCGCTCGGGCCAATGCAGAAGCGTCAAAATTGACGCGTATCGTGGCAGAAAATATGGGCTTTGGTTGGTGCGAGACAGTTTATTCTGGCGTTACCTTTCCATCGGTTGGCCGTGGGCTAGAAATGGCATTAAAGCTCGGTTTTAAGAAAATAGTGGTTGCCCCCTATTTTCTTTTTTCGGGCAAGTTAATTGGGCGTATTAATGCCTATATCGAAAAGGTTGCCGTCGACAATCCCGACGTTAGTTTTCACGTTGCGGATTATCTGCGTGATCAAGCGCATGTTATTAATACCTTTGTCGAACGAATTGAAGAAACAGTGTCTCAACCTGCCGTGAACAATGGGCTTATGGAAAAATTTCAAGCCAAGTTGGCAGCAGGCGAAGTCACGATTCATCATCATCATGCAGAGTTCCAGCCTGAATCTGATGCAAATGCTCCTTCCCATAGTCATGATCATGATGGCCACGGACATAGTCACGAGCATTCACATCAAAAAAATGAAGGGCATAGCCATTCTGGGCAGGGTCACTCGCATGCGCCTTATCGACATATTGCGCATCCGCATGGTCCAAGAACAATGATTGACGAAAATCTCTGTTGTTGTTTTATGAGTCAGTTTCCAGAAGCGGTTATCGAAGAGGAGCGAGCCCTGCGGCTCGCATCTGACAAGCCTGTAATTGACCAAATTCCTCTGTGTAAAATTAAGTAACATTAAAATGATCGAATTAATTGTTGGCGGTGCGCGCAGTGGTAAAAGTGGTTATGCCCTCACGCAAGCAGAACAACAAATTAAGGTGCCGCAATTACAGTTAAACGAACGCGAAGGGCAACTTAGTTTTATTGCCACCGCCGAGGCTCAAGATGCCGAATGCAAAGCCGTATCGATCGTCATCAGCAGGAGCGTCATTCGGGCTGGCAACTCATTGAGGAACCTTGTGATTTGTCGACATTAATCAGTCAGTTTTCAGAGGGTGATGTTGTCCTTGTCGACTGCTTAACACTCTGGCTAACCAATTGGCTTTGTTCTAAAAAACCGGAACTTTGGGAGGACGAAAAAAAAGCTTTTCTCGAAGGCTTGCAACAGTCACCCGCGAGCTGGCTATTAGTTAGTAATGAAGTGGGTATGGGCGTGACCCCAATGGGCGCGCTCAGTCGACAATTTGTAGATGAGTGCGGTTGGCTACATCAAGATCTTGCCCAAATGGCTGACAAAGTAACCCTAGTCATGTTTGGATTACCTCAAGCACTAAAATTACCTCCCACGCTATAAATAATCAGATTATATAAGTGAATGTTCTATGAATGAAGACACAATGATCGAATGGTATCTAGAACCCTGTGCTGAAATAAGTGCAGAACTAGCAGAGCAAGCAACGCAGCGTCAGACCCAGTTAACTAAACCGCCAGGATCACTCGGGCAATTGGAAAAAATTGCGATTGAGTTATCATCGATGCAGGCACAGCTAGCGCCAACGGTTGATCAAGTCGAAATAGCGGTTTTTGCTGGTGATCATGGTATTGCGAATGAGGCAGTCAGCGCTTTTCCACAGGTCGTGACGACTGAAATGGTCAAAAACTTTGTTCGTGGTGGTGCTGCTATTAGTGTTATGGCAAGGCAGATCGGTGCTGGGTTGACCGTGGTCAATGCAGGCACCATTAATCAACAGGGTTTTGAGGCACCGGTGGTTGATAAGCCCGTCGCTTTTGGAACGGGTAATATTGCCATTCAACCCGCTATGACTGCGTTACAGTGCTTGCAGGCACTGTCGCTGGGTAAAGAAATTCTCGATGGCTATGACGACGCTACCGACGTTGTGATTGGTGGTGAAATGGGTATTGGCAATACGACCTCTGCCACCGCCCTTGCCACTGCTTTTGGTGTGTCGACGGCTGAAAATCTGGTGGGTCCCGGTACCGGGTTGGATCATAAAGGCGTGTCTCATAAATTAAAAATGATCGAGCAGGCGCTCGATAGAGTCGGTGCTGATAGAGTAATTGATCAATGCTCTGAACTCGAACTGCTTTCAGAGCTAGGTGGTTTTGAAATTGTCGCCCTGACTGGCTTTTATATACGAGCGGCTCAACGCGGTATGACTATTCTGGTGGATGGTTTTATTTCCACTGTTGCAGCCGCTGCAGCCTGCAAAATTAATCCAAATGCCAGAGCGTGGATGCTGTTTTCACATAACTCTGCAGAGCCAGGTCATCAACTTGTTTTAAAGTCGCTTAATGCCGAGCCGTTATTGTCGTTACAAATGCGACTAGGCGAGGGCAGTGGCGCAGCGGTTGCTTTGGGACTATTGCGTGCCGCCTGTGCATTGCATAACGATATGGCAACTTTTGAAGAAGCTGGTGTTACTGATGCTTAGACCAACGTGATTAATGACACTATCTCGACCCGGATTAATCTACTAAGGCACGGCGAGCATGCCTTAGGTCAGGCTATTTGTGGTGTGAAAGACCCAGAGCTGTCTGAAAAAGGCTGGAGCCAGTTAACCAATCAAATGGACAGTCTGCTAGGACGAGACAAGCTGAATCAGGTCAGGCAATGGGATATCTGTGTCTCGTCACCTCGTATTCGCTGTGCTGCATTTGGTAGCCACGTCAGTCAGCAACTCAATATCGAGCTTGTTATTAAAGATGCGCTGTCTGAAATCGACTTTGGAGAATGGGAGGGCTTAACGGGTGCTCAAGTTGAGGCCAGTTATCCAGGGCAATGGCAACAGTGGCTCGATAACCCAGATGATCCGGCACCCCATGGCGGAGAGGCCTACGGTCTGTTTCAGCAACGTATCCTCGATGGCTGGTCACAATTGATTTCGCAATATCAAGGCAAACGAATACTACTATTAAGTCATAGTGGTGTTATGCGCGCTATTCTGGCGAGTGTTTTAGGCCTTGATTCAACGGGGTTATTTCGCTTCAACGTGCCCCACGCTTGCCATAGCCAAGTGAGTGTGTATCACTTGTCAGGTAAGCCCGACTGGTTTCAGCTTGATCAACATAATTCTGATTGCTCTTAATTCCGTTTAAAGAACGTCTCCAAAGTAAAATCATGAATCAATTACCTTTAAAACTACCGGAAGCATTCAAGTTTTCGGTTCAATTTTTAACCCGAATACCGCTGGGCAAACATTCTCAATATGAGCCAGATCTAGCCGCCGCCGCCGTTGTTTGGTACGGCGTAGTCGGTTTGTTAATGGGCTCTGTTTTGGCAATTTCAGGCTGGATCCTAACGGACTGGATTAATCTTCCTTCATTGCTCGTTGCTGCTCTTGTGCTCACCATCTGGGTAATGATTACCGGTGCGCTGCATCTCGATGGTGTTGGTGATTGTGGTGACGCCTTGATGGGCGGTCACACGCCAGAACGAATGCTTGAGATTATGAAAGATACTAATTGTGGTATCGGCGCCATCGTTTCCGTTACCTTACTACTTTTGGTTAAGTTTTCAGCTCTTATCATTTTGTTAGAGGAGGGAAGCTGGTATTTACTGTTATTCGCACCTGTCATGGCTCGAGTGATCTTAACTTTGGTTTTGCTTTATTTACCCTATTTGCGCTCAAATGGACTTGCGACTCAGCTGCACTCTCATCTCAATGCGAAGGAGATCATTACGGCAGGGTCATTATTGTCACTGAGTTTGATATTGATTTGGTTTCAGGGCTTTATGGTTGCGTTAATCGCTAGTGGAGTCGGTTATTTATTGATTCATCGAAGTTTGATAAAACCATTGAAAGGCACTACGGGCGATATCTACGGCACCGTAGTCGAAGTAACTGAAGCGGCCGTTTTGATAGGATTGGTGGCTGCGCTCTAAATAGTCATTACTTAAATAGGGCACTCAAATGGCTAAATACTACTGACTTCTAATTGACAGTCGCGGGGTCTTTACTTACTGTTCTCGATTTGAAAATTTCATTCAAAAATAATTAAGACCCAAATCTGGAGAATTCTATTGAAACCGGTAAGAATTGGTTTGATCGGTGTTGGAACTGTCGGCGCTAGCACAGCGTTGGTCATTAAAAATAATGCGACGGAAATTGCACGGCGCGCTGGTCGTTCGATCGAGGTGATTCATGCATCACGGCGTACGATTAGCCAGGGTATGCCTCCCGGAACAGAAAATATTCCGCTCACGGCTGATCCTTTTGAAGTTGTCAATAATCCCGATGTTGATATTGTTGTTGAATTGATCGGTGGCTATGAACCCGCTTTAGCGCTGGTGATGAAGGCTATCGAGAACGGTAAGCATGTCGTGACTGCCAATAAGGCCCTGATTGCGATGCATGGGAATGAAATTTTTGCTGCGGCTCAGGCGAAAGGTGTCACGGTTGTTTTTGAAGCGGCTGTTGCCGGTGGTGTACCTATTATAAAGGCAATTCGCGAAGGATTGAGCGCGAATCATATCGAATGGTTAGCGGGTATTATCAATGGCACTGGTAACTTTATCCTCACCGAGATGCGCGATAAAGGCCGAGGTTTTCAAGACGTTTTAGCTGAGGCTCAGGCTTTGGGGTACGCCGAGGCAGATCCCACCTTTGATGTTGAAGGTATCGACGCGGCGCACAAACTCTGTATCTTGGGCTCGATCGCATTTGGTATTCCGTTGCAATTTTCTGCCGTCTATACCGAGGGTATTAGTAATGTATCCACAGAAGACGTTGTTTACGCAGGCGAACTAGGTTATCGCATTAAACATTTGGGTATTGCCAGACGAACCGACAATGGCATTGAAATGCGCGTACATCCAACTCTAATTCCTGAGAAGCGTTTGATTGCCAATGTTGATGGCGTGATGAACGCGATTTTGGTAATGGCCGACAAACTTGGCCCATCTTTATATTATGGGCCTGGTGCGGGCGCTGATCCGACGGCTTCGTCTGTTGTTGCCGACATTATTGATGTGGTGCGTACCATAACTACCGATGCAGAAAATAGAGTGCCGCACCTGGCCTTCCAGCCTGAGCATATTGTTGATATTCCAATTTTGCCGATTGGCGAAGCTACGACTGCCTACTATTTGCGAATGCGGGCTGACGACAAGCCGGGCGTTCTAGCTGATATCACCCGCATCATGGGCGAGAGTGGTATTTCAATTGAAGCGATTTTGCAGAAGGAACCAGAGCCAGGTATTACTCAGGCGACGATTATTATGCTGACTCAAACAATACGTGAAAAGCAAATGGATCAAGCACTTGCAAAAATTGCGGTGTTATCGTCAGTGGATGACAAGATCCATCGCATTCGAGTAGAAACGCTTGATGCTAATTAACCTGTTGGTTTAATGGTTGGGAGATGGGAAGAGGGTCTACCTATATTTACATTACACATTTGTAAACTACCGAAAAAAGTCAGCTTTATCAAAGTAGCGTCTAAAGATTTAGACAAAGTGCAGACGCTACTTCGATTCAATCATTAATTGTTCGATGACTTTAAAATAGCTTACTGACTTTTATTGATATTACGTTGAAAAATCAGATCACTGCTATTGGTGAATTTGAACCTGTTGATCACATTGCTTTGTTACGACCCGTCTCGGTTGACTCTTAACTTCGAGGGCTAGTTCTGGCCAATCTTGATTAAGTCTGATTGATGGCAGTGGATTTAGACGTTCGACTGATCATCGTGACGCCAGTGATAACCAATGCCATGCCCAGCGCATGGTAGAGAGTAAAAGTTTCATTTAATACGCTAATAGCTAACATAGCGGTAGTGATCGGGCCAGCGGCTCCGAGAATGCTCGCTTTACTGGCACCAATACGTTTGATTGCGCTCGACATTAAGTAGGATGGAATCACAGTGGTTAGTACTGCCATGGTTATCGCGATCATATAAAGTCGGGGTGGAAAGATAAGGTCGACAAACTCATGGGTTAACAAGAAGTGACCCAACATCATGATGCTCGCTGCAATCATCGCGACCGTCGTAAAGGCGGCGCTGCCGACTTGCCTAGCATAGTGTTGGCTTCCCATTAAAAAAAGTGCAGAAAAGAATGAGGCTGCCAACACATAGAGACCGCCGGTTAACAGTGATTGAGTATCGACGATGGTGAGACTGTCGTGCAGCATGATCACTGAAATTCCAAGATAAGCCACAGTTAGAGCTAAGATTTCTTTACGAATTAATGGTTTGCGGTAGAGCAAAGCCGTCAATATTAAAGTAAAAGCTGGGTAGGTGAATAACACCATGCGTTCAAGATTGACCGATATATAACGTAAGGATTGCAAGTCCAAATAGCTCGCAATGTAATATCCGCTAATGCCAACGATGACAATACCGAGGTATTGACGATGCTCTATGTCGATTCGGCTCGTACTTTTGATCCAGCTGAAATAGCCAATGACTAAATAAAAGGGTAATGCAAAACCCATTCGTAGCGTCATTAATTCGACGGTGCTAATGTCATAGGCATAAGCCAATTTGATCAACACAGCTTTGCCAGAGAAAAGAACAATGCCGCTCAATGCCATCAAAATCCCCATATTTTGTGCTCGATTGGCATTAAAAAGTAATTTCAAGCGGGTGATTAGGGTGTGGCTCATATTGGATTAAGGTAGGAAACGAGGCCGGATTGTAATGGTGAGTTATCTTAATTGATATGACTATTGGCATGACTATTAATTGGGATCAGATAGAATTGGCCATAGTTAAATAAGCGTTAGATTTTTGTAAAACTATAGGATAATTGCGTGTCACTTTTTACCGTTAGCAAACAGCCCAAATTTTTCGAATTCGTTGTGCTCATGGCGATGATAATTTCGATGGTTGCGTTATCGATTGATGCTATGTTGCCTGCGCTTCCCGACATCGCGTCTGATCTGGGTGTGACAAATATAAATGATAGTCAGTATGTGATTTCAATTTTGTTTGCGGGTATGGCTATTGGACAAATGATATTTGGTCCAATGTCTGATTCGATCGGACGAAAAAACGCGATCAATCTTGGATTTGTTGTTTTTATCATTGGTTGTCTGGTGTCGCTATTGGCGCAAACTTTTATGGTGATGCTTATCGGTCGTTTTCTACAGGGGTTGGGCGTGGCTGGTCCCAGAATTGTGTCGATAGCGTTAGTGAGGGACCGATATGAAGGCCGCAAAATGGCCAGGGTCATGTCGTTCGTAATGACTATTTTCATCTTGGTGCCGGTAGTTGCGCCCGCAGTAGGGCAGGCTATTTTGATATTTTCTGATTGGCGCGGTATTTTTTGGATGTTTCTTGTTTTGAGCTTTATCGCTTTGAGCTGGTTCAACCTGCGTCAACCCGAAACTTTGCCGCTCGAAAGCCGAGTTAAATTTTCCATTGAGCAGATTGTATCGGATGTTAAATATATATTTGCGATACCGGCCGCTGTTGGATATACCGTTGCCGCGGGCATTGTTTTCGGTGCCTTCCTTGGATATTTGAGTAGTTCTCAACAAATATTTCAGCAGCAGTATGGTTTGGGTGATCAATTCGTAGTGTATTTTGGTGTTTTAGCCGCATCGCTTGGTGTCGCTTCACTGGTAAACGCCAAATTGGTCATGCGTTTTGGCATGCGGCGTCTTTCCTTGGGTGCGTTAATGTCTATTACTTTTTTATCGGTGCCGTTTTACTTTTTATCTCAGCACTACGCAGGTAACCCGCCACTGGTGCAGGTTATGGCTTATCTACTCGCCGTATTTTTTTTCGTGGGTATTTTATTTGGTAACCTGAACGCCCTAGCAATGGAACCACTGGGTTCAGTGGCTGGTATTGGTGCCGCGGTGGTCGGGTCGCTGTCTACACTGATATCGGTGATCCTAGGTGTCGTTATTTCTAGTGCCTATGACGGCACCATATTACCGTTGGTGAGTGGCTTTGCTTTGCTCAGTATCGGTTGCCTTGTGGTGATGGGCTGGACCGAGATCATGTCTGCTAGAGCACTGAAGGCCACTACCCAAATTTAAATCTAAGCTGATTCTTTAAGAAAGCGCAATATCTCGTCTTCGATCAAGTGTTTGTCGATCACTGTGCTGTGGCAGACGGGTTTATCGAACAAGGCTTTAATAACGGCTGGGATGCCAATGTTGGCTGCAGTCGAAATTGATTCGAGTGCCTCCCTATCGGAACTACCAGAATTGCCGTTGATAGCCTGGTCAATTAACGATGAAAACTTGGTCCACTCAGCGGTGGAGTAGACAATACTGGGCAACGTTTTAAGCAATGGATTCTCATAGGCTTTAAAGCAGGTAGCCGTATGAGGATCCATCAAATAACCCTTTGCAAAATGCTGCTGAATAAATTGATTACTTTGCTCGTCAGTGCAAAAGTCGGCGACGAATATTTGTTGTAATTTTTCGAGCTCGTTAGGTTCTAACTGGTAGCAACGTTTTTCATCTAATTGTTGCATGAGTTCGCGCGTCCGTAATGCGCCAAATAGATCAAACAGTATCCGTTCGATATTGGATGATTTTAATATATCCATGGCAGGTGACGTGGTTTTAACCAGAGACTTGTCAGAAATGTCATATTTTCCTGAGTTAATCAGTTCAGTCAGTACGTTATTAACATTCGAAGAAACAATGATTTTTTCTACCGGCAAGCCCATCTTCTGTGCGTAATAAGCGCCCAATGCGTTACCAAAATTACCGCTTGGAATATTCAGATAAACTTTATCCCCTAAGTTAATTACATTTTTTCGTACTAGTTCCAGGTAGGAGTGAATGTGATACATAATCTGGAAAATAATTCGTCCAAAATTGACCGAGTTAGCGGCAGATAAGGAAATATTCAATTCATTTAGTTGTTGCTTAAAGGTGGGTGAGGCGAGTAGGCATTTTAACGCAGCCTGTGCATCATCAAAATCACCTTTAATGCCAATGACTTTTAGGTTAGGTGCTGACTCAGTGACCATTTGTAAGCGCTGTACATCCGACGTGCCACCTTCGGGATATAGGCACACAACTTGAATATTGTCTCGATTCTTAAATGTTTCCAATGCAGCTGGACCCGTATCTCCACTTGTAGCAGCAAGAATTAAGTATTGTTGTTGGCGCTGCTTGGCAAGAGATGCCAGCATGTAACCAAATGGTTGTAAGGCCATATCCTTAAATGCTCGTGTTGGTCCATGAAACAGTTCGCTGACATAGACGTTATCACCAACATTCACTAAGGGAACTGGATTAACCGCATCGTCGAAATGGTCGTACAAATTAAGTGCTTCTCGCAACGTTTGGGAGTCGATGTCAACTTCAAACAAATTTAGTATTGATAGTGTTAGTGACTTATACGATTGATTAAGCTGATTTTCAAGAAATGTGTGATCGAATTTAGGCATCGTTTTTGGGCTATAAATTCCACCAAAAGATGCAATAGGTGCCAGTATGGCATCTGAAAATTTAACCTGTTTAGGAAATGAATTATCGTTTCCACGGGTTTCAACAAAAAACATGAGAGTTCCAGCAAGAATTATTAGGTATTATCGAAAATTATCGATCGTACCAATCGTTAAAAAAGTAAGATTATATCTTACCAAATAGGTCGAACAAGCTGTTTTGGCTAAGTGTTAAAGATAAACAGAGGTGACAGAGCAAAATTTACTGTCTAATCACTTCAACTTGTTAGCAATTGTGCGTAAAATCCGTTTAACTTGTGACTTCGTACTGTTCTCATTAAACGAACTTTCAAGATACTGTACTTGTTTGTAGCGCTCCAATGGAGGCGTTGGACTTAACCTACGTCACTATCGAAAAGTTTGGCTACTTCGAGAGAATTCTTTATTATCTACTTTTACATTTGAGGCCGAATGTCCGATTCTGAAAAGACAAATTTACTTAACCTGAACCGCTCGGGACTAGAATCCTACTTTATCGGTATTGGGGAAAAGTCTTTTCGAGCTAAACAATTCATGCAGTGGGTCCATCAACGTGGTGTTACTGATTTTGAACAAATGACGGATATGTCGAAGCCATTGCGTGAGAAATTGCAGAGCGAAGCCTGCATAGTTTTACCTAACGTCGATGTCATTCAAAAATCGAAAGACGGCACTCGGAAATGGCTTTTAAATGTCGACGGCACCGAAAACTCTGTCGAATGTGTCCTTATTCCCGAAAAAACTCGAACCACTTTGTGTATTTCTTCGCAGGTTGGCTGCACCCTAAATTGCACTTTTTGTTCGACCGCCAAGCAGGGCTTTAATCGAAATTTAACCGCAGCAGAAATCATCGGTCAGTTACATCTGGCGCATCATAGTTTGTTGCAAGAAGGTAACGAGAAAGGTATTACCAATGTCGTTATGATGGGTATGGGTGAACCGTTAATGAATTTTGATCCAGTCATGGCGGCTGTTGACATGATGTGTGATGACTACGCTTATGCACTTAGCAAACGTCGGGTAACAATCAGTACTGCAGGCGTTGTGCCCGCAATGGAAAAAATGTGTGAAGTAACCGATGTAAGCCTAGCGGTCTCGTTACATGCGCCAAACGATGCGATCCGTGATGAAATTGTGCCGATCAATCGGAAATATCCAATAAAGCAGCTATTGGCTGCCTGCCACACTTATGTTGATGGTTACAAGAGCCGCAAGATCACCTTTGAATACGTTATGCTAAAAGGTATTAACGATAGCCTAGAAAATGCACAGGAGTTAGCGAAACTTATCAGTAACATCCCATGCAAGCTTAATCTGATTCCTTTCAACCCCTATCCGCATGCGATTTATGAATGTCCGGATAAGGAAACAATTGATCGTTTCAGAGAGCATGTTTCGAGCAAGGGTATCATTACCGTTACGCGGCGACCCAGAGGTGAAGATATTGACGCTGCTTGTGGCCAATTGGCGGGTCAATTTAAGGATCGAAGTCGACGCAGTGAAAAATATCAACTTAGCTTGAAGGATATTGGTGGACTAAGGCATGCAAATTAAAGCAGGGCTATTGGCCTTGCTGCTACCCATCTTGACGGCTTGCGTCACGGTTGGTGGTGAGCCACCTGCTCAAAACGAAAAGGCCAGTGCGATCAATGTACAGCTTGGTATCGGTTACATGGAGCAGAACAATTTTGAGCAGGCGAATCAAAAATTACTGAAAGCATTGCGTCAAAACCCAGACTCAGCCACGGCGCATTATGTCTACGCGATACTTCAAGATCAGCTACTGGAGAAGGAGGTGGCTGGAAAGCACTACAAAATAGCGGTCGAATTGGATCCGAGTGATTCTGCGGCTGCTAATAATTATGGCAAATATCTATGTCTGAACGGTCGAGAAGCTGAATCAGAAAAATACTTTTTAAGCGCCTTGAATAATCCACTTTACAGAACTCCCGAAATTGCTTATACCAATGCGGGGCTATGTTTGCTAGAAATGAGTGAAAAAACTAAAGCTAAAACATACTTTACGAAAGCACTGGCCGCAAAGAGTAATTTTGGAAGCGCATTGATCGAGATGTCTACTTTAGAGATGGATGAAGGTAAGTTTGATGCGGCAAAACTTTATATTGATAGGTTTCATTTAGTTGACCGGCCAACCGCAAGAAGTTTATGGCTAGCAATTAGAGTGGAACGTGGAATTAATGGAGCCAGTAATGTCGAGGAATTAGGACAGCAACTTGAGTCGGAATTTCCGAACTCAGCCGAACTTAAATCC
>OOFU01000084.1_pt1 | contig 13003 bp, 11 predicted proteins | sample 1670361 | NCBI WGS metagenome assembly OOFU01 (sample SAMEA98145418, study PRJEB22522) | marine metagenome | biome: marine biome; feature: marine water body; material: sea ice | place: Arctic Ocean | collected 14-Sep-2015 | depth 1.3 m
AGATGCGCTTTATCCTCAACAAGAAAGAGCCAATTTGTCGGTATACTTTTAACATTAATCGTATATCAAGTTCAACGATGGTAATGACAGGATATTGTTCACAGGTTTTTATCGTTTTGATCAACAAGATGCAGAACGAACTCATGCTGACATCCGTGAGTTTAAGTGGATACACAGTGGTAATGAATGGCAGATTCAAACCGGTATCAGCAAAGTATTCTGGGGACAAACTGAATCGTTGCATTTAGTTGATATTGTTAATCAAACTGATGGTGTTGAAAGCATTGATGGTGAAGATAAGTTAGGTCAGCCAATGGTGGCCTTTTCTCTGTTTAAAGACTGGGGTAATACCACTGTTTTTGTGTTGCCGTATTTTCGAGAACGCACTTTTTCGGGTAATGATGGCCGATTAAGGCCTCCATTACCCGTTGATACTGACAATCCAATATATGAGTCTAAAGATGAGGAAAAAAATCTTGATTGGGCTATCAGATGGCAACATACGTTAGGCGACTGGGAAGTGGGTTTGTCATACTTTGATGGTACTTCTAGAGATCCTGATTTTGTTTTAAACACTAACGAATTATTAAAGACTAGTCTGCGTCCGTTTTATCCGCAGATCCAACAAGTAGGAATAGATGTGTTGGCTTTGATGGGAGGCTGGACAATCAAGTTTGAAGGTATTCAACGTAAAGTCATGGAGCAAGACTTTGCTGCTTTTGTAGGGGGCTTTGAGTATTCTTTTGTAGGCTTGTTTGATGGTATTTATGACGTAAATTGGTTAATGGAATATCAATACGATGATCGCGACAATCTGACGAATGTCATTGCCCAAAACGATTTAATGATCGGCACTCGATTAGTATTCAATGACATTGATGGCACTCAAATATTAGCAGGTATCGTACAAGATCTTGATTACTCAAATGTAAGATCGGGATTTGTTGAAGCATCCAGCCGCATAAACAATAATTGGAAGTGGCGACTAGACGCATGGTTATTTTCTAGCGATGAACCCGCAGATCCAAGTTATGTATTGCGCAGAGACGACTACGTTCAATTTAGCTTAGAATATTATTTCTAAGGTGATTTTTACACATTGACCGAGTTTTGATAACAGCTAAAAGATTTAAGCCAAAGAGTTGACATAGAGTTGACATAAAGTTGATACAGGGTTGGACGACGATCGCAAAGACAAAAAAAGTAATTAATAACTGGACCTATTTTGTCTGCGCGTTGCACTTGTCGAACACGTTTTTATCTGAGATGAGTTATCCTGCTGCTTTTTAGGTTTCAGCCCCAAGTGAGTCTGTACCATAGAGGACAAATAGTTGCAGTCCTCTATGTTCTTAATGACCTCAGTAACCAAATTATTAAGTGGGAAATTAGTTTTTAATTATAAATATTTCGCATGAAACCTTAGGTGCTTTTCAATAAAGCTGGCAACAAAAAAATAGCTATGATCGTAGCCCTCATGGTAACGAAATTCTGCTGCATATCCTATTTCTAATGCTATGTCTTCTAAAGGTTTAGTGAGTTTTTGGGTATGATAAAAATTATCATCTAAACCTTGGTCTACCAACATAGGAATATGGAGAAACTCTCCTTGTTGTCGCATCAACATACAACTATCGTACGCTTCCCATTCTTTGTGATTGTCACCTAAATAGTGACTGAAAGCTTTTTGGCCCCATTGGCAATCTGATGGATTAACAATAGGTGCAAATGCTGATACTGAGCAGTATTTTTCCATGTTGGACAACGCAATTGTTAAGGCGCCATGCCCACCCATCGAATGTCCGGCTATAGCTGATTTAGCTTTTACCTTAAACTCTTTATTGATCAAAGCGGGTAATTCTTCAACAACATAATCATACATTTGATAATGTTCATGCCATGGTTCTTGTGTGGCATTCAGATAAAACCCTGCACCTAAGCCTAAATCATATGCGGCGTCTGTGGCGTCGGGTATATGCTCCCCTCTAGGACTGGTATCGGGCATGACCAGCATTATGCCGAGTTCTGCTGCCACCCTTTGTGCTCCTGCTTTCGAAGAAAAATTCTCGTCATTACAAGTCAACCCACTCAACCAATACAGTACCGGCATTCTTTTGTCTGGATCGGCAATTGGTGGAATAAATACACTAAATTGCATCTCGCATTTTAGTAAGGTTGATTTGTGACTGTAACGCTTTTGCCATCCGCCAAAACACTTATTCGCGCTAAGCTCAGCTAACCCGACTGCACTTTCAACTGAATCGGTGTTATCGCTTGCCATCAGAAATGCACCACAGTGCGAATAGACTTGCCTTCATGCATCAAATCAAAGGCAGAGTTGATATCTTCTAATGGCATGGTGTGCGTGATAAAAGTATCTAATTCGAACTCGCCATCCATATATCGTTGCACGTAACCAGGTAATTGGCTGCGACCTTTTACACCTCCAAAAGCAGTTCCACGCCAGACTCTTCCTGTAACCAATTGAAATGGTCGAGTGGATATTTCTTGCCCTGCACCGGCCACACCAATAATGATAGATTCGCCCCAGCCTTTATGACAACACTCCAAAGCTGAGCGCATCACGTTTACGTTGCCGATACATTCAAAAGAATAATCCACGCCACCTTCTGTCATATCAACTATGACCTCTTGAATGGGTTTGTCGAAGTCTTTAGGGTTAATTACATCCGTCGCGCCTAGTTGCTTGGCGATCTCAAACTTATCTTCATTGATATCGATAGCAATAATTCGCCCTGCCTTAGCCATTTTAGCGCCTATCAAAACTGAAAGACCAATTCCACCTAAACCAAATACTGCGACAGTATCACCTGCTTTCACTTTAGCTGCATTGGTTACTGCGCCCATACCGGTCGTGACACCACAACCTAATAAACATACTTTCTCTAGTGGTGCGTCTTTTGGTATCTTAGCCAATGCTATCTCGGGGATTACTGTATGTTCAGCAAAAGTAGAAGTACCCATATAATGGTAAATTGGTTGACCTTTGATAGAAAAACGACTGGTACCGTCAGGCATCAATCCTTTACCTTGAGTACTGCGAATTGCTTGACATAAATTCGTTTTACCTGACAGGCAGTATTTGCATTTACCACATTCAGGCGTGTACAGGGGAATTACGTGATCACCTACTTCAACCAACGTAACACCTTCGCCAATTGCTTCAACAATACCGGCACCTTCATGACCTAAAATTGCAGGAAATAAGCCTTCCGGATCATCTCCAGACAATGTGTAAGCATCAGTATGACACACACCTGTAGCGACTATTCTAACTAATACTTCACCTTTTTGTGGTGGTGCTAAATCAACTTCTTCAATTTTTAGTGGCTCACCTGCTGCCCAAGCAACAGCTGCGCGAGTTTTAATACTTTTCATTATTAGTCCTTATTTAATTCAATCTATCGCACGGATTAGGGTTGGTCGCTTTAAAAACAATATCCAAGCAAGCGAATACTATCGGCTTTCCAGATCACATCACTGATTTCATAACCTAAAGCGCAAAGTTGCTCTTTTTCTAGTCTTTGTTGTAAGGATTTTGCTGCTTGGTCTTCCAAATCAAGTTTTGTTTGTTTGTTTGCTTGCAATGCTAACCTGTCGGGCCTGTTAAGTGTGAAAGTGTCGTCAGCTCTATCGCGTTTTATTTCTGTGCGACCGCCTCGTAGTAATGACTCCTGAGATGTATTTTGCCAAGAAATGCCATAAACAAATTCAGTTTTTCCTTCGTTAGTTAATCGAGAATCGAATTTTTCATCGGTCATTATATTCGGTGTGTTACTTGCACATGCACTGCCTAGTAAGCTAATGACTAAGACCTTTAAAAAATAATTGCTCAAAAAGTACTCCAGAATTGTGTTAGCTCACTTCCATATTAAACAGGGTTAAAGAAGATCGCAATTTGTCATCAGCGATTAAGCAAATCTATTAAATTAATATATTTGTAAGCAGTTATTTAAAACTACACATATTTATACAGGCGTATCAAGATATAAGCTCGCTCAGGCTTGCAGCATAACATTAATGTAGTATTGTATTATGAACAGTATGTAAAGTAGGATTTTAAGCGTGTCAAAAAAGCAATTCGGTGTACTTATATTAAGCGTAATGATTAGCTTGCAAATTTTAGCAGCAGATAAACTCTATACTGTAATGTCAGTTGGTTATTCAGATTTGGAGTTCACGCAAGAGTCAAATAAAGGACTTGGCTATAAGATGGCCATCGGTTATCAATTTGATCCACAATGGTATGTCGAAGCAGGTTACCAACAATTAATTCACGACAAATTATATACTACAGGTTTACCTACTGCTGCAGATGTGAATAACGGTGTAAACGTGCAACAGGGTGATGCAATGTTTTTAGCCTTTCTTGGCAAAGCATCTAGCCGAGTTGGTGAGTTATTTTATCGAATAGGTGTACTTAAAACTGATATCCGAGGCCAACAACTTTTGATCGGCGTGAGGGAATGCGAGTTTGGCCAAGCCAATGAATTGACTATTGCTGATTTTGGTGCCGCGACAATGTGTGATTATGACGAAAGTGGTGTCGCAGGAGTCATAGGTTTAGGTTTTGACTACTTTGTTGGTGCCCGGTCCATGGTGCGAGCTGAGATTGAATACATTAAAGGAGAAAATAACTTAACAGCGACAGTCGCCACTTTGGGCTTTCGTTATAACTTCTAAATAGATCGCTGCGAGCATCATGCTAATAGACAACCAAAAAAGATTAAATCGTAGAGAGAAAGTTGCGCTTTTACAGGAAATAAGTGCCTTTAACAACGCCGTTTGCTGAACCGAAAATAAAATATAGATAAGGCCAGCGTTATGAAACTATATCGCTACCTTTGCTAATTTAATAAGCTATTTGCCCCTATTTTAAATTTTTTGTAATGTTTATCTGTATAAATTCGGTTACTTGTCTATATGGTAGAAAGATTAAGCTTTTCACAACAGAGCTAAATTTGGCTATCAAAAAATAAAATTATGCAAACAGCCTTGCTGATCTAATCAAGCATTTATGGTGATTTTACAACCTTAATAATGGGTAGTTTTCAAAGATTAATGTATGAACCAAGAAAAATATAAAACTTCTCTCCACTAAATACAGCAATTGCTATGCAACGCTTCCTCCAAAAAAAAAGTGAATGATAAAATATGGTTCCTTTATATCGGCTTTAATGTGGGAGCCATATTTCTGAGCTTCTTTTTTATGAGATATAGTGATTAATTTCTACGGTAGTTATTAAAATCATTTATCATCAATACTCAACTACAAAACATAAATCCTTCTCTCAACACATCACATCAAAAAATACTTCGATTTCATTTAAACCAAACTAAGCATAATTTATGAAAGATATGTTTGTATTTATTACCTTTGGACTAATAGTCGGTTGTAAGAAGCTTTCCTACGCACTCACTGTTGTCAGTTACGTCAAGTTAATATTTCCCAAATTCAAGACCATTGAATAGATCACGGGTAGCGTTTAATCTTCTTAAGTGACAAAAGGCGCAGTGAAGCTTAAAAATAATTATAACTCAAAATAAAAGTGTCTGATTAACAGACCATAAAAGCTAAGGATATTGTATGAGCCAACCAAAGATGGCTGAAACCAGTAACTACCGTACGTTTGTATTATGGCTTCTCACGTTAGCCTATATATTTAGTTTTATTGACCGCCAAATTATGGGCGCTTTATCCCCAAGCATTAAAGCCGACCTTGGATTTGAAGACTGGCAATTAGGCCTTCTCAAAGGCTTTGGCTTCGCTTTACTTTACACTACCGTTGGCATACCAATCGCATGGTTGGCTGACCGTTATAGCCGAACCAAGATCATTAGTATCTCGGTTTTTTTCTGGAGCTTATTTACGGCGCTCACAGGCATGGCTAATAGTTTCACAAGCATGCTTATCGCCAGAACAGGTGTTGGTATTGGTGAAGCAGGTGGTTCGCCCCCCTCGCACTCAATAATTTCAGATTTATATCCAAAAGAGAAACGTGCAAGTGCGTTGGGCGTTTACTCGCTAGGCATTCCGATTGGCATCGCTTTTTCTTATATCCTAGTCGGTATCTTAGTTGAAACTCTTGGTTGGCGCGGAACTCTCGTTGCACTGGGAGTCGCCGGAGTCATTTTGGCGTTAATTATTTCGCTGGTGGTACGTGAACCTAAACGTGGTCAAATGGAAGGTGATAATTTTATTTTAGAGCCCGTTAGCATTAGTGAATCTATAAAAACCTTAGCTAAAATTCCTAGCTGGTGGGCCATGTGTATGGGGATTGCGTGGGTCAGTTTCGGAGGTTATGCCGTGGCTAACTGGGGAGTCGATTATATTGTTCGCTTTCTTCCAGAATATGCCCCTGGAGTTGGCAATGGTAAGTTCCGTTGGTTAATGTTGATGCTTGGTCTGGTTCACTTAGTAGGTTACGGTGCCGGCACCTATTATGGCGCTGTAATAACCGAAAAATTAGCTAAAAAGAATATTAGTGCTTACGGTTGGTTGCCAGGCGCTGTGCTAATAGTAGGCGTTCCCGCCCTTATCGGCGCATTTTGGGTGCAAAACATATATCTTCACTTAACGCTGATTACTATATATCTTATTTCGGCGGGCGTATATCTGGGCCCAAGTTTTGCTGCGGCACAAACACTGGCCCCGATTAATATGCGAGCAATGTCGACAGCATTATTCTTTTTAATATTGAACCTTATCGCCCTGGGTGGAGGCCCAACTTATATCGGTTTAGCAAGCTCTGCATTAACAGAGCAGTACGGTGAAGTGCATGCTTTACGCCTATCGCTCACTTCATTAATTGTCCCTTATATCCTTTCTATCATTGCATTCTTTTGGGCTGCTAAAACGTTACCAAAAGACTGGGCTGAAGCTGAAGCTCGCAACGAGAAGATGGTGAGTAATAACAAATCCACATCGACTTGAACTAATTGACTTATTAGTCCCTAGATATCGCGACAGTAAGCAGTAAAAGTTGGCATATTAAAAAGTGGAAATATGTTGTGTTGTTTAGGCTAATTTCGAAACAAAGCATTTTACATTTAGGAAAGTTGGCAAAACAAAATATCTGTATTAGCGATGATGACACGTAAAAAAATTAAAATAACTTATGGTCATTTGAACATGATGAAATTTTATTTGTAGCTAGCCTGTTGGAGTATTGTAAATTGTACCTGATTTGCTTAGTTGCTCTGGGGCTATAATAAATACCGGCTAAAGTGCACGTTAATTTAGGACATTCACATAGGCATAACTTTACTCAATCTAGGTCTGTTGTATAGGTAAGAAATAGTGTTTATGATTAAATTTACGTATATTAAAATGGAAAATGTTTATGCATGAGATTGACACAGATTATTTGATTGTTGGCGCGGGTGCACTTGGCTTATCTTTTGCGGATTCGTTACTTGAACATGGCGACGGACATATTACTTTCGTCGATCAACATCCCAAGCCTGGTGGGCATTGGAATGTTGCTTATCCGTTTGTAACTTTACATCAGCCTAGTGCGACCTATGGGCTCAATTCGATGAGTCTTAGCGATGATCTTATGGATACTGATGGTCCCAATAAAGGTTTTTATAAGCTCGCTACGGGAACGCAAGTATTGGGTTATTTTGAGCAAGCGATGCAGCAACGTTTTATTCCGAGCGGGCGTGTTAGTTATTATCCCATGTCAAAGTATCAAGAGGGTGCTGGCGGCGAACACAATATTGTGTCAAGTATTTCTGGTAAGAAAACCCGCGTAAATGTTCGCCGTAAACTGGTCGATGGCAGTGTTTGGACTGCGTCTGTTCCTGCCACTCACAAACGTAAGTTTGAGATTACTGATGGCGTACGTTTGACCACTCCAGGCAAACTTCCCGACGCATGGTTAACCGATGCTAAGGTACCGGGGCATTACGTTATAATGGGTGGAGGAAAGACCGCCATGGACGTAGGTGTTTGGCTTATAAACATGGGTGTCGAAGCATCGAGTATAAGTTGGGTTCGCCCTCGTGAAACGTGGTTGATAAACCGTGCCTCTACTCAGCCAGGCTCAAAATTTGCCAAAAACAGTATTGGTTGGCAGTTAGAACAAATGCGCATTGGCGCTACGGCAACAAGCGGCGACGAAATCTTTCTACATTTAGAAAAACATGGTCATATGTTTCGACTAGACCAGAGTAGTCTGCCAAGCAAGTTTCATTTTCCGACGATTTCTCAGGGCGAAGTTGATTTACTAAGACAAATCGAACATGTAATTAAAATTGGACGCGTTAACTTAATTGAACCAGGAGTTTTACATGGGTCAGATGGCGATGCCGAAGTCCCAGCGGATTCGTTGTTCATTGATTGCACTGCAACGGCAGCAAAGCGAGCTGCTGTATCACCAATATGGCAAGGTGACCGCATCGTACCTGCAATTTTGCAGGTACCCTTGGTCTCACTTAGTGCAGCAATTGCTGGATTCATTGAGGCAACATTTGACACCAATGAGGAAAAGAACGCCCTCGCCATGCCAATACAAATGACAGATACACCCGCAGATTATCCGCAGGCAATGTTAGGTAATGTGATGAATCGTATGCTTTGGTCAAAGAACCCAGCCATCATGAGTTTCTTGAACACTGCTCGACTTGATCCTGCTCAGCGAATAAAGAGTGTAATGGCCGATGTCACTGAGGATGTAAGACATGACGCAGGTCAGATACGTAACGCAACTATTGCCGCACTACCCAATTTAAAGAAGTTAATGGTAGAAAATCTTATGGCTGGGAATAAAGCGGCTGACTGAGCAATTCAGCCTTTCAAGCTGTAAATATGTAGATTATCCCTGACAAGTTATGAAAGGGATAATCTTATAAAAATACTAGAAAGTACTTTTACCAACAAACATTATTAGACTCAAATACAATTTGTCGACACTTATCCAACGTTGTCAAGATGATTTTCCTAATCCATTTGTGTCGATAAATTAAATCCTTCTACTTAAATTCTGAATACTCCAGTAACAAACCTACCAAGTACTAATGCTAATGAAAGCTAAAATAAGAATAAATGTAATGTTACGAAATAAAGCCATTTCTGCTGTGGTCACGAGGACACTATAAGATGTCACACCGCCAACCTTGCTGACTTATAATACCCGTATCATTCTTTGTTTTATTAGTGTTTAGGACGAACCAGTACGAGGACTGTAAATCGGTTTTAATGTGACTGACACATCCATTTAACTTTTGAAAATAACCAAATAATATCAGTTGATATCAGTTTTAACGAGCAGCCTATTTCTTTTGAGGCAAAACAATAGGCTGAACTCATATGTCAGAAGTGATGAATGGCCCTTGTGATATAGAGACACTAAAACAATGCGTTTGCGGAATAACGGAGGAATATAAACACTTTTATGCGAGGATAAATAAGAAGGTTTAAAAATAATTTGAAGTACTAACGAATTAATGAAGGTCCAAACTGTATGACAGTCGCTCATATTCTGTCATTCCATTATTTTGCTAAATAAGCTTTTTTTTGAACTGTTTTATAGTCTTAGGTAACACTATGCTGAGAGTAATAGACTCCACCCATTGATATTATGGCGCTAAAAAACAGGCTGAGGAGGCGCTATAAAGAAGCACTCCTATTCACTCTAAAATGAGTAAATAGGAGTGCTACGGGTAATCATTTATTAGGTTTTATCTATTTTCGAATATTAGAAATGTGAAACCTAACATACGATCATTACATTTCATAAAAGGCATCTACTAAGGCACCTACTTTTGCTTCATTGACAACGGTATTATTGTTGAGAAGCGCTTCAATAGAAGCTCTATCTTCTTCTGTAGCGTTGCCATAACGATCTGCAGATGTGACTGAACCTTCAAAAGACTCGCTATCATTATGAAGACTTATGTATAGATCTTTGTTATTGACTAATTCTTCAAGGCTGTTAAAAAAGCTCTCGTATTCTGCTTCTGATGCTTCGGCTAACTTAAAGTTAAACTCAAAGCCTAAGATAGCCCAATCACCTAAATACATTTTTTTCTGAAGACGTCTGTTTCTGCTCGGTTGCTCTGACATTTTATTACCTGTAAAAGTTAAGATGGATTAAACCATTACTCATATCGAGGACGCACTGGTCGATACTAAACGGTTAGCGCGCGCATACTATCAGTTTTTGTAAATTTGTTTTGAAAGAATAATAAAAGTTACTCGAAGTTCGATTGTGAAGCTGTAAATGAAGAATTATGGTGTAGTGTTTGAGCGTTTTTTGAGCATTACCCGAGAATTGTATGAACCACAATAAAGCTAGAGATTCCCTGAAAAAACAGGTGTTAAAAACTTAAAAGAAGGGCGTACACAACTTTCATCAATTTTAATCTCGCACCGAAATAATAAACATGTATAGCTGAAACATTGTGGCCAGTATTGACACCGTTAAAGGTGTTCGAGGGAGAGTATGTTTAACTTCATTACGATTAATCTATAATAATGTGACGGCAAATTACTCAGATTTCACATATACCGCATCAGCAGTTTTGGTAAAGCCATCAGTATTAATCCCAATAAGGCTAGAAGAAATGAAGTATCAATAAAATATGGAAAGAGGATAAGTGCTATGCCAGCATATCGAGTAATTAGATTTGCACGTTTTTTGCCATACGTAAAGTAACCTACACCAATTGAGCATAAATATTATGCTCTTTAAAGTAGCGCCGTATCCATAGTGAATTCGACCCAGGAAGCCTATTTTTTTTGCTTCATCCGATCTTTTAGATCTGCAAATGGATTGTAAGTGCTTGTTTTGATTTCTGTATCCTCAGTACTACCGTAGCGCACCAGATTCTCAAACTTAGAATGTTCTTCATCATGGCAATACAAACACAGCAGTTCCCAGTTACTGCCATCGCTGGGATTATTGCCATGATTATGATCGACGTGGTGAACCGTCAACTCTGAAAGATTTTTGTGGAAAAATTCACGGGTGCAACGGCCACAGATCCAAGGATATATTTTAAGGGCTTGTTCACGATAACCCGATGCACGTTTGGCTATATATTCTTGCTGCTCGGCGAACACTTGATCATAACCGCCTGCCCCAGCTTTTTGATTCGACATGTGATTTTCACTTAAAATAACTGACCGTCTATTGGAACACCCATAGTAACAGTGGTACGGGTATATACCCAAGCATCTTCAAGATGTAGGATTGAATTGTTGAAAATTGTCATTAATAGTACTGCCAAGTGAATCAGCAATATCAGGTAACGTTGTGGTGAAAAAGCGACCTATTTGCCGTCGAAATTCTTTAGTTGTTGCGAAATATTGACTATTTCTGGCATGTTTATTCATGACTTTCCACAGTCGTTCGATCGGATTTAAATTGGGACTGTAGGGCGGTAAATAGTGCAAGGTGATATCCAGTCTTTTGGCTGCCTCCGTCACCAACCCCGAACGATGATACCCTGCGCCATCAAGTACCAGATGGATAGTGCCACTTGTAGAATAAACGTCTCGCGTTTTAGTGAGGAAGTCTACTATCGACTCACCATTAACGGTCTTATCATATTGCTCAATCACCGCTTCCGCTAAATGTCCAAGTCTGATCGCCCCAACAACATTAAGTCGAGTGCGACTGCCGGTGGTTTTAATCGGCTTGTCCACGCCTTTTCTTATCCACCCCGATGTGATTTTCGTTGCCTGAGTCGGATGCACTGCATCCATGAATAATAATGGCTCGTTTTCGTTTAGGCTGGCTTTTAACTGTTCATAATGCGCAATAAACGCCGCTTGTTTGTCCACGTCAAATTTGTGTGGCACACCTTTAGGTTGTTTGTAGCTGAACTGATGCTGATGTAGCCATTTGTTGAGCCCTGAAACCGTGTACTGAACCTTAAATGTTTTTTCTATGTAGGCTACTATTTGGTGCGTGTGTAAATAGGTAACATCACATAGATGGTCGATAAGTTGCTGCGTTTGCTTCTCATTCAGATAACCTTGAGACCCCCCATTTTCAGGGTTGAGCTTATGAAGTGTTAAAAATTCATCAATGTGGCGGGATATGCTTGCTTCATGTAATCGAAGTGCTTGAGCAATCTGTTTAATGCCCCAATCTTCTGAGCGTAATAACACCGCCTTTATCCGGTCACGCTCATGTCCATCGTGTATTTTACGATGACGTAATTCTAAGGCTGCTTTTAGCTCAGGTGACAGTTCAATTTTCATTGAATGGAGCTTGATCCTCTTTAGTTAAAAAATTAAGTATCTTCATTGAACATCGGTATAGCCATAGGCATAAGAATAAATTATTTACGGAATTTACTTAGGTATGGTGCTTAATCTGTAGCTGCCTACTTTTTGCTTATTCTTAGAAATCCACTTACAAAAACATCGTTTTTCAAACGTCTGCCCCCCCATTTACCAACAATTACCATAGTGTAAAAAATTGCGACACTTTACTAAGTAGCGCTGCGTGCTCGTTTATTTGCACTCTATTTTGCTTTTTCGGTATTCCTAACCGCCATAATCCCGCGAGCATTTTTTTCTGCTAACACTTTGGTCGCTTCCTTACCTAACCCGCTGGAGGCGCCAGTGATAATAATTGTTTTACCAATTTGGTTGGGGATATTGTTTGCTGTCCAAGATGATTTTGACATAGTGCTTTCGTGATTAATTAAGACAACAAATGTCAGCCTTCTTCCGGAGCTTATTTTATATTTAGCGCAGAACCTTGCATATATTTCGCTGAGAGTGATGGACTTTTGATTTGCATCACTAGGTTTTACAAAAAAAAGTTCAGAGTAGTATCTTGCTAGATACTGCTCTGAACTTTTCAATTTTAATTGCCCCTAAGGCAATGCCTTTAAATTTTCTCAAGGTTAATCATCCTTTTGAATCGACTGGTTATTAACTAGTTGATTTTAATTTGACGATGTTTAGTTTATGAAGTGTTTTAATAATGTAATAAGTGGGATCAATTTCATGCCACCTTACCCC
>OOFU01000085.1_pt1 | contig 12989 bp, 10 predicted proteins | sample 1670361 | NCBI WGS metagenome assembly OOFU01 (sample SAMEA98145418, study PRJEB22522) | marine metagenome | biome: marine biome; feature: marine water body; material: sea ice | place: Arctic Ocean | collected 14-Sep-2015 | depth 1.3 m
CGTTAATGTTATAGATGGCATGATCGTACAAGTGGGACATACGGGGCGACCGATAGTTACAATAGCCTGTTCTTCGGAAGAGTCAGAGGTGTATAGGAGAAAGGGCTAAAATAGTGAGCGACCCGCCATTTTCAATTTTTCTAGCTGAGCCAAAAAGTTTACGTGGTATTTCCAACGCTCTTGAGTCAAGACCTCCAGACATTGTTCGTCCGCTGCTTTTTCGTCCTGCATTATGGACGCGTGATAGTCTTGTTAGAGAGTCGATGACAATCATAACATCATGTCCAAGACCTGCTTCTTTGCGTGCAGTTTTTAAAAGCTCATTGGCCACACGTACATGTTGCTCATAACTTGCATCAGTAGATGAGGCGTGAACTTCTGCTGGCACACTGCGCTTGAAGTCAGTCACTTCTTCTGGTCGTTCATCAATAAGCAATGCATACAGCTTTATATCGGGATACGCTTTTCCTACTGCTTGGCAAATATGTTTTAAAATAGTTGTTTTACCGCAGCCCGGTGGTGCAACAATTAAACCTCGCTGGCCCATGCCGATTGGCGTGATCAAGTCCATTGCTCGTGCAGTAAGTTCTGTAGAACCTAATTCTAGGCGAATACATTGATTGGGATTGATGGCTACGCCATTTAAAAAACGCTTTTGAGGATCATCTTTAGATGCATCCTTTACAGCCTTTTCAACTTGTTTGGGTTCTTTATTTCTGGTGTCTTTCAAAGATAATATTTTTCTTGTCATGGTTTCGCTTTATAACTCTGGATAATTAAGTGTTTGCGGCTTGCTTGAGTCAATTATCATAGGTGACTATTCAATTCTTGGATAACAACAGACTGATACGCAAATGGGGGAGAAAAGTTGTGCCTCTGATTATAAAATAAAATTAACATAACGTTCACGTTAATATTCGTTTCATTTGTGGTTATTTATTCATCCAACTTGACTAACATTACACGTCGAACATAATGTTAGCAAAATTCTTTTATGTGAGCTGAGCCAAATGCCAAACAAATATTTATCATTCTAATCTAACACTAAATTGTCAACGTGTAGTAAATTAAAATTGATGAAGTCTCAACGAGTTAATCAATATATTGATGATAAACACAATGTACAACCGCGCTGGGCCGTCCTCGATTTGCTAGCATTTATAATCATTTTATAGTTTGGAATACTTAAACTTAATATTTTATATCATACCAAATATACTATTTGTTTTGTTCCGTTCACTGATAAATTTACTATAGAAAAATATTAATATCCCATTCGATAGCGTATCAGGAAATTTTTATACGGAGATGTTTTCACAGCCATTTAATATTGGTTCTAAGCTGTCCCACCATGTCTACTATTCATATCCAGACACACGTTCAGGATATGGTCCTTGGTATAGGGGTTGAGTCATTGCGATTTGCCACCAGGATGACATGAGTTCACGCATTGTTTTAGACGCTATATTTTCAGATTGCAACACTTCGGCCAGTGCCTTGTAGAGTTCTTCTGGCATTCCGTCTTGTGATCCGTTGTTAGTATTAATGAAACGAGTAGGCTCAAAAAAATACATCTTAAATTTATTGATTGAATTCATATTTGGAGACAAAGAAACTTTGCCGCCTTGCAGCATTTTATTAAGCTGAATGCATAGCGTCGGCATTGGGAATGGCGATCCCATATGAAAGCTAACAGAAACAGAGGGCTCATCACCAATGGATATCACTTCATGCATCGCACCAGAAGGTATAAACAAAATTTGTCCTGGTTTTAAATTAAACTCAATAGCCTCAGATGCCATTCTCCCATCGAAATCGCTGTGGTTAAAAATCACCATATCAGAATGTTCTTTTGAAACAGGCCAGACTCGAACAAGCTTGCAACCAGACATATGAAACAAAAATCCATCAAAAAGATCACAATGAACATCATAACGATGTTCACCGCAGCTCATCCACATTGTTGACCTGAGGTAACTCCCCATAGGATGACATGTTGCCATTTTTTGCTCAAATATTGTGTTGTATATTTGCCAAGCCCAGTCCGCATTGTTACGCACTGTTCCATCACCCGCGCAAAAATCGATTAAAGGAAGACTACCATGAACGGGCTGGGCACTATCAATGCGATGTTTAAATTGCTCAAAGCTTGCAGGATCTTTCTGGTCAAAATATAAAAGTGTCGATTCATTAACTTCAACAGAGCGTTCCCTGAACTGCATATCTGCTTCACTTAGGTAAGCAGCAAACATATCTAAAGCCCATGGCACAGGATCAACAGGATGCACTATCTTGCCAGAAAAATTAACAAGCATAGGGGTAAGCGTTTGAAGGCAGTCACTGGGCTCAGTCATGAAGTTATCTGCACCGGAAAAATGTTGAAGGCTAATAAATAGGTTTCTGATCAAAAGCTTAGGTATCTGAACAGGATTTGTACATTGCACCACAATATACTTTATCAAAATTTGATGTTCTTCTAAATAAATCTATAGTTGTATATTATTTCTATCAAAACTGGTGACAAACTTTGTACGACACTAGTTAAATTTACAAGACATTGTTAGTGATGAGCTTGTGGTAATTCAATTCTTCGATTAATCATTATTGACTGACTCGGAAGTTTGAAAGTTAATAACGTTATTGCTTTTGAGCCTTAAAGTGATTTTAAAAATAAATTCATCAAGCACTGGTATTAATAAACAATCACTAATGATACCAGTGCTTAAAAAGGGTTGAAACTAGACAGTTTCGGCCGATTTCACAAGTATAGAACTCAAGGTGCTACCCGCGTTGCGATATTTTGAAATCCGCTGATAATCATCAGACTGCATCCAAGCTAATGCTGCAACTTTCGATGGGAATTCAATCAGAACTGAACGAGTAGCGTCCCACTCACCTCCAAGAACAATCGGTTCTTCATCGACGCTTAAAAGTTTGCCATCAAACTTGGCGAATACTTCTTCGAACTGACTTTCATATTTGTCATATTCAGTTCGGTCATGAATGGTAAGTCTGGAAATAATGTATACAGTCATATTTTATAATCAATAATGTTTAGTACTTAAACCATAACACAGACAACAGTAAACACTTATTCACACCTGAAACTAATTCGAGTATGTAGGATATATCGACTTTATTAAGTTATGCAATCCTTGACTCTTTTTCAATCTACCTCAAGCTATTTGGAGCGAAATTTTTACTGCATCATCATAGTCCGAGTAAATATATTACTTTATGTTCATAACTCAATTTAAGTTTTTATCAATTGGGATGGATATAACTAACAAGCCGGTCTGGTTGCATCATTTTTAATGACTTGTTCATGTACACGTTCAGTTCATTTTCACCTGTGAAATATGTTAAAGGTGTAGGAATAGAAACGTGGACTTGCATACGACCGTCAATATTGATAGATATTTAACCACTGCAGGAGCTAAAATGTTAAACGATAATACATCATCATCTCTTCCAAGGCTTATTGCTTCTTTGAGGCATTACAAATACAACACAGCTAGCCTCACCTTATGCCAAAATATAAGCACCTTTGTGATGAATCGAAAACATACCTGCTGCACCAGTTTTTCCTATGCCGGTTGATATGGTTGCTTGCGTATTCAGGGCTGCAGAATTAGCCAAAGAATTAATCATAACGTTCACTAAGAGTTTATGCCCACTGACTATTGCTTGAATTTGATATTTTTAGACGTTAGTCAGCGCCACTGCGCTCAATTAACAGATGAAAACTTCTAGACGCAAACAGGCATCACTGGATTTAAGACGCTTTCCAGATTGCGCCTCAGAGACATTTAATTTACATCATGTGTTTAAACGTTTGGCATCATTTTTTGAATAACATTTATTTCTTTGTAATTTACCTAAAAATGACATTTCGACACTAGTCTCGATAATTTCGGCAAACGTTTTGACAGTACACTTTGCAAAATCATGCATTTATGTTGCGTGCTGTATTTCGAATCAGATTTCTTTGAGCTATTTAGGATTATCTTGGGTGAGATAAATTAAAAGTATATGGTTAAGCAGCTGATTAATGATACTTATTGATATCGTTGTTAATGACTTTTCTATCAAATTCAATGTTGTCGAGTCTTTGCATATTCGTAACAGATTGGATGAAAACTATTATTTTCTTCATATTTTCCTTATTTTCTGTGATTTACCCTCATTTATTGTTTTATGTTTATATCAGCCATCTTGATGGTTGAACTTTTTTTTTTGATTATAATAACTTTAATTAAAAACAATTATTGCGGAAATTTGATTCTATGTTGTCCATCTCTTCTAGTTTTTCTCTTACTCGTTTGGAGCGAAAAATGCGCTGTGCCGACAGTTATGCTGATTGGAAAGTTGCTGCTCTTGAGCATGACACCATGTCTGGTTTTGAAGCATGGAAAGTCAAAGATGAATCGAAAAGTTATGATTATGTCAATATTCGCTCCAGAATAGATGCGCTTAAACAACTCAGACTACAGGAAGATGATATTGGTTTATTATTTGCGTTGAATGAGGGTATCCACGGAAATCAGGGAGGAATGGGAAAATCTGATCTCTATAAAAAAGCTAAGTTTGGCACAAAAAGACTTATTGAGGAATACGTTGACGAAATAGTGGGTGCACTTGAACATATATCCAATATTCCAGAGTCCAGTGAAATCACCAGTGAAGATAAGTTAGACTTTTTTGAACGTGCTAGCCATTGTTTCGGCCGTTCAGCTTTGATGTTGAGCGGTGCCGGATCACTCGGTCATTTTCATCGTGGTGTGATCAAGACCTTATTTGAACATAACGTATTACCCACTGTTATTTCTGGTTCAAGCGCCGGTTCCATTTCAGCGGCCATACTTGGAACTTACTCTGACGACGAATTACCGTCTGTATTACATGGTAATAATGTACTTGATCCCCTGCAGACTGAGATTGATAACCGTCCTAAAAGGCTCATTCGTAAACAATCTGACTCAGCATCATTGAAAATAATGCTGGAGGCTATCATTCCTGATATTACCTTCCAAGAAGCCTATGAAAAAACAGGGCGGATGATTAGCATCACAATCGCACCTTATGAAGAGCACCAGTCATCAAGATTAATGAATGCAATTACTTCACCTAATGTTTATGTGCGTTCGGCAGTTATGGCATCTTGTGCTGTACCTGGTGTTTACCCGCCTGTGATGCTTATGGCGAAAAATGTATACGGTGAGGCTCAACCACATTTACCGGAACGACGTTGGGTCGATGGAGCAGTTACGGATGACTTACCTGCTAAAAGACTCGCTAGGCTCTATGGGGTTAATCATTATATTGTCAGTCAAGCAAACCCTTTAGCGCTGGCTATAATGAAGGGCGAACAGTATTTGCCTGTGTCTACAGGTGCAAAAAAAGTCTTTCGATTATCGACACATGAAATTTTGAAAAGTGGCGAGAGGTTTAGCCGCCGCTATCTCCGTAAAATTCCTGATGTGGGAAAAGCAATGAGTATGTTCTATTCGGTTATGGCTCAAGATTATAAAGGCGATGTAAATATTGTGCCTAATTTTAACTTCGTCGACCCGCAAAAACTTTTGGGTCAGCTCACCTCTAATGAAATCCAAGAACTAGTCATTGAGGGTGAGCGTTCAACTTGGCCACAATTAGAACAAATTAAAGTTTGTTCTAAAATCGGTCATAAATTAGAACAAATACTCGATCATCATACTGATCATAATGTTAAACGTTTTTATAAGAAGCGCCGCTGAGCAGAAATTGATGCTGAAGTCAGCCAGGAATATATGACTGGGTAAGCATCAATTTTAAAGCGTGGCTTAAAAAATCCAAAACTGAGCCGACAGGAACTGTATGGACAAGAATAACCAGTTTAATAAATGTCACGTATGACTTTTTTAAACACAAAGCTAAACTGACCCCTGTGACACTATTCGAAATTATTTATGCATAGATTTTTTTACAAAAATAGGGTTTAAAAAATGGACAGAGTACTTTTAGGTTTTCCCGATACACTATTAGTTTTTATTAATACTCTTAATTGACCAAACATTTTTTTGAGCTGTCAGTTAGAGACCTTTAATTGAACATAAAAGTACATCATTTATTGTTGTGATCAATTGAGTCTTATATTAAAGGCAGGATTCAAAGTTAAGCCGTGTTTTCCCTCTAATTTTATAATATGTAATGAAAATTCGACTTGGAATAAAAGTTATGAAAATAAAAACCATTCAGAATATTAAAAATATTAGAAATATTAGAAATATTAGAATCAAGATCGTTGCCCTAATTATTTTAGTACTTTCCAGCTCTATTGCACTCGCTGAGATTTATGATTTTACTGCTGCCAAGAGTATTTTAGATGCATATGTAGAAACTAATAAAATTGCTGGAGGTGTCATTCTTGTGATCAAAGATGGTGAGGAACTTCTGCATGCAGCCGCCGGTAAGCAAGATATTGAAGCGAATAAAGATATGAAAATTGATAGTCTTTTTCGCATTGCTTCTCAAACAAAAGCGCTAACATCTGTTAGTGTTATGATCCTACAAGAACGCGGACTTATTAATTTTACAGACCCTATCTCTAAATATATTCCTTCCTTCAAAAAGACGAACGTTTTAGTCGTTAACCCTGACAAGCCTCATACTATAGTCCCTGCGATTCGTGAGATCACAGTGCATGATCTTATGACACATTCTGCTGGCATAAGTTACGGATGGGGCGTCAATGAAGGCGAGTGGAGAAAATTAGGACTACACGGTTGGTATTTTGCGGATAAAGATCAAACCATGAAGCAAGCCTTAGCGCCGATCACAACATTGCCTCAACAAGCTCAACCTGGCTCAGAGTTTGTTTATGGTCACAGCACAGACTTACTTGGGGTCATAATTGAGTCCCTGTCTGGCAAGAGTTTGAAAGATTTTTTTGAAACAGAAATTACTGGACCATTGGATATGATGGATACACATTTTTATGTTCCTCAAAGTAAATTAAATCGCCTAACTACGGTTTATAGCGCCACAGATAGTGATATAAATAGAGCTAGTGACACCAATATCGTAGATGATTTGATGGTTAACCAAGGTCATTACGCTAATGGTCCCATGAAAGCTTACTCAGGTGGTGCAGGGTTAGTTTCAACTTCTGGTGACTATGCAAAATTTCTTCTAATGTTACTCAACCAAGGCACACTAAATGGAACCAAAATACTGTCGCCCTCATCTGTAGTTAAAATGATAAGCAATCAAATACCTTACATTGATATGGATTGGAACGATGGATTTGGTTATGGTTTCGCGCTAGAACTAGGTAAAGAAGGAGATCTAAAGGGTAAAACACTGCAATATGGATGGGGCGGCGCATATCATTCAAATTATTATGTTCGTCCAGAAGAAGGTGTAATAGTGGTATATCTTACCCAATTAAGACCATCAAAAGATCTTAACGATTGGGACGAGATAAGTGCAGTTATCAAGATAGCTCTGGGCATAAAACCTTAAATTTAAAATTTTGGAAGCATATGAGGCATCTGTTCCAAGTAACAACACAAATTATGGTTAGTTTACATTTCAATCAGTAAGCCCCAACAATGCGCTGTTTAATTGCTAGCTATTATTGGGATACTCAACTATTTAGTTATTAATTATTGTTGCGATGACAGAGCCAACCAAAAAGGCTTCATATCAATCAAAGCATTCCATGAACGAGTATTTCATGTTGTCAAACGACTAGTCGTTTTGAATGACCTTACATCTAATCATTTATTTATTTTTAGATTATTTTATAGTTTTCTATATGCCTTTTTTTTGACTGACTTTTACTAATAGCGTGAATATTGATTAAATTCAAGGCATCTTATGGAAGATATAGATAATGTATTCAGTTCTTCCTGTCATAACTAATCCCGATCGGTTCCGATACTAATAAAACAAAAATGTTAAAATAATCATTTGTAAATGAAAACAGATAAGTGCCCTTGAATGTCTAAAGTTGTATTGTTAAAAACGGGTATAGAACTACCTATGAATGGAGAAATGGTGTACTTTAATTATTTCTGGTTACGTGATAATTGCTCCACCTCGTGGGATCGGAGTACTCAGGAACGTACCTTTGATATTCTTGATGAATCTGATGATTTGCATACCACGAGCGCTTGTTTAAAAGAGAACACATTGAACGTTATTTGGAGCGATGGCTTTGAAAGTGAATATGACCTGAATTGGCTTGAACGTTGGCACACAGGAGATAATCACGGAGATTTAGCCGTGCGTACTCGCAAAACTTGGTATGGCGATCATTATCCGGACATGGCACGTTTTGTCTATGGTGACGTAATAGATAACCCTGCTAGTGTGGCTGACTGGGCGGAAGCGATGCTAGACGAAGGTGTTGCCTTAATTCAGAACATGCCAAATTCAGACGAAGGACTAAAAGTCTTATGCGAACTTTTTGGAACTGTGCGTCCATCTTTTTCTGGTTATACCTTTGATGTGAAATCCAAAGCAAACCCTGAGAATCTTGCCTACACTAGCAAAGCACTTGAGTTGCATACTGATCTGCCTGCAGAAGAGTTAGCACCTGGCATTCAGTTTTTGCATTGCCGAGTCAATGATGCACAAGGTGGTAATAGTTTGTTTGTCGATGCGACTGCAGTAGCTAATGTATTGAAACAAACATATCCAGCGTATTTTAAAATACTTACAGAATACGAAGTACCTTATCGTTATACTACTGATAATCAGGATGTGCGCACTAAGCAATTAATCATTGAGCTAGATCCAAATAATGGCGAAGTTAGCGGTATTAATTTTAGTCAACATTTGGCCGATGTATTCGATTTTTCTCAGCGTGAAATGGATATATTTTATCCTGCTTTTCGTAAGTTTGGGCAGATGTTGCAGGACGCTAAATACTTGATGACTTTCCGTCTCAATGCTGGAGAGTGCATTGTGTTTGACAACCACCGTATTGCCCATGGCCGAGCTTCTTTTATCAAGGGCAGTGGTGCTAGGCATTTGCGAGGTTGTTACGTCGACCGAGGCGATCTTCGCAGCGTATATCGTGTTCTGCGAGGTAGAAATCCAAAACCTGTGGCTGCGCTGCAGCCATCTCAAAAGATGCAACCGGTCGAAACCTTTTGAAGATAAGAGAAATACAAACAGAACAAGAATTACGGATCGATCTGGCAGCTGTTTTCCGCCTTATTTTTGAAATGGATATGCACGAGTCGGTCGCTAACCACTTGAGCGCAACATTATCTCGAGACGGCAAGCAGTTTCTTATGAATCGTCGTTGGACGCACTTTGCAAATGTCACTGCAAGCAGTCTACAATTGCTTGATAGTGAAAACGACAGCATCATGCAGACCGATGAAGCACCGGATGCTTCTGCTTGGAGTATTCATAGCAATGTACATAAGTCATTACCAAAAGCTCGCGTTATTTTGCACGTGCATTCGACTTATGCGACAGTGCTTTCGACATTGAAAGATCCACGTATATTACCTCTCGATAATAATACCGCCCGTTTTTATGGGCGTATTGCCTATGATACGAATTTTGGAGGTATAGCTACCGATAATAAAGAAGGCAAACGTATCACAGATACCCTTGCGGGTAAAAAAGCATTGATGATGGGTAATCATGGAATAACCGTTGTAGGGGAAACAATCGCTGAAGCCTTTGAGGACCTATATTATCTGGAAAAAGCTTGTAAGACTATGGTGTTAGCTTATTCAACAGGCCAACATCTAAATGTTTTACCTCACAATTTGGCTTTGGAAACTGCAGAAAGTTGGGATGAGTTTCGTGGCCAATCTTATGCTCACTTTGAGCAGTTAAAATGTATGCTCGATAAAAAAGGCAGCACCTACAAAGAGTAAAAAATAATATTGCTGCTGTTAAAAGTATGGAGTATTTTGATGTTTGACAAGCTTTTGAGTAACTCTGTATCCTCATCCTGCAGTAATTCTATAAATGTAACTACTGCTTTGGGGTCAAATTATTTGGATTCAAATTATGAATGTTTCGTAAGTAAGTCATTTGTTTCGTGGGAATACACCACTTGCATCATCGTTAGCGCTAAGAGGCACTTCATGCAGTGAACTTACCAGAGTTGGTTATGTCTCTGGTAAGTTATTCGACAACCTATTTTTACTTACCAAAGGGTACTTTTTCAATCGTCTATTTAAAAATTATTGTTTAAACTAAGTAGGTAAAAATCCGGACAGTTTTAGCAACATATTTTGCAGTATTTTATTATACGACCTCGTAAATATATTGAATATTATGAAAAGACAAAAAGCAAAACGTCTGTTCAAAACAGCATCCGATATTGATCTAATCTTCTTGTACCGGCTCATCCCAAGAAAGATGATGTTCGGCCAATACGACCAAATTTTCACTATTAATTAAGTGATGTGATGCTGTATATCCAAGAATGTCTTCAACCGTTTCATCCGGACGGTCTGATAGAATAGCTGTTTCATCTGACGAAAAATTACACAACCCTCGGGCTACTTCTTCGCCCTTCTCATCATATACATGAAGAACGTCTGCACGTTCGAAAGTACCATGTATTGATACAACATCGTGGCATGAAAACCCATCATCACCACCATATAATGAATCAGCTACATCCTGCTTTATCACTAAGCTACCTGCCATTTGTAGACGATCCGTCAGCCAGATATTCCATGCCGATGAAGGCGATGAGTGAGCTATACATTTTGTATGTTTGCGTTCGCCGCGCAGGACTGCAGAAACGGGGGCTTCCATCGTTCCTCTGGCGATAAATGTCGTACATCCAGCATTTTGTGCCATATTTGCTGCCTGCAATTTAGTTAGCATACCTCCAGTACCTAAAGAACTGGTGCCGCTTGCAGCTTCCATATAACTACTCACATCCTCAATAGATTCTACGAAAACCGCTCCTTCTTCTGCAGGGTCTCGGTCATAAACACCATCGATACAAGTTAAGATAAACAGATACTCAGCCCCAATCATTTGAGCAACTTTTGCTGCGAGCCGATCGTTGTCGCCGACACGGATTTCCTCTGTGGTGATGGTATCATTTTCATTTACGATAGGCATTACGCCTTGTTTTATCAAGCGATGAACCGTATTTTTAACATTCAGGAATCGACGTCTATTTTCTAGATCATCAAGGGTGACTAATACCTGAGCAATATCAAAACCATACTCAAGCGCAATTTGCTTGTAAGCGTGCATTAGTATCGGTTGTCCACAGGCCGCTGCCGCCTGTTTATCCTGAACACTGGCGTTTTCGACGGTGCAACCAACAGTATTGAGACCTAATGCCACAGATCCGGACGATGTAAGCACAACTTCATAGCCTTGGTCGCGTAGCAAAGAAATATCATTAAGTAAGCCGTGCATAAATGCAAAACTAGGCGTTAAATTTTTAACGTTCGCTAACAGACTCGAGCCAACTTTTATGACTATTCGTGGATTTTTTCGCGGAAATGTTTCATTTTTTTGTAGTTCAGTGCTGGGCAAAATTACTCCGTATTTTTATTAATTAAATAAGTGGGTTGTACTAATCACAATTTTGGTTAACAAAACGTTAAAATTTTTATGCAATGTGTGCTTATGAATGATTGTAAAATAGTGGTAGTGCTAATTTAACCGCTTTAGTCACTTAACAATGAATAAGAAACCAGAAATTTTGTTATCTATTCATTTGTTGTCCTTCTGATTTTTAACAATAATGAATTAACTCTTTGCACTTCTAATTTAACCAAGGGGACAGCTTTTACATTTTTCTAAAATACTTGTGATGAACGGCTGGGTCAACCTGTGTTTATCAGACGATTCGTGCAATAAAAACCGACTTTAATTTTTATCTTGTTCGAAATTTTAATTTAAACCGCTATTGTGTATATACATTTGTAATGCCTTACCGACGAATATTATTGTAATAACTATCGGGTAACACTTTAAATGCCAGTATTTTGTCACTTTAAATAATGATGAAAAACTAACTTTCGTTTATTCAATTATTTTTAGCTGGGCTGGGTTGCTATAAAATTTAATGCGACACGTTATTGTACCACTGTTTGCCGGTGGTTCTAGGACAATCATCGAACACGTGCCCTGATGACCACACAACGAATACAATGATATTCGGTACGTAACCGAATCATTTTACAATATTTCTTGGTCGCTAAATTCCCAGGGATGTGAGTGAAAAAACTTAGCAACTTTGTTCGTCTTTCAAACTTCATTACTGACGTAAATAATGGCAAGTCAAAACCTTCGCAGGTATATATGCTTTTGCTATAGTTTTGTTCAGGGCAAAGAAGCCAGAGTGTTCTGTCTGCTCATTTCGTAAAACGCGCCTGAACTAAGACGTTTTTGCCATTTTGGCTACTCAATTCAATAGAAGTTAGTAATAGGCTACTCATGTAGGCACCAGGAAGTGACTCTCGCCACTCTTGTTCTATTAAGAATGTTCTGTTAAAAAAGTAGTTCGCTTATTTTGAAAGCAGGTTCAGCAACATTTGAAAACATGGTGCTACCAAATCCAAGGGTGGCGGTAATTGAAATGGCTTACGTAATAAATTTTCTGCGGCTCATAAGGTGTGTCTTTTTGTATCTTATAAATAGCTAGACCATAATTTGGTTTTCACAAACATGCTAACAGATTGGGCGGCCCCTTTTAAGTCTCGAATGCACCGATTATGTCTGGTATGTCCCCCACAGGGCCAGCCCATTGTAAACAATGTACAAATGATAGTGGCCCTTCCAAAATGCAAGCTCCAAAAGCCGCGAGGGGCGAGACAAATTGCCCGAGGCGCCGTTTTCTGGACAACACAATGCGCAATAGTTAGGTTTTCGGCCAGGAAATGCCAAGCCTCTTACCAAGCCTTTGTTTGCTGTTGCATTTTATGTTCCAATTTCCGTTAAATGATCAATTTCTAATCATGCAAATCGGTTGTTCTTATGAATGGCAGTGTGTGTTTGGT
>OOFU01000089.1_pt1 | contig 12894 bp, 10 predicted proteins | sample 1670361 | NCBI WGS metagenome assembly OOFU01 (sample SAMEA98145418, study PRJEB22522) | marine metagenome | biome: marine biome; feature: marine water body; material: sea ice | place: Arctic Ocean | collected 14-Sep-2015 | depth 1.3 m
GTTATATGATCGACAAATTATAACGCAGCCCATACAGTTGCCTCGCCCAGAAATATTGTGTAACGCTTTTGTATTAAAACCCTTAGCCGAAATTGCTGCTGATGAAGTGCATCCAGTCGTCAATAAAAGTTATGTCAGTCTTTGGCAAATGTATGATAAGAGCCAACAAAAATTGTGGGTAATTAAATTTAATTGGAGTCCAACAGGGAAATGACCTTATTTGAAATTATTATTTTGGCAATTATTCAAGGATTGACTGAATTTTTACCTATATCTAGCTCTGCCCATTTAATTTTACCTTCTGAAGTATTGGGCTGGAACGATCAAGGTCTAGCTTATGATGTGGCCGTTCATGTTGGAAGTTTATTAGCGGTAATGCTCTACTTCAGAGCAGATATTTTGCGTTTAACAGGGGCTTGGTTCAGCCATGGCCTTAGTTCAAATCAGACACAAGATAGTCGTTTAGCTTGGTGGATCATTATTGGCACTATTCCTGCTGTTATACTTGGATTTGCTTTTAAAGATATTATAGAAATATACGCCCGTTCAGCCCTTGTCATCGCCATTACAACCATTGGTTTTGGTTTGTTACTTTGGTACGCCGATACCAAAGCAACGCAGCTGAAGACTGTCCATCAGATTACATGGAGAAATGCGATTTTTATTGGACTTGCACAAGCTATCGCTATTATTCCTGGTACGTCACGTTCGGGCATCACTATGACAGCCGGCTTGATGATCGGTTTAAACAGAGAAAGTGCCGCACGTTTTTCTTTTTTATTGTCTATACCGGTGATACTAGGTGCTGGGTTACTCGCCACATTAGATTTATTGCAAACCCCAAACGCTGTAGATTGGAACGCTCTTCTATTTGGCGCTGCATTTTCATTTGTTAGTGCCTATGCTTGTATTTATCTATTTTTAGCGTGGATATCTAAAATTGGTATGTTGCCATTTGTCATTTATAGATTGATTTTAGGTACCGCATTATTAATATTTATATTTATTTAGAAAGGAATAGGCCATGAGCGACACTATTTTCACCAAAATAATCAATAAAGAAATCCCAGCTGATATTCTTTATGAAGATGAATTAGCGATGGCGTTTAGTGATATTAATCCGCAGGCACCGATACATTTTTTAGTTATTCCTAAAAAACCGATCACCACAATGAATGATATTCAAGAAGAGGATAAAGCGTTAGTGGGGCATCTGCATTGGGTGGCAGCAAAATTAGCCGAAAAACATGGCTTTGCTGAAGAGGGCTACCGAGCGGTAATGAACTGCAACATAAACGGTGGACAAACAGTCTACCATATTCATTTACACGTGTTAGCAGGTAAAGCCATGGGGTGGCCGCCTTACCAAGACAAGCTTAAAACACTGTAATATATCCAACAAAAAAAAGCTAAGTGCAGAACTGTTTAGGCGCTCAACACTTGGCTAATTGTTTATTGTTGTAATTAAAGCCCCAGTACCTTAATTCCTTGTTTGAAATCTATATCCACTGGTATATCTGCCGCAGTTAACTTATCGAGGTCTTGTTGTAATTGTGCTTTGATCACGCCTTTGTCTGCGACTAACTCCGCCACACCCGCATAATCGCCGTCACCTTGTAGAGTCAATATTTTATTGGATAGTGCATCAATAGCTTCCGTCATTTTTAGCATGTCGACCTGATAAAACCCGTCTTCATTTCGACTGAACGCCTTGTATTCCTGAAAAAAGTTAAACCTGATCATATTGGCCTTTCCATGAGCACTGGACGCACCAAAACGTACAGACCGAAAAATACCCGCCATAAAAGTAACGTAATAGTCTTCTAACATCCCTTCATCAATCACACCTTTAGCCAACAACTGCTGCACCATATAAAGTCCTAATATGTCGGCTTTGCCTTCTTCTAAGGCTGACGCGTATTCTTTTAGGGCTTGTCTGACTGTTTGCTCACTGTCTAATACTGTTTTGATGCCAAGACCATGAGCGACTTCATGAAACATCGTGTTAGCAAAAAAAGCATTGAAGGTGATGTGCTGGCGTTGTTCAGGCACAATCAATTGCTTAGAGATGGGCAGCAATATGTTGTCAAATTTGGCTTGCATCGCATTTTTGAGTTGTAAGCGGCGAGTGCCCTTTTTCAATTGCACTTCTTCGTCGTTAGGTAAGTTGATAGCAATAGTTTTACTACCTGCATTAGAATGACCTGCATAATAAATTACATCGTAAGCATTTAAATCAGCATTTGCACCAGGCATCTGAGCTTTGTATTTTGCTTCAACAGGTAAGCCTTGTTGTAGCTCAGGTAAAAAAGACGCATATTTACTGAGACGTTCGCTCCAAGCTAAATCCTTCAATAGAACATAAGACTCAAATGCTGCTCGATAACCAAACAACTGATCTTCGTAAGTTTCAATAGGTCCGTAAACCAATTCGATAGGATTGGTTTTCATATCCATCCATGCATAGTCAGAAGCTTGGTAATTGTCCGTTAACAACGCTTCTGCGCGTAAGTTGAGATAAGCCGCAAAACTTGGATCCTGTGCTAAGCTAGCTGCCTTTAATAATAGCTGTGATGCCATTGCTAATTCTTCAGCAAAATAAGTTGAATATGGGATCGCTACTAATTGCCCGTTTTTATCTCTACGTACCATAGAGTACAAACCATTCTTATCTTCAAAGTTATTGGCTTCAAATTCTGCCTTGGTCATATCAGCAGGATAAAATTGCGCGCCTAATAATTTTTCATTTGTATCCGATAAAAAAGCCTCGTCACCATTCAATCTGTCCCAGGGTCCATAGTTGATAGCTGCAAAATTTTGTACTTGTGGGTCGATAATTTGAGATAAGAAAGTAGTTTTATCTTGACCCAATGCTTGTTGCCAGAATAAGTCATCCATGATTTCAGATGCCTCAATCAAAACTGCTAACATTTGCTTTTGTTCTAGACTTAAATGGCTAATGTCTGCAGACAAGGTCACCGGGTAATAAATATTGAGTCGGTTTTTGTTTTCTCCAATAAAAGATAGTCCAACGCTTTTATCAGTGGATATGTCTTCGATTGGTTGAATCTGAGTAGGTTCACTTTTTGGTTTATTACACGATGAAACCAACGTCACACAAATAGCTAACGCTATTATTGATGTGTATGATTTTGAAAGGATTTTCATTACGTCACCTTATTTTATTGATGTATCGGGGTATTTATCTTAATTCGTAAGAAATATAACAAATTTTTAGCTTTTATGCGTTTATCGCCTCTAGATGTCATTTAAATATATGCTAGGATTTAGTCACCAATGTCTTAAATCATTTTAAAATTAAGACACTGTAAACAATCAACGAAGTAACATTTTATTATTAACAATGTTACTGACAGCCTCGGGTAAGATAAAGATAAAACTATTTGTATAGAATGAACCTATGGTTCGAATTACTTTGACAGGATACAGTTAAAAAATGGCTACAGAAAACGCACTGCTTACTATATTGGTAGAAAAAATTAATAACGATACTTTGGTTCTACCAACATTACCTGCAATTGCATTAAAGGTAAGGACAGCAGCTGATGATCCAAATATCAACTTAAACACCATGGCCGAAGTGGTTAGCCAAGATCCATCTTTAAGCGCCCGCATGATAAAAATTTCCAATAGTGCTTACTTAGGTAGGTCGGTTAAAGTGATCTCGACCCAGCAAGCAATAACACGTATTGGTCTACGTCAAATGAAAAATATCGTGACAGCATTGGCAATGGAACAATTATTTGTATCCAAAAATAACGTGGTTAAACAATACATGAGCCAAATATGGTCCGATACCATCGAAATTGTGGCTAATTCTTTAGCTGTGATGCAAATCTATGTAAAAGAAACTAAGAAACGCACTCTGAATCTCGAATCGATAATGCTAGCCGCCTTGGTACATAATATTGGTGCGTTACCCATACTTACTGAATCCGAACGTCATGCAAATGTGTTCGCTAACCCGAACTTTTTAGATTTATCCATTGAAAAGATGTCTGGGAAACTCGGGGCAAGTATCTTGACTGAATGGGGTTTTGAGCCAGAATTTGTAAACGTTGCTTATAACTGGAAAAGTTTTTCTGTGAGTTCTGAAGCGGTTTCTTATTTAGATATAGTCAGATTAGGTGCTGCTTTATGTGGAAAATTTGAAAGCCATAAAGACCAAATTTTTAACGAAGCAGTAGAAAAAGGAATAATTTCAGATATGTCTGAGCTACAAGACGATGAATTCTGTGAGCTGCGCGAGAGTGCCAAACAAATGTTTCAATAAATTTAGGTTCTTATTGTTGAAGGATGCTAGGTTTAACCAGCATCTTTTTATCAACACGTTCAGGTATTAACTCACTTTTTCGTCGTCTAGATTAAATATTTCTTTCAGCCGTTTAGCGAAGCGAACAATCTCTCCAGACATAAGTGCAAAATTTGCGTCTAATCTGGCTAAAATTTGATCTTTAGGTATATCATCATTCTGTTCTCTTATCACATCGGTAAACTTTAAGCGTTTGATGCTTAAATCTTCCTGAATAATTGCCGTCAGTGTTTCATTCCATTCAACAGCAATCTTTTGGACTGACTTTCCTGCTTCTAAATGATGAGTGATTTCTTCACTATATAAATCTTGGTTTTTGCAGCGAATAATAGCGCCGTCTTCTTCCAGTGCTTGTAGTTCCGCTTCTTCTAATATGCTGATATCTGTTGGCGCAGCGTCATCTTTTAACCATGAGGTTAAATCTGCTTGCACAGAATGTCTTGCTAAAGGCACAACAGGTAATGAACCAATTGCTTTACGCAACATAGCCAAGAACGCTTCAGCTTTACCGTCTGCAGAAGAGTCCACTACCACTAAATTATCTTGGGTAGAGACAAAACCATGTGTGTAACTATTTTTGGTGAAAGCTTGTGGCAACAACCGATGGATGATTTCTTGTTTCATATCCTGCTGAGCTTTTTTGCCTACAGGAGAACCAGTCTCGGCTTCGATTAGTGCTACTTTGTCTGCAAGTTCGGCATTTACGACTACTGCAGGTAAAATACGTTCTTGTTTCTTTAACGTTAACCAAATCCTACCCGCTGTAGCGTGGATGAGAGTCTCGCCCTGATTAAAGGGAGAAGCCCAACCCATGGTTGCTAATTCTTGACTACCGCAAGGACGAAATTTGAATTCAGTAAGTTTGTCTTCAAAGTCTTGTTCTTTGAAATCCATGTCTTGGGTAATTGCGTAAAGCTTAAGGTTTTTAAACCACATAAAATAATCCGTTAATAGTTTTGGGCTGTGTATCTTTCATATTGAACATATTTTTTAATATGAAGCGTTTCTGGCGCTTTGATTACAAAAAACATACAAGCCATCTGCGCTGAGTTGCGCTATTAAAAATGGGCGTTGAGACTATCAGGAATTAACTTAATCTGCCATGCGTAAAGCTCAGAATATGTGGAAAGGTGAGAGATTATTTCTCACAAATTAGTTGCTTAAACGGGGATGGTAATAATGTATTGTAGGCCATGATCCAGTTCGCTAAATGCTTCTATTTTGCCACCTAAAGTTTGGGTCACTAAATTATACATTATATGTGTGCCTAAGCCGCTTCCACCTTTTCCTCTTCGGGTAGTAAAAAAAGCGTCGAAATGCCGCTTCAGAGTTTCTTCGTCAAGACCTCGGCCATCGTCAGAGTAGTTGATAACAAGGTTGTGTTCTTGTTCTGAAATAACAAGTTTGATAGCTCCTTTAGTTCTTCCCTCAAAGCCGTGTATCAGTGAGTTCATGATCATATTAGTTAAGATTTGCGCCAACACGCCAGGTGCGCAGTTAATTGATAAATTGTCGGGGCAATGAATATCGATAGTATGCTGAGTCTTTTTAAAATTAGGCGCCAAAGATTGTACAACTTCAGTTAAATACTCACTAACGTTGACTTCTCTTTCTGCTTCACTTGTTTGGTCGACTGCGACTTGTTTAAAACTTGAAATAAGTTCAGAGGCACGGTTTAAATTGTTTGTTAGTAAGGTGATGGTTTGCTCGGCCTCAGAAAAAAACGAAGTCATGGTATTGCCTGTTAGCTTTTTTTCATCGTAGGCGTTTTGAAGTTTTTTAAGTCTGTCCTGCAGAAAACTAGTGGCTGTTACACTCACACCTAAAGGAGTATTCACGTCATGAGCGATCCCCGCAACTAACCCACCTAATGAAGCCATCTTTTCTGATTCAACTAATTGGTCTTTAGCCATCTGAATTGTTTCCATCGATGCGGCTAGTTCAGAGTTTCGTTTACGCAGTTCATCTTCAATAAATTGGCGGTTTTCATTCTCTTGACGTAATTCGCGTTGATTAATCAACAACTCATCTTTTTGTTGTTCTAGATCCAACATGATCCTACTAAGCGTGGCCGTTTTTTTCGCCACTTCTTCTTCTAACGAGATATTCTGATCATCTAACATCAGGTTAGCCTGTTGCAACTCACTTTGAGTACCTGCAAGTCTAGTTTGAAACTCAATCATCTCATCAATTAATTTATTGTAGGACGTCTCCAGTAGCTTTAACTCATTGTCATCCTGAATCTTCAAATCGAGCTTTGAAGATTCAGGGTCGTCCAAGTTGAGCTCGGTAATCTGTTGGGACAGTTCATTTAGGGGATCAGTCAGCATGCTGCGAAAGGCACTCATAAACAAAAATACTAAAAACGCGGTTTTGATTATTGCATTACCAACAAGGAAGAATATTCCAACTTCTATTCTGCCAAAGATAACTGAGGAACTCGAGTATAAAGTCACGTCACCTACTATCGAGGTTCTGCCAGAGAATTCAAAAATTAATGGGAAACTATAACCAAATGTACCGGCTGAGTGATTTTTTATTACGCCTTTGGTGATGGACTCACCGAATAATTTGGACGTTCGTCCTAAATCAGCAATGAAATTACTATTTTCATCTCGGATTTGCACGCCTTCAACAATCGGCAATTCCATCAAACCAACCGCAATAGACTTTGCTTGAGGCGTATTAAGCTCCCATATGGCACGTGTTAAGCTGGTACTAAACGTGTTTTTTAAGGTTTTAAGCTCACCTTCTATATGACTTTTAGCATTCAAATATTCGGTAAAAATTTGACCTGCGGTCACAATTAAAGTCAGCACAAAATAAACTGACAGCACTCTAGCAAGGAGTTTTCTGGATAAACCTTGTTTAACACTCGACATGTAGACCCGCAATTACTTAAATGTTACTGACATGTACAGAATATGCGGAATAAAAAAATTAAACAAGATGTCTCAGTAACATTGTGTTTTGAAGCATAGTTGTATCAGGGCAATAAAGCTTATGATCTCTCAAAAGAACCTCTTCGTAATATAAATGTGGCCTAAAGTGCTTTTCGTAATAAAAATGTCACACAAAATCTGAATAATCGGGTAAGTAGTTTGTGTATCAAGGAATTTGAAAATGGCAAAACGTATTTTATTGGTGGAAGATGAAGCTCCCATCCGAGACATGTTGAAATTTGTGCTTGAACAATCAGGATATGAAACTATAGAGGCTGAAGATTATCATATAGCCCTAGAAAAAATAGTTGAGCCTTTCCCAGATTTGATTTTACTAGACTGGATGCTACCAGGTGGTACGGGTGTGCAACTTGCAAAAAAGCTTAAGCAACACGAATATGCTAGAGATATTCCTATTATCATGCTTACTGCCAGAGGCGAGGAAGAAGATAAAATCAGAGGGTTGGAAGCGGGTGCCGATGATTATGTAACTAAACCTTTCTCGCCTAAGGAATTAGTGGCAAGAGTGAAAGCGGTAATCAGACGGGTATCACCCACATCCAGCGAGGATGCTATTGATTATCAAGGTTTAAAACTTGATCCGTTGTCTCATCGTGTGACATCTAATGAAACACCTATCGATATGGGTCCAACTGAATTCAAACTTTTACATTTTTTTATGACACATACTGAGCGGGTATACAGTCGTGAACAATTGTTGGACAATGTTTGGGGCACTAACGTTTATGTAGAAGACAGAACGGTAGACGTGCATATCAGAAGATTGCGTAAAGCATTGTCTGAGTTTTCACATGATATAATGATCCAAACAGTGCGTGGCGCTGGTTACCGTTTTTCAAGTAAAGTGTAACGACTGAAGTTGTCTATGTATCTTTGAGACATTCTTCGTTCCTTTTCACAAATATGAGTGTTTCTTATTAGATTAAAAGAGGAATTTAGTCCCAAGATGTATCATCCCTTCGCTTGGCTGACAAGCATAGCAAGAGTCATTGCTTTTATGACATGTTGCGCTTTGCTTGGTTTATATATTAATTATTTAGCCTTCACTTTGTTATTCGGCACTGTAGGCCTGCTCAGCCTTCATTATTGGCGGCTCTATAGGCTTAACTATTGGTTATGGCACAGTAAAAAAATATCCCCTCCAACCTCTCGCGGCATCTGGTCACATGTTTATCAAGGCATTTACGGTGCTAATTTACGAAATCGCAATAAACGTAAAACTCTTGGCGAAATAATTAAACGTTTCCGACAAGGATCAGAAGCCCTTCCCGACGCTGCTCTTATAATAAATGACTGTGCTGAGATTACATGGTGTAACCGATTAGCAAGAATTGAATTGGGTTTGCAATGGCCTGAAGACTTGGGACAAAAAGTGTATGACTGCATCGATAATGAGGAATTTACAACGTTTTATCATAGTAATCGTTACGAACGACCTATAGAAATCGTCTCACCAATTAATTCTAATAAAGTATTAGAGTTTAGGCTCGTGCCTTACGAAGATGTTCAATTTATGGTGCTAATTCGTGATGTAACACGTTTGACTCAAATTGAGAAAATGCGTAAAGATTTTGTAGCTAACGTGTCTCATGAGTTGAAAACACCGTTAACAGTGATCAATGGCTATTTAGAAATGATACCAGAAAATGGTGATATGTCTGAGCCAATGATGAAAAAAGCTATTTCTGAAATGCGCTCGCAGTCAATGCGAATGCAAAGTTTAGTTGAAGAATTATTAGTGTTGTCACGTATCGAAGCCAGCACTGAAAGAGTATTTGAAAAAATAATTAATGTGCCTCAACTGTTATGGCAAATTCAAGCAGAATCAGAGGCACTTAATCGAAATAGATTACATAAAATATTTTTTGATATATCACCTGATTTATACGTTTATGGTATCGAATCTGAATTACGCAGTGCGTTTTCTAATATGATTTTCAACGCCATTCATTACACACCTAACAAAGGTGTTATTGAGGTAAGGTGGTCTTTGCAGGCTGGTCAAGCTGTGTTTGTTGTTAAGGATAATGGCGATGGCATTGCAGCAGAGCACATCGGTCGACTGACCGAACGTTTCTATCGTGTAGACAAAGCACGCTCGCGAACAACGGGCGGCTCTGGTCTAGGATTGTCTATTGTTAAACATGTTTTATCTCATCATAACTCTCATTTGGTCATTAGAAGTACAGTGGGTAAAGGTTCAGCGTTTTCTTGCCGATTTTCTGCCGAACTAACATGTCTAATGGATCAAAAAACCAGAAATAACTACTCACTTTAATCTACTGCTAACACATCAAAATCCTACCCAAAACTATTTTGCTATCATTAGGGTGTTCAGCTAGCACCTTGCGACTTTAGTTTGTGTCCACTTGGCTTGCCAACAACGTCGTTATTTAAGTGAAAAAATTAAGGTATGATTACTAAATGGTGAATTTCTAGATGATATAAAATATAAAAATTATTGAGTATGAAAAGAGCCAGCTGTGGCTTTTCAGTTGTTGTGATGACCTTGGTTATGATTTATCAAAAAACTGAGTAGGTCTTTACACCGCTGTCACTTTGTACGATAAAGATAAAATCACTAACCACTTTTTGACCATTTATCAGTGTAGTATGAGCAAAGCAAAAATACTGCTTCGCTGCGAAAAATCATTAGAAGGCCAAAAACCTAGCTAGATAATTACCTAATCTGCATAACGGTGCCTAGGATACCTATGTTAACAGGTATTTCCCGCTGATTATTTCAGAATTATTGAGTTACTAATACATAGAGCAATTATTTCATCTTGCAAAAAATGAATATAGATGGCTTGATCATCACTAAATTTCTCTATCAGTCACAATTAATTGCAGTCATATTTTAATTTATTTTTAGGAATAATAATGTCGTCTTTGTTATCAGGTTGCAGTATTGAAAAAAAGTCTGAGTTGTTTGCACGTTTGCCACAGTTAGAGGGTAGCGTACCGCAGGCAAAAGCCATAGCCTTCCAAGCAGAATACCATGGGGTAACCTTAACCGATGACTACAATTGGATAAGAGATCAGGGGTACCCGGAAGTAAACGATAAACCAGTACTGGATTATCTAAAAACTGAGAACGATTATTACGCAAACTTTTTAGCCCCCCACAAACCATTGGTTGATAAATTATTTGAGGAATTTAAAGGGCGAGTTGATGAGGCTGATACCTCCGTTCCTTGGCAAAAAGAGGGGTACGAATACCGCTGGTATTATCAGCCTGGTAAAGAGTATAAAACTTGGGTTAGGCGCAAGCTAGACGGTATTGTTGAACAAATATTTATTGATGAAAACCTGTTAGCACAAGGACATGAATACTTCTCTTTAGGTGACTGGGATATCAGCCCAGATAATAAGTACCTTGCTTATTCGGTAGATACCGATGGTAGTGAACGGAATATTGTTAAAATCAAAAATTTGATTTTAAATGAATATATTGAAGATCAACTTACTGATGCTGCAGGCTCTGTACTATTTAGCCAAGACAGTCAGAGTCTTATATATTCTTTACTAGCAAAGGATAAATGGCGCACATTGAGTGTTAACGTCCATAAGTTGGGGACAAAACAAAATCTAGATAAAGTGTTACTCAGCGAAACGGATGAGTCTTTTTATCTGGACTTTTATCTTACCAGCAGTACAGATTATTTAGTCATTCAAACAGGTAATTCAATTACAAACGAGGTCTCGGTTGTAAGCATGGCAGACTTAAGCCAAGCGCCACAAAGCTTAAACAAACGAGAGCAAAATTTTTTGCTTCAAGCTGATCATGGCAACGAATATTTTTATTTACTAGCAAATGATACACACACCAATTTTCGAGTGGCAAAAGTAGCGGATAGTCACGCTATTTATGAGGATTGGCAAGATGTTATCCCTGGCTGTGACACTCGGTATGTTAAGGGCATTCAAGTATTTAAAGATTATCTAGCGGTTGAGCAGAGCATTCAAGGTATAGAGTCCATAAGCATATTGCCAAATCAACAACCTAGTTATCAGATATCACTACCCGAAAAAGTCGCCAGTGTGGGTTTGGGCACTAATCCTGAATTTACTCAGAAACACCTAAGGATCAGATATGAGTCGATGATCACGCCCGGCAGTGTTTATGATTTCGACTTAATTTCACGTACCCTAAATATCCGTAAAGTGAGAGCTGTTCCATCGGGTTATGACAAACGAAATTACCAAACAGAACGTATTATGGCTGATGCTCGCGACGGTAAAAAAGTACCCGTCACCTTAGTGTATAAAAAAGGTTACAAAAAAGACGGCACTCAGCCTTTATATCTTTATGCCTATGGGTCTTATTCTTTTGGTCTTGCTCCAGATTTTTCTACCACTCGATTAAGTTTACTCAACCGGGGGTTCGCTTTTGCTTATGCACATGTACGTGGTGGCGATGAAATGGGTTATCAGTGGTATTTAGATGGTAAATTAGATAAAAGAACGAATACTTTTAATGACTTTATCGATGTGGCTGAACATTTAATTGAAGATGGTTATGTCGCCAAAGGAAACATATCCATCGAAGGCGGAAGTGCTGGTGGTGAAGTCATGGGAGTGGTCGTTAATCAAGCACCGGAGTTATGGCGCTCTGCCACTTTAGCGGTACCTTTTGTTGATGTACTGAATACTATGCTCGATGCCACGTTGCCATTAACTCCGCCCGAGTGGAGCGAATGGGGAAATCCTTTGACGAGTAAAGAAACATTCGAATACATTCAAAGTTATTCACCCTATGACAATATCCAAGCTGAAGAGTATCCACCCATGTTAGTAACAGGAGGCCTCAACGATCCCCGAGTTACTTACTGGGAGCCAGCAAAGTGGACAGCTAAAGTACGTGCAACTAAAACAGATAAAAACTTATTGGTGATGCGAATTAACATGGGAGCAGGGCACTTTTCCAATACTGGCAGATACGGACGCTTAAAAGACTCTGCCGAGGAATATGCCTTTGCGCTCATTGCTCATGGCATTGACAAGTAATTTGACTTCTTACCCGCGAATCATGCACTGATTAATGTAATACATAAAATTTTAAGCACTCAACGGGCGCAGAGTATTGAATAACTGAAAGTGAGATGGACTGTTTTAGAAGCATAGTATCAACGCCACGTTGTTAAAATATAACGAGGCGTTTTAAACAATTCTCCTGATACATCGATTAAAGGTCAACATGAGAGCTGGTATCCAAGTGCCACAATAAATCAGATTGGTGTAAATTAAACATAGTCTTCAAGTTAGTCACATTAAAAAAAATCGCTTGCTCAACAAAGGTGTTTTGAACAGCAAGATTATAGGGCATAAAAATTTATTACGCCTAAAGGTCAATGTATCCAAATTGGGAATAATATCACCAGAATACGATCAAATATATTCTACAATCGCGCACCTAAATTTTTAACTTCAAACGTCATCAATGGCATCATATTAATCCTCAAGCTGCTTTAAAACCTGTGTCATCTTAGTGTCACAATAATTAGTTGGACTATGGCACGGTTATCGCCTGCTCTTGAAAATTTAAACCCTAGTGTGTTTTGAATTAAAGCCCAGACCTGTAATCGGTCAATGCAT
>OOFU01000091.1_pt1 | contig 12695 bp, 13 predicted proteins | sample 1670361 | NCBI WGS metagenome assembly OOFU01 (sample SAMEA98145418, study PRJEB22522) | marine metagenome | biome: marine biome; feature: marine water body; material: sea ice | place: Arctic Ocean | collected 14-Sep-2015 | depth 1.3 m
ATCGACCTCTGAGCCTGCCAAGTATTGATAACTCATAGGGTCAATTACCAGAGTGACTCCCTGCTTATCAACCGTTTTGTCAGTTTCTTTTACTTCTTCATCTAAAGAAAAAGTGTATTGAAATCCTGAACAACCACCGCCATAGACAGACACCCGAAGCTTCAACTTGGGATTACTTTCCTCTTCAGTTAGCGCTTTAACCTTTCGAGCGGCGGCATCTGAAAAATCTAAAACAGTACTAACGATGGGTTTAATCATCGATCCAAAATTCGCATCAATCGTAATATTCACAATAGTAACCTCTGTGTAATTTAAGTTGACCTTAGCTTTCCCGACTATTTTAGTCAACTATTCTTATTGGTTAAAACTAGTTAACAAGGAAATCGGATAGGCTCTACTATTATTTTAACTCAGCTACAGCTGGTTCGGTACTTTTGTTACCCTTGCGGCCAGCTGACTTATCTTCTAAAACACGCTGAGAATTAGTATTTAGAGGACGATGCAGTAGCCCACCGTTAACCTCGGCACCAATCGACATTTCTAACAGGTTGTAATAAACATTACCTTTAATCCTCGCTTTAGGTGCCAGTTCGACTCGACTAGAGCCATATACATCACCGACAACCTCACCGTTAAGCACCATATTAGGCGCTCTAACCTCGCCTTCGATTCGACCAAATTCACTGAGGATTAGTAGGGCAGAACTACCTTCTTCAGCAACAACGTTGCCAATAATCCTACCATCGACATGTAATCCGCCAGTGAAAGCCAAGTCCCCTGTTATTACGGTGCCTTGCCCCACTAATGTGTCAATTTGAGCAGAGTGAAACGCCTTTTTTTTGCCAAACATGCTAACTGTCCTCGGACAAAACTCTTGCCCATAAAATGCTGTCGGTAAACGACTTTACCTTTTTGGTGGTAGAAACGATGCCAATTTCTAACTCGTAAGGCACAAAGTCCTCAACAAAAGAAAACTCACCTTCGAAAACTTGAAAATACCGAAAAGAGAAATTGGTATCTCCGTCTGATTTATCAAGGTCAATTTTTGACAATAGAAACTCTCGTTTACCCTCTTTATCTTCACCGCGAATCAATACGGTCGCAGAGCCTGCAATCTTTTTAGTGCCTTTACCTCGTTTTGTCAGCACCATTTTATAGCTGAACACACCCTTCTTGCCCCTTGGCTTAACTTCAAACGTTTGCAATATCATACCCAATTCAACATCTTTAGGAGAAACAATACTCTGATAAAAGACCAGCTCCTCTTCTTGCTCTAACAGCTGTTGCTGGAGTTTTATGTGTGCCTGATTCGCCAGCACGTAGGCATCATTTTCAATTCGACTAGAACTCGACAACTGAGCATTCTGTTTAACTAAATTATGATTTCGAGACTCAAGCCCATCAATCTGGGTCACCAGTGTTTCTCTCTCTAGCTTAAAATATGACAACTCATAAGACTGATAAGCCTGACCAAGAATGAAAAACAACCATAACAATAGCGCAATGAAAAAAGCACCTAGCCATACTTTCCAAGGTTTGTAACGTTTGACCTGAAAGCCACTGTGCAACTGACTCAAGGCATCATGCCCAATGATTGCAAGCCAAACTCCTCTTCAAGTCCAAACATCAAGTTCATATTTTGAATTGCTTGCCCCGCAGCACCCTTCACTAAATTATCGATAACTGATAAGACCACGTATTTATTATTTTCTTCCAAATAATGTAACGCTATGCGGCAGGTGTTAGCACCTTTGACCGATCGAGTTTCAGGGTGCGAACCTGCCGGCATAACATCAACGAATGGCTCATCTTTGTAGGCCTTTTCAAAAAACCGCTGGGCCTTATCTAGGGAATCACCGCCAGAGCCAATTGCATCAGCATATAATGTAGAGTGAATACCTCTGATCATTGGCATCAAATGTGGGCTGAACACCAAATTAGAATCAACATTAAGCGTTTTAAGAATTTCTCTTATTTCAGGCAGGTGGCGGTGCCCTGCTGTGCCATAAGCCTTGACCGACTCAGTCACTTCACTAAACAAAGTTGATACATTGGCATTGCGGCCTGCGCCACTAGCACCTGATTTACAATCAGCAATAATACTAGATGGTTCAATCAGGCCGTTTTTAAGCAATGGTAATAATCCTAAAATTACCGACGTTGGGTAACAACCTGGGTTTGCAACCAAGCTTGCGGAACGTATTTCTTCACGATTTAATTCTGGTAAACCATAAACAGCTTGCGCCAACAAATCGGGGCAGGCATGTTTTGCGCCATACCATTTTTGCCACAGATCAACATCTTTAATACGAAAATCAGCCGCCAAATCGATGACCTTGATGCCTGCATCCAATAGCACTTGGGCCTGTAACATAGCGGTAGCATTAGGCGTTGCAAAAAACACCAAATCACAGTTTTTATAGGCTTCAAGCGTTGGCTCACTAAATGCCAAGCCAATACGTCCACGCAAATTAGGATATACATCAGACACTAAGGTGCCGGCATTCGAGCGCGAGGTCACAACCTCGATCTGTACTTCACTGTGATTCGCAATTAAACGAATAAGTTCGACACCGGTATATCCTGTGCCGCCAACAATACCTACTTTAATCATTTAATAATATTCAATATTCGGGTTAAAATGGATCTGAAATCAGGTTGCGTCTAAAAAAAGATTTTTTAGACATTCATTTTACCCCTGAAATAACAGTAGCCTCTCTGAGGTGATAACTGTAATTGGGGAAAAAAGCCCTTTAGAAATAACCATTATACATAGTTAGCGGTGCCAGATACTACTATAGCCATCACTGAACACATCAAACTTCGTTAATTAATTCACAACAGAAGCCACTAATGATCTGGATAAAAGCACTGCATATAATTTTCATGGTCGCCTGGTTTGCGGGAATTTTTTATTTGCCCCGCTTATTCGTCAATCATGCCATGACAACCGACGCATCCGTTAAGGCTCACCTTGGTTTAATGGAGAAAAAACTGTACCGATTCATGACGCCATGGATGGTGCTCACGCTAGTATTTGGCGCTTGGCTAACATTCGACTATGCCTGGGCCGCTTATGCCGGAATGCTCTGGCTTAAGATCAAAATTGTACTCGTCGCTTTATTGTTAATTTATCATTTTTACTGTGGCCGCGTCATTAAGCAACTAGAAGCTGGCAATGATCCCCGGAGCCATATTTGGTTTCGCTGGTTTAACGAATTGCCAGTCATCATTTTGTTTGTAGTGATCATATTGACGGTAGTTAAACCAATATAGCCTTTGTATCATTGAAGCCTGTCGATCTAACAACGATTGTATTCTCACATAGTTAGTTTTCATTCATGCTTAAACTTCGACTTTAACCAAGTTTTAAACAATTCAACTTCCGGTTTTTGTGGGCCATTAACCACCGGACTAATCAAGTAATGTGATTGAGGAAAGTCAATTGGTGGTGCGACCATCGCAATTTTTGAACCTGAGTCGACAGCTCTTTTTGCAAAACGAGTCAGTATCGTTGCGACCCCAACCCCAGCAGAGACAAGCGCCAGCGCAGCTATCGAGGTATCGACGGAATATCTCATTTGCACACTGTCCATGCTGAGTTCATTAGTTGAAAAAAAAAGAGCCCAGTTACCCTCGTGCCCCAATATGTGAATCAAGGGTCTATTCAATAAATCAGTCGGATGATTAATAACGGATAAAGTCGCAGCAGAACAAATAGGCACAATAGTTTCTTGCGAAATTTTCTCTACCTGCAAACCCGGCCAATCGCCGTAACCAATGCGCAAATCCACATCAACATCTTCAGCTGAAACTGAATCGGCCCAAATAACTGAAATAAGTCGAATATTTATCTCAGGGTACAGATCTGTAAATTGAGGTAATAGTGGCGCAAGCCAAAGTGCAACTGTTGAGATTGGCGCCCTAACCGTAATCGTTTGTTGGGATAATGGCCCGAACAAGCTAGTCGTCGATAAATTAATATCCCCTAACGACTTGCGAACCGAATGCACATAAGCCTGACCCATACCAGTCAAGGCTAAATGTCTTGGTTTACGTTGAAAAAGCTGGCAACCGAGCACCGACTCCAGTGCTTTAATATGTTGGCTAACCGCAGTTTGTGTCAAACCCAACTCGGCACCCGCCTGAGTGAAGTTTAAGAGTCGAGCCGACGCCTCAAATGTACGCAGCCAAACCAGATTGGGAAGACGTGATTGCATTGCTCTACCTATAAGTAATTTTGGGTCTTACGGTCAATTTTAATTGTTTTTCTTTAGGACTCAATAGCGTAATAATGTTTTTGCGGTGTGGTTAGAAAGATAGCTAAGTGAGTAGATAGTGAAATGAACACTTCAATGCGCTCGCTATCCGCGTTTGGAAATCGGCGCGGATCTTGTGAGTGTGTGGTTCGAAATCCAACAATTCCAACAGCGAAGTGATGCTGCTAATCACCTAAATACAACTCAAATGATGACTGGAGATATGGTATGAAAATCGGATTTATCGGACTTGGCAATGTTGGTGGGAAACTAGCAGGGTCAATTCTTAGAAATGGCTATGAACTATCTGTTCGAGATTTAGATGAAGAACTCGTGCAATCATTTGTGGAACAAGGCGCTAGCCGCGCTGATAGCCCTAAAGAATTAGCGCAGACATGTGACGTCGTCATTACCTGTTTGCCCTCACCTGCTGCCTGTTCACAGGTAATGGAAGCTGATGATGGTATTCTTGCTGGTTTAAGTGAAGGTAAGATATGGGCTGAAATGTCCACAACTGACGAAAGCGAAGTCAAACGTTTAGCTGAGCTAGTTCGGGCTAAAGGCGCTTCTGCTATCGAATGCCCCGTGTCTGGTGGCTGCCATCGTGCAGCCACAGGTAATATCTCTATCTTTGCTGGCTGTGATAGAGACGTCTTTGATCGCATGCTTCCGATGTTAGCCGCAATAGGCCGGCGTGTATTGCACACCGGCCCGATCGGATCAGCGTCAGTACTAAAGGTAATGACTAACTATCTGGCAACAGCTAATCTATTAACTTTATGTGAAGCAATGGTCACAATGAAAGCGGCTGGCATAGATATGGCGACCACTTATGAAGCCATCACAATTTCGTCGGGCACTTCGTTCGTGGCTGAAACAGAAGGTCAGGTCATTCTCAATGGCGGTCGAGATATTTCATTCACGATGGATTTGGTCAAGAAAGATATTGGATTATTCCACAGCGTAGCCGAAAGCCATAATGTCCCATTAGATATCAGCCCAGTTATGGTCGATATCTTTAACGATGGTATTGAGCGTTATGGTGAACGGGAGTTATCACCCAATATCATTAGACGTCTTGAAGATGCAACGGGTCTGTCTATCCTCGCAGATGGCTTCCCTGATGAGTTGGTGGACGATGAACCTGAAGAAGCAGGCTATGAAGTAGTTCCACGCGGTCCTGGTCATTAACCTAACTTAATCAGTCACTCTAAAAATTGGCTCAACCAATAGTTGAGCCAATTTTACAGCTCATTATTTACCCGCACGGATTAATCCGCCAAGCCCTCTTTCATCTAACCTTTCGGCATACATCTGACGAACATCGGATGAGTCTGACATTTTGACCGCGATCTCAAACATTGCATTCAACTCGGTCATGCTGAAGGATTTAATTACCTTCTTAGCTTTCAGTAAGCTTCCCGTACTCATCGACAAACTATCGATACCGATGCCTAACAGCGCCATAACACCTAACGGATCACCGGCTAGTTCACCACAAACACTGACGGGTGTAGCAGAGTAACCAGCACCCACAACAATTTGCTTTAAAGCCTTTAATACAGCAGGGTGAAGCGACGAAAATAAATCGGCCACATTCTCATTGTTACGATCCACAGCTAGCAAATATTGGGTCAGATCATTGGTACCAACAGACACAAAATCAACCACGCTACAGATATCTTCAATTTGATAAACAGCTGAAGGCACTTCGATCATGGCGCCAATCGGCGGCATATCGATGACTTGATCAAAATCTTCTTCGATCTCACCTTTCACACGGCGTATTAAAGCCAGAGACTCGTCCAGCTCCTTCCTGCCGCTAATCATCGGCAGCAATATTTGCAAATTGCCATGACCCATGTTGGCTCTCAGCATGGCGCGTACTTGAGTAATAAAAATTTCCGGATGATCGAGCGTAATTCTGACGCCTCGCCACCCCAAAAAAGGGTTGGCCTCTTTGATTGGAAAATAACTTAATGGTTTATCGCCACCAACGTCCAGTGTTCGCAACACTACCGGTAATTGCCCAAAAGTTTCGAGTACATTTTTATAAATAGTGTACTGCTCGTCCTCACTCGGAAATCGGTCCCTGATCTGGAACGGAATTTCAGTTCGATATAAGCCGACTCCCTCTGCACCACTGCGCAATGATGGCGTATGATCAGCCATCAAACCCGAGTTAACGCGCAGCGAAATAGCATGGTTATCGTTGGTCACCGCTGGCTCATTCTTCAAACTCAACAAGTCTTGTTCTATCTCAGCCTCTTCCGCAAGATAAGTAGAATATTCTGCCAGTACTTCTTGGTTCGGATCGATATAGGCGGTGCCACTATAGCCATCAACGACTACTTTCAAGCCATTCATTTGTTTAATAGGTAAATTAGGAATACCCAGTACTGCTGGAATGCCCAGCGCATGCGCCAATATCGCGATGTGAGAAGCACCACTGCCATGCGCCGATACGATGCCACACAAACAATCGGCAGGCACATCGGCTAGATCAATGGCGGAAATATCATCCCCAACCAATATTGTTTGATCGGGGAAATCAATCAACGCACTTTGTTCAAGCATGAGCTTACGCAGTACGCGATGTCCCAGATCACGAATATCATTGGCTCTTTCAGCTAGATAAGGGTCCTCCATTTGCTGAAAAATACGCGCATGCGCTTCAACTGTATCTCGCCAACAGGCTGGCGCCCAATTGCCTTTCTCAATGTCGCGTAAGGTATCGTCTATCAACGATCCACTATTCAGCATTTGTGCGTAAGCAATAAATAACCCGCATTCCTCTTCTGGCAACGAATCACGCATCCGCACAGCCAGAGTCGTCAATTCTTCCTGAACATTCCGAATCGCATCATTAAAAATTTTGGTTTCGCTGTCCGGGTCACTCTCCCACTTATTCGGCACAGAGGTTAAATTTACCCCTCGATTAAGCACAATCGCTTCACCAATTGCCATGCCAGGCGCAGCTGCTACACCTTTAACAACATGCGTTACCGACTCAACAGTCCCACTACCCACTAACTTGAATCGACCTTGGCTTTCGGCATGCTCAATAGATGTTGCTAACTGCGCCGCTAAGGTGTTGAGAAAAGCCGCATCATCCTCCTGAAAAGCGCCTTCCGCTCTTTGCACCGCGATAACGCCCAAAACTTTTCGATGTGAAATGATGGGCACACCGAGATAAATAGGGAAACTGTCTTCGCCCGAATTAGGCACGAGGATAAAACGTTTATGCTTCATGCCCTCAACCAAGTTGATAGACTCAGCCCTGGCAGCAATGAGACCGACAATGCCCTCACCAAAACGCCGAGTCACTTTGCCGATAAAGTCTGGATTGAATCCTTTACTAGATTTTAAAATCAACTCTTCAGAGTCATCCGTGGACGCCAGAAAAATAGTACAGGCATCGGCAATCAAATCTATTATCAGACGTTCAGCGATCAAATCGAGCGCATGCTGAATATCAGGAGCATGGCTAACTGACTGAACAATACGTTGAAGCCTGTTGAGCATTGATGACACTAAATAATTCCCTGACCTATAAATTAACGATTAAGTAAGATGCGGATATCTATCGACTTCGATTATCGATTATCGATTATCGATTATCGATTAAGTATACCCAAAACGGAATATCGAAAGAAGGCTGGCTATTCTCTTGCTCATTTAGTTAATGCAGGAGCAGCATTTTCCTAAAAGCATAACTAAAGATTAGTGCGATTATCTTTGCCGCCAAAACCCGATATTAAACACTTAATGAGACATCATTATTAGCCGATTCGAGCACAATTGGCAAGTAAGACTGTAACTGAATCAACGCACAATGGTAAACACGGCGTTTAAAAAACACTACGTTTTCAACAGGATGCCAAAAATCAACCCATTTCCAGTGATCAAACTCAGGCTTACCTGAAGCACTCAAATCAACCTTACGTTCGTCTGACTGACTCTGTAATAAAAACCAGATTTGCTTTTGCCCAATACAAAGCGGCAATGAATTTTTTCGGATCAATCGTTTAGGTAACTTGTACCGCAACCAACTGTTAGTCGACGCCAGAATATCAACATCCTCCTCCTGCAGGCCTGTTTCTTCCCATAGTTCACGGTACATCGCTTCAACCGGCGTCTCACCAGCCGATATACCACCTTGCGGAAACTGCCAGGCATCCTGACCAATTCGCTTTGCCCACATCACTTGACCCTCCTCATTACAAAGGATAATGCCCACATTTGCTCTGTACCCATCTACATCGATCACGTCGCTTCTTCTCAATAAATCGTTTAAAATATAAATGCTATTTTTGCACACTATTCCATTCACACCAAACAGTCGCGGGACTATCACACCATGGCATTAGCAATTTTTGACCTCGACCATACTTTAATTAATGGTGATAGCGACTATCTGTGGGGTGAATACATGGTAGCAAACAAAATTGTCGATGCCGATGTTTACCAGCGCGAGAACAAGGCTTTTCTAGATGATTATCTGCGAGGCGATTTAGACAATGAGACTTACCTAAAATTTGCGCTTAAACCCTTAACTCAATACTCCATCGACCGTTTACATGCTTGGCGCAGCGATTACGTCAGTCACTGGATTAAACCTATTGTTGCCAAAGGCACACAAGCCTTACTCGACAAACATCGTGCACAAGGCGACGAGCTTATTATTATCAGTGCAACCAATTTATTTATTACCGCGCCAATTGCCGAACTACTGGGCATAGACCAAATATTATCCACTGAACCAGAGATTATAGACAATCAGTATACTGGTCGATATCTGGGCACACCCACTTTCAAGGAAGGAAAAGTAACCGTGTTAAACGAGTGGCTCAAAAACTCCAACCACTCACTCAGCAATAGCTATTTTTATAGCGACTCGATTAACGACTTACCCCTGTTAGAAAAGGTTTCGATACCGATCGTGGTTAACCCCGACGAAAAACTAAGCATCGTCGCTCAATCTAGAAATTGGCAGATACTCGATTTACGCGTTTAAGTCTTGGGAGTCTGTCGGACTTAGGTAATCGTAGCGAAGAGAAGTCATTTTAAGTTTGATTTTTTGATCAAATGAGGCGAATAGTCGTTCTATTCAACGAATTGGATCGGGAATCTGGCCAAAATGGGTTTTCCGCAGTAGATTCATCCTAAGTCCGACAGACTCCTAAGTTAGGTTTTGGGTAAAGTAACCCCCTTTTGCCCCTGATATTTACCGCCACGATCTTTATAAGATGTCTCGCAGATTTCGTCTGACTCGAAGAACAGCATTTGAGCAATACCTTCATTAGCGTAAATTTTTGCTGGCAGTGGCGACGTATTAGAAAATTCTAGCGTTACGTGGCCTTCCCATTCAGGTTCTAACGGAGTGACATTAACGATAATGCCACAACGGGCATAGGTCGATTTACCCAGACAAACAGTCAATATGCTTCGTGGGATACGAAAAAACTCAACCGTACGAGCGAGCGCAAATGAATTTGGTGGGATAATACAAACATCCGAATTAACATCGACGAAACTATTATCATCAAAATTCTTAGGGTCAACTATGGCCGAATTAATATTCGTAAAAATCTTAAACTCATTCGCACAGCGCACGTCATAGCCATAGCTTGATGTACCATAGGAAATGATTTTATTGCCATCAGATTCACGCACCTGACCTGCCTCAAATGGTTCGATCATGCCTTCATTTTCGGCCATGTGCCGTATCCAACGATCTGATTTTATACTCACGTGTTAATCCTGAAAAAATGTATTAGCAGTATATCGATTTGTTAGGGGCCACGTCTATCGATGCAACAACAGAGTATCTCTAAAATGCGCCAACAGATAATCACTCAACATCTTTACCCGACGAGATACTAGCCTGCCGGGTGGATAAACAGCGTAAATGCCGACTTCTTGCTTGGGATAATCGGTTAATATTGGGATTAATTCACCGCTATCGATAAAACCTTGCAAATAAAACAAAGGCCCGTTCACAATGCCAAGCCCGTGCCTGGCTAAATTGGCCAGAACCTCACCGTTATTGGCACTCATGCGCGACTTTACTCTCGGTGACACACGCTTTCCATGATCGTCAAAACTCCATTGCTGTCCGGTCGGTACATTGCTGTAAACCAATACCTCATGCTCCACTAACTCAGAGGGATGTTGCGGCACTCCATGCCTTTCCAGATACGCCGGACTGGCACAAACCGCAAAGCCAACCACCGCAAGCTTGCGAGCGATCAAACTCGAATCCTGCAGTTCACCCACTCGAATTGCCAGATCAAATCCCTCATCCACCAAGTCCAGCTCGCGATCATTAAGATTCAAATCAATCTCTATCATAGGATGCAACTGCATAAATTCAGATACAGGTGTTGAAAGCTGACCGACCCCTAAACCCAGTGGTGCCGTCAGTTTAATTTTCCCAACTAACCCACATTGTGCATCTGACACCATTTGCTCAGCCTCATTCAGATCCGCCAGCACAGTCACTGCCCGCTGGTAAAAATGCCGACCGGAATCAGTCAATGACAGTCGACGAGTCGTGCGCTGAATTAACTGCACGCCTAACCTTTTTTCCAACTCACTCACACGCTTGCTGAGTGACGATTTGGCGACACCCAGCTTATCAGCCGCCGCGCTAAAGCTATGGCTATCAACCACAGACACAAATGCTTCTAACTCTTCGAATTTATTCATATTGTTCTCAAAATCTGAACAGAGATTTTCAAAATTGATAGTTTATCTATATTGATAGAACAATGATAATGACTATCACAACTGTAATTCACAATCATCACAAACAGGACTTTCAAGATGAAACAAATACTAAGAATTGATGCCAGTGCCAATGCATCGAACTCCAGCAGTAAAAAGCTTGGAAACAAACTAACTGAGAAATTCCAACAAAGTTACCCAGATGTCCGTATTAACCAACGCAACATCAACCATGGCCTCCCATTTGTTGACGAGCACTGGGTCAATGCTAACGTCACACCGGCGGACCAACGTACCGTTGAACAGAAACAACAACTCGAATTATCTGACACACTAATAGCGGAGCTTCAACAGGCTGATCGGATCATAATCACCACTCCCATGTATAACTTTGGTGTACCTGCAGTCCTAAAAGCCTGGATAGACTTAGTCTGTAGAGCAGGCGTCACCTTTCAATACACCAATGAAGGCCCAGTTGGGCTACTCAAAAACAAGCAGGTCGATATCATCATCACCACCGGTGGTGTACCCTTGCAAAGCCCTGTCGATTTTGTCAGCGATTATTTGAAACAGGTATTTCGCTTCATCGGCATCGAACACATCACCATAATCAACGCCGACCAAATGGCCATTGATGCAGACACCAGCCTCAAAAAAGCACATCAACAGATTGACGACTTGTCCATCCTCACAGCCGCCGCGTAAAAGAGACTAAAATGACCACAAACAATGCCGCAACATTACCAAGAAAAGTCGTCAGAATCATCAACGGCATGCCCACCACCGACGGTGCAGGCGTCGAACTAGTGCGGGTTATCGGTCAACCTTCACTCATGGAACTTGATCCATTCTTACTACTGGACGCCTTCCGATCAGAAAACCCGAAGGACTATATTGCCGGTTTCCCGTCACACCCACACAGAGGATTCGAAACCGTCACCTATCTTCTTAACGGCCGAATGCGCCACAAAGACAATGCAGGCAATGAAGGTGTCATCGCAGCCGGTAGCGTTCAATGGATGACTGCAGGCAAAGGCATCATCCACTCAGAAATGCCAGAACAAGAAAATGGTCTACTCGAAGGATTTCAACTCTGGATTAACCTACCTGCATCGCACAAAATGACCGCACCCCAATATCAAGAGCATAACAACGACAGCATACCAACTGAGGATCGAGACAATGCCAGCATCAAAGTTATTACCGGCAAAACGTCAACAGGCACCACTGGGCCAGTCGTACAACCCCTAACTGATCCTCTGTATCTCGATATCAAGCTCGAAGCTAATACCGAATTCACTGAGACTCTAGCACCAGAACACAATGCGTTCATCTACGTCATTAGAGGTAGCGTGAGTTTATTAGATGAACACAATGAAAGCGTATTAATAGGGCGAGACCAACTAGCCATACTATCGAAAGGTGCAACTCTGACTCTTAAAGCTAACGAACAGGCTGCACAGCTTCTTCTTATTGCCGGCAGGCCGCTAAACGAACCAATATCTCGCAGCGGGCCATTTGTAATGAATACTGACAATGAAATTCGGCAGGCAATTCATGACTATCAAAGAGGTCAGTTATAGAAAAGTAATCTGGTTGAAAAAAGAGAGGCTTTATAAATTTACTTTTTCGAGATTGCTTAGGAACGTAAACAGTCGTAAAGAAGTTTTAGAGCCGTCTCAAGTCGATAGCAGGCAAATTCAGAGC